>Ga0164313_10002084_pt1 | contig 17923 bp, 9 predicted proteins | sample GuaBasSedimGuay4_FD_113735 | JGI IMG/M metagenome (GOLD analysis project Ga0164313, IMG submission 113735) | Subseafloor sediment microbial communities from Guaymas Basin, Gulf of California, Mexico - Guay4, Core 4569-4, 0-3 cm | ecosystem: Environmental > Aquatic > Marine > Hydrothermal vents >...
GAGGCCTCCCAGATCAACTTCATAAGAGTTTGTATTATAGATTTCAATCCAATCCTCGAATTCGCCGTGGTCGTCGGGGATGTTTCTATTGGAAGCCATAAATTCATTAATGTATAATCCACTGGGAACAGGAACTTTATTCATACCACCAAAAGTGGGTGGAAAATGTTTCCAATCACCCAGATCATCCTCCCTGCTGTATGAGAAATTCTTATACTGATTTGGGAAGGTTACTGAATCAACAATTCCCATCCCATCGGTGCCCGTAAGCGCAAGAAATTCTCCATCTCCACTGAGCCTGAACCCCAGGTGCCTGACACCTTGTTCCGGCTGCTTATCGGCCCAGAATACCAGGTAAGATCCGGGTGCAATGCTTGTGGACTCAGGTGCATAGGAAGGGATCCTGAATTTCTGAAGGTGATTCAGGCTATCGCTAAGATAGAAGCCTCCCAGGTCCACTTCGAAGTCATTGTCATTATAAATCTCAATCCAGTCATCATACTCTCCATACTGATCCGGATGACGCTCATTGCCAGAAGCTACCATCTCGGTAATATATAGCTTCTCCGTTGGTTTAAGGTAGTTTGGCTCTCCGGGAGAGGCCGAAACAATCTGAATGAAATCCGGTTTGTCTTCCAGTATTCCCAATGCCTGGTCAGGAGTTGAGCAGGTGTAGGTCAGAGAATCAATATAGCTCTGCCCGTCGGCTTGCACAAGTCCAATCTGCTCCCCCTCTCCGGAAAGTGAGAAATCCAGATGAAGCACTCCCTGTTCCTTTTGATTATCTGCCCAGAGTACCAGGTATCCATTGGCCGGAATGGTTGTTGAATCAGGCACACCAGATGGAATGCGGTATTTTGTAGGATTTCGGAGGGAATCACTTATGAAAGTACCTCCCAGGTCAAGCGGGAAATTATTTTCATTGTAGATCTCTATCCAATCATCAAACTCGCCATACTCGTCTGTGCTTGTGGTTATATTCCTGGCTATAAATTCGTTAATATGGAGGCCCTCGAGCATTCGGACATCATTTTGGCTTCCGGGTGTTGAACTTAAGTATTGCATCTCGCTGTGACCATCCGGAAGACGCCCCAGGGCTAAGTCAGGATGTTCCAGCATGTAGCTAAGGCTGTCGATAATACCGGCCCCGATCTGGTAGATGCCAATCTGTTCCGACTTGCTGTCAAGTTTAAATCCCAGGTGCCTTACACCCTGGCCCTCCTGGCCATCGGCCCAGAACACCAGGTGGCCATGTGCAGGAATGGTCGTTGAATCAGGCACACCTGCAGGAATACGATGTTTCGTGGGATCGCCCAGGGAATCACTAAAGCAGACCCCACTCACATCGAGGGGATAATCGTTCCCATTGTATATCTCGATCCAATCATCATGCTCACCAAATTCATCCCTGTCTGAGGAAAGGTTGTTGGCCATAAACTCATTGATAAAGAGGCCTTCCATGCGATCAAAACCATTCTCGGATCCGGGGCTGGCACTCAGATATTGTAAGCCCTTGCTTCCATCGGGGAGGCGTCCCATGGGAATATCAGGATGCTCGACCTGGTAGCTAAGGCTATCAATCATTCCGGCTTCAAGCTGGTACAGTCCAATTTGCTCAGATCGGCTATTCAACTTGAATCCCAGGTGAAGTGCTCCCTGATCCTCCTGACCATCGGCCCACAGCAGAAGATAGCCATATGCTGGAATGGTGGTTGAATCCGACTTACCCAGGGGAATGAGGTGTCTTGTGGGATTCTCCAGCGAATCGCTTATAAAGACTCCCCCAAGGTCCACAGGATGGTCATTTCCATTATAAATTTCAATCCAGTCGTCAAACTCCCCATACTCATCCGAAACCGTATTCCCGGATGCTGTCATAAATTCATTAATGTATAGCCCCTCCTTCAGAAAGACGCCATTTTCTGATCCCGGTGTAGCACTCACATATTGGATGCAATCGCTTCCGTCCGGGAAGCGACCATGAGCTATCTCAGGAAATTCATTGTAATAGCTAAGGCTATCGATAATACCTGCTCCCACCTCGTACAATCCAATCTGCTCAGATTTTCCGTCCAGCTTAAAACTCAGGTGAAGAGCACCCTGCTCCTCCTGTCCATCTGCCCATAGCACTATATAAGCTTTCGGAGGAATGATCGTGGCCATACTGCCTGTGGGAATTTGATGCCTGAGGGGATTCTGAAGGCTATCGGTCAGAAATAGTCCGGCAATGTCAACCGTGTCATCGCTGGGATTATACAACTCAATCCAGTCATCGTACTCATGGAATTCATCACGGTATGAACCATCATTCCTGCTCAGGTATTCATTGATCTGAAGTGAAACAGGGCTTCTCAGGCTGTTCTTTTCTCCCGGCGTGGGTAAGAGGTAGTCCCATCGATCCGATTCCGGATTTCGACCGAATGTAAGGTCAGTATACTGGTCTGCATAATTAACAGAGTCAACAATGCTTATTTCATCAGCTAACTTCTGGACAAGGAAAAGGGTTTCACCCTCCTTACTCAATTTGAAATTTGTATGCAGCCCTCCCTGAGCAGATTGCCCATCACACCATATTAATTGATAATCCCCTGCCCCAATAGTAGTTAGATCAGGTAATCCAAAGGGGAATTGGTACATCATGGGATTGCCTATAGTGTCCGACAGGAAACAACCTGCCAGGTCAACTTCATAATCATTCCCGTTATAAATTTCAATCCAATCATTAAACTGGCCATATTCATCCGCAAGCGAATTGGAATTGGAAGCACTCACCTCGTTAATAAAAATATTCTCAAGGGGACAGGCCTCTTCGAAAACTGCTTCAACAGATTCATCCGAATTCATATCCAGGTATATCGTAGAGCTGGATGAGCCTGATGAGCCTTCCCAGTGCGAAAATGTATATCCCGGCTGAGGTACCGCCACCATGCGCAGCGGAATATTCCGGAAATACAAACCTGAAAACTGATCCGGCAGCTTTACCCCGGCTGCCTGAACAAATCCTTTATGCGGATCATTCACACTGGCTGAAAGTGTATTGAGACCCGGGATACCAAATTTATACTTCATATCCCTCCTGACGCTATCGGGGCGTGTAAGTGCAAACCTGGGCATTTTATTCAGTGTTTGATATTCAAACTGATTTATGTCAGGTCTTCCCCACTTCTGTGCATGCCTGGGAATCTCAGCTTCTATTATCCCGGCTATACTGTCCAGGACCGCCAAAGCCGTATCAGGATGAAAAACGGTGTTCATAAAGCCCGCCATCCTTTGAATGAATTCATTCTTAAAGTTTTCGTTCTCAAGTAAGGCCCTGACTAATTTGTCGTCGGTGGCCCCTCTTGTTGCCCATTGAAGAGAATTGCCGGATTTGGGAAATAATCCCCATCCAAAATCAGTATCGAAAAGAATCCACCTCCACTTCCCTCCTTCTCCATGGTATCTCCAGTACTTTATGTTATTCTGGGGCCAGTCTTCATTTTCAAAATAGATCTCTGCCAGGTAGTAGTTCAGGAACTCATCCACATCCATTAAGCTTGAGACATGTTCATAATTGGCTTCCTCCGACAGGTCATTCTGGTCGACGAAATCAATAAGGTCTGCATACAGATCGCCCACCCCGCTGATCACCTTGCCCCAATCAAAGTAGGCTTCCTTTTCCAGCATATCGATCTGGTCCGGGTCTATGCCATAGTTACTGGCCACATAGTGCTCATTTATCTTTTCCCGCACATTGAGTATCCCCCAGTATTCACCGTTGACAAATACATTAGCTGGTTGGTAACCTAGGTAATCGATATCCATTTTACCCATAACAAGACTTTGCATGAAGCCATCCCTGAGCATGGAATAATATGCATCATTGCCCGAATTCCTCAACACCAGTCCTTTGAACTCATCCACCGGCTTTGAAGAAAAAAACTGATGACTGAAAGAGTTGTCTCCATACCTCTTTCTCGCATAAAGTGCCAAGGATTTAGAAGAGGCAGTTCGGGAACAACCCCCAAAAATCTTTGTTCCGGCCATCTGGTTAATGACCTGCTCCCCATCAGTGGTAAAATATTCAATATTAATGGGTCTTTCCCAATCACGGTTCCAGTTCACCGGGATTTCAGAGCATAAACCAGTGATTCCCCGGTAGCCCTCCACATATATTCCCATGCCCCCACTGAAAAAATTTTCAGGATTTGTGGATATGGAGATGATTGGTATGGAAGATTCCTCATTCAGAAAATAGGTGTTTGTCATCACCTCTCCGGGTAATTTGTTTTCCTCAAATACTCGGGCCCTGATGACGATGGAGGAGCTTATGCCAATGGGCGACTGGTACAATCGGGACGACTTACCAGGCCAGGATCCATCGGTGGTATACCTGATCTCTACTGAAGAGGAGCTTGTTGAAAGGCTTAGCACCTGCGGGCCCGAATAAAGGCCTCCTGGCAGGGAGAAAATCAAAGAATCGGGGAACGATTCATTGTAAAAGCCTGTGGTATTATTTGAATGATCGGGAGTAGGGTCCTGGAAAAAGCACCAATCCGCAGCACCATCTGTTTCTCGCCCAAAAGAAATATCGATGTATTGCCGAGAGTAGGAAATGTGATCGACTAATTCGCCGTAAGAATTTGCAATGCTAAGTTCCCCTCCGTCCATGTCCAACTTCAGCCCTCCATAGTATCTGTTGTCCGGATCGAGCCATATAATGGCACGGCTCTTTGCTGCGACATAGATGTGCTCATATATCCTGAATCTTTGAGGCTCGCCTGCCTGATCCGATATATAATAATCGTAAAGGTCAATGCCATAGTTTCCGGCATTGTAAATTTCTATCCATTGCCTGTAGTTAACACTCGGATCTAGCTGGGTGCTTATATTGGAAGCCTGGATCTCATTGATGAGAAGCTGTGATTTTAAGGCCTGACTAAATATAAACAGGAAGATTAGAAGAATAGGTCCTTTGGGCATTTCCAGATAGCTTATGACGGTAATATTAGATCAGAATTGATCCCAAGCTATCATTTTTCCGGCTACGATAATTACGATTTTGATGAGCGGAAACATTGATTGATAAGGAGCAAAAGGAAAAGGATTATCCCTTTTATGCTTTAATGAAATGCCAGGGGCATTTCGTCTATTCATTTAATCGATCGGTCACATTATTTGGCTGGCTGAACACTTTGGGATGAATAAAATAGTGGGCTCAAAATACGGTTTTGCCATCGAAATTCTGACCAGTACTAATGAACTGCCTCGCAGTAGAACCGACGAGGTATCAAAACTGCCGAAGCTGTTGTGTGGTTGTAGTTTTTCGAAGCAGAGCTTCGGGGAACTAAGCCCTTGAGAGATTAAACTTTAAATAACCAGAAAAGTTTTTTATTATAGTTTTAAGCCAAATGTCGCACTTGCCTCTTGAATTCTCGAGCTTATATGGTACCCTTATATATCCGTTTATTAGTATATTTCGAGAAAAGGACTTATTGGAAACGATCCCTGGAGTTAGGCGGGAGGTGGCCATAAGTATCATTGCAGAGAAAAGAACAGATAGAGAGGCTTGATCCAAATTTTATAGTTTGATAAAGAGGAGGCAGCCTAGGAAATTTAAAGGTCTATTTTTCTGTACGCAGTAAGACGACGAAAATGAAACTGGTATTATATATAATTGATAATTAAATTTTTTATAACTATGTTTTCAAATGAAGAAAGAAGAATTTGAAAGACTGAAATATCGAAATCAATATTTATTGACACCCTCAAGCATTGAATGTCCGTTTCTCCACAACAGATTTAATGTGGGGGGGGAATATGTGCTTTATACGCATAAAGATTTAATAGTGAATTCAGTCGAACAAGAAGATGTAACATTAATTCTTCTAGGTGATTTGTTTGACTATATATCTCCTAAAAAAAACAATGAAGAGATTTTAAATGATCTAATAGATTATGAATTTGATTCATTCCTTGAGGTTATAGGAAGATATACAGGCAGATATGTTATCATATATTTGAATGGAGATAAACTAAATCTAGTTCATGATCCAATTGCATCTCGAAAAATATACTATTGTAATTCTCAAGGTGATGTTGGGATGGCATCTCAACCACATCTTTTAGCTAAAGTTCTTGGCTTTAGAAAAACTAATAAACCTGAATTACTTAATTACTATAGTTCGCAAGAATTTGTCCGTTTGAGCAATGCAAATATTGGTGACATAACATTGTATGATGAAATCAGGCAGTTGATGCCAAACCATTTCTTGGAAGTTAATGGCATGAAGGCTTTTCGCTATTGGCCGAAGACCAAAATTGAGAGAAGGTCAATCAAAGAAGTGACCATAGAGTGCGCAAAAATGATTGAAGGTTATATGGAAAGCATTAGCAACCGTTATGAAGTGATGATCCCGGTAACAGCAGGAAAGGATTCACGTATCTTACTGGCTGCTTCAAAACGGTTTAAAAAGAAAGTCTATTATTATGTTAATAAATCAGGGGATTTAACAGACAACAATGCCGATATTTCAGTTCCCAGGAGACTCCTGGCTGATCTAAACCTCGATTTCAATATTCAGGTTCCTTCCAGCGAAGTGGATGATGAGTTTAAGAAGATATATTTCTATAACAATGAATATGCATCCACAGAATTTCTTCCCATCATATATAACTATTATGGTAAATTTCGAAATAAGGTAAACCTGCCAGGCAATATGGCAGCTGGAGGATTGGAATTCTATAAAAGCAAGAGAATTAAAAATACAGGAAGGAGATTGGCTCAGTTAAATCATGTTGATCATTATTTATTTGCAAATAACTATTATGATAACTGGATTGCTGAACGTCAGTATTTATTTCAAACCTTGAAATTTGAGATGATTGATCTGTTTTACTGGGAGGAGAGGCTTGCAAACTGGGGGACACAGTTTCAGGCAGAAAAGGATATTGCTCAAGAGGAAATTAATCTTTTTAACTCACGGAATTTGATTGCTCTATTTCTTTCTGTAAATCCCAAGTATATAGCGATACCATTTTTTAAATTGCAAATTGGCATAATTAAACTTTTGTGGCCGGAGGTTCTCAAGATTCCGATTAATCCGGGTTTTCGAACAAGCTTACAAAAGATATTAAAACCAATCGGTTTACTGGATGCATATTATCGGTTGAAACACAGATAATGGATCAGATCATCTTACCAATACCAGCTTCTCGGCGACAGAATTTGACCCAGCAATAAGAATCAAGATGTATAAACCGCTTGGGATGTTGGCCGGTAACTCAATTCTAAACTCCTTCTCAATGATCCCTTCGGATACATCGAGTTCAGTATTATAATGAATCTGGCCAGCTAAATCAGCAATCCTGAGAGAGGCTTGCTTCAAATCCATATCATTATTCTTGATTATGACTGAAAAGCTTCCGTTATTTGGATTGGGATAGAATGCAAGAACCGTATCAGTGAGTGTGACATTTCGATAGATAAATTCTTTGGCATCACCATATACTACCCCCTGATTGGTACTTACAAAAGGAGTTAAGGTATAATTCACATTGGGATTAAGTGTATCCAGTTGGATTGAGAACTGTATGGGACCAATCCCTGCATTATAATTTGTCAATACATCTTCCTCCGAAAAAGCCCGATTATAGACTGCGGCTAAATAAAACACCCCTTTCCAGGGGCGATCCAGAGAGATTTCATTCCCCAATGCAAAGCGGTTGGCATCGCTCCATGAGGCGAAATTGCCGGTTTTGTTCCCAGAGGCAACCTTCACCCCATTTACATAGATATCCTCAGTGCCATCCCTCGTCCGAGAATAGACGACATGATGCAGGGTTTCGCTAAAGAAACCCGACTGTGTGGATAATTGAGGAAACCCATTTACGCCTGTAGAAGAGGTATTCAATCTTACATTATAATTGAACATCGAATTGTTTCCCTCGTGTCCTAATGTTATTGCTCGCTGCTCAGTTCCTTCCGATAAAGTTATGATTCTCGCTGGACCCGATTGCTCGATTAAATCTTGTCTTATCCAGACTTCCATCGTTATTTCATCAGTTCGGGAAATCTCATCGATCAGCTTATCTGGCGATCCTTCATATTCAATTATTGTATTTCCAAGCAAGCGCAGGCCTTGACCAGCCAACCATTGAGTAGCAATGCCCTCTTGCTTGATTTTAAGGTTCAGTGGAGCACCATTATTAGAACGATCTTCTACATTATCACCTTCCCCTTCAGAGAAGTTATAGAGGGCAATTAGACCATCTTCTACTCTTTTACCAACCAATCCCTCAGATGAATTAGTTCCCTTGAGAATAATGGGATCGTTCAAAGGACTTTCTGAGATGATTGCCTCAATTCCATAATTTATGAGTTCGGTATATCCAAAAGATTCTATCTCTGAAGTTGAAGATGGCCTGGAGGTGTTGGCAGATATATTTGTAATATCAACTGTTGGTAGCACAGGCAAGGTCGTTATATCGCCATTAATGGTGGATACATTGATTTCTGAGGATCTTCCACTTTCGTTTAAGGCTTCATCTACAGCACTTACTGATATGGTATAACTAATGCCAGATGATAATTGCGCAATGGTCTCACTGGGTTCCGAAGATTTCTCCCTTAATACATTGTTCACATATATATAGTACTCTCTTACTCCAACATCATCTGTGGATGGATTCCACGCTAGTGAAATTGTTTTCTGGGTTATATCCGTTTCAACTAATCCTGTCGGCACAGAGGGTGGTTCATCATCAGGATCTGTTGTCCTCATCAGAACTGAGGCTGAGAGAGGGCTGGAATTACCGGCCTTATCGTAAGCTCTCAAAGCCAGTTCATAATCAGTATTGGGTTGAAGGCCCGTCACATTATAGCTGGTGGATGATTCATCAGCTATCCACGATTGATCGAGGTAAACGCCATATTTCTCTACCCCGATGTTGTCTGTTGAAGGTTGCCAGGACAAATACATAGTATTTCCGGTCACATAGCTAATGGAAATCCCCGTTGGAATTGTTGGTGCCTCCCTGTCTGGATTTAGGGTAGTAACAAATATACTTGATGATCTTGGACTCTCATTCTGCTCTTGATCATTTGCCGAGACCGACATTGAATATCTTCGACCAGGCTCGAGTGATGTGATGGGATATTCAGTTCCAACTGTTGTCCCTATGCCAATTCCATCCAAAAAAACCTTATACCATGTAACTCCAACATTGTCCTGGGAGGGCTCCCAGGCGATGGTTACAGAAGAATCTGTCGAATCAATTGCATGCAATCCCTTAGGAACTGAGGGAGGTTCAGTATCACCCGGTGGGGTAACTCCATCGCTCCAGTCAACATCCCTGGGTGTTAAAATTTCCCCAAGCATCGGATTAGCCTGTATTCCTCTTTTTACAGATGGATTAGCCTCCAGATATTGATTGCTATATTTCCAAACAAAGACATTATCAATAAGCATCCACTCATCCCGTATAGTAGCCCAGCCAGAATCACCTCCTCCGAAGAAAGCCTGGATACGGGTATGATCCACTCCTATATTCTTAAGATTTCTTAGCCTTAAATTAGTCCAGGTGCCATAAAGTTTGCCGTTGACATATCCCTCCATTATTCCGTCGTTCAGACCATCGGGCCCTCCTATTTCAGTGGCCGTGGCAGTATTCATAACAATTCGGAATGTAATATCATACCATCTATCAGTAGACACATCAAATTTATAATTCCAGACCCTGGTATCACCATATTGTCCTGGCATATCGTGATGATAGATGTAAAATACAGGAGTTGGCCCCGGTTTAAACATGAGAGATCCGCCAAATCCATCTTCCCATGCCGGTGGGCCACTACCCGCTAATCCATCTTTGGAAAGACCTCCTTCAAGTCCTGGTATTTTACCTCCCAGCACAGGCTCAAATCCAGGTTTGAACATTATTGAATAAGTGAGATATATCTCTTCATAACTCTCTCCCAAAGGAACCTTCCACTGGTATCCATGCTCAGAGTTCGCTGAAAAAGTGCCCTCAGGAAAGGTCCAGTGCATTACACGGGACTTCCGCTCCCCCATATTGACATCATCTATTATTGTGGGATCACCGGTATATACACCATTGGCAAATTCAGGATTCTGCCAATCCCTGGCCCATTGTTCTTTCGATAATGGGCCAACAGGTGTGTCTTCCATATCCTGATGAAATATTACATCAAAATCATCAGACTCGATTGATATGAGCTTGGTAGATTTATCTTCATAGGAAACTTCTACTTGAGAGAATCCTGAAAACGCTAACGATAATAACCATAAGAAAAATATTATTCTCATAGTGAAGCTAAATATATTTTTTTGTGAAAGCTGATATGATAATGCTGCGCTTCCTCTCCCTAATTCTATTATTTTCCTATTCAAACCCATCCTCTAAACACGGCACAAAGATAATGGAATAATTACTCCATAAACCTTATACGTAAACTGCATTAAAATGTTGTTGACACTATTGCAAACTTATCATAAAGTTTTTGACTAAGGTATAGACTAAGAAAGCGTGCAAATGGTTCTGTGGCTGAAAAAGAAAAGGAAAATAATTAAAAGAATATTTGACAAACAGCCTATGTCTTGTGTTTATTCCACTTCCCGTTTCGGATTTCAGCCACGATGAAGGGGAATCGTCGGTATAAGGAAATTTTCTCCTTTAGATAGTTCCTGAGATATACTGATTTCAGGTGAATCTCGCTGCCTTCCTTTTTAATGAAGATCAGGCTGATGTGGCGGGGAAGAAATTTAATATTATCATATGCCGTTCTCAGTAAGCTGAAGAAACGATTCTGATATTTCATAGCATTTAATCCACTATCACCTTTTGCTAAAGATCCATATACCTCTAAAATGACTTCAGCTCGGCTAAATGATCCGGTAAGTTTCATAAGGTATTCCCAAGTCAGGCGCCCGGGAGGCATAAAATGATAGAATGTCAGATCCGATCGATAAAATAATTTTTGTCCGCTAAGGAGTACAGCCAGGCACAATTCAGAATCTTCTCCTGAGCTTAAAAGTTTTCCTTTCCTTCCTGTTAACTGAAATTTAAAACCGTTTTCCTGCAGCTTATCCCATGTGCTTTTTCGGATATTCAGGCCAGCCCCATAAAGGCTGGTGGTTCTTTCACCGGAATTGGCACCCTGTGGGCCCACTGCATAAGATCTTTCAAAACTGGAAAACCAGGTGGGCGGTGTTTCTTCAAAAGCTGCAGTTCCATAGCCACCCAGGATACCAATTTCCATATCGGAATACATGGTGTCATAGACCTTCTGAATCCATTCTTCTTCGACCCAGTTATCATCATCCACAAAAGAGATAATCTCGAAATGAGCTTCCTCAAAGCCACGTCTTCTGGCATGACTGATCCCCGGATTGGGTTCATTTACAACCCTCAGCTCCACACCCGGCAATGTCCAACATTGCTTCGCCACAGCACCTGTTCGATCAGTAGATGCATTATCCACCACCAAGACCTCCCAGTTAATCTGAGACTTAAATTTCTGATTTTGCAGACAGGTGAGCACCTTGGGAATTCTCAACTCACTATTATAACAGCAAATGACAATACTTATTCCTCTCTCCATGAAAGTATTTCGTAAAAAAATATGTAACTGGGATACATCTGAGGGCTCAAAATTAGTCAAATATTTTTATTCGGCTATTTTTGCACTTTACTAATCAAAATTAAAAATTGTGCAGACTGTCAACGTAATGGACTATGATGTATTTTCAGGGGATCTGGATAAAATCAACCTGGAAAATGAGAAGCCACTGGTGATTAATACAATTAATGCGTATTCCTTCGTTATTGCCAGTCGTGATCCATTGTTTAAAAGCGCCTTGCAGGATTCCGACATACTGGTTCCTGATGGCTTCCCGGTCGTTTATGCTGCTAAATATTTACAAGGATCCAGAATCCGGAAAATTGCCGGGGCAGATGTATTTTATTCACTCTGTGAAAGGATGAATGAAAAAGCAGGAAGCTGCTTTTTTCTTGGATCAAGTGAATCTACCCTGGAAAAGATTAATAAACGGCTGATGATTGAATTCCCTCAAATCAAAACCGGCTTCCATTCTCCTCCTTTTAAGAAAGAGTTTTCGAAAGAAGATAATTCAATCATGCTGGAGGCCATCAATTCCTTTAAACCTGATGTGCTTTTTGTGGGTATGACAGCGCCCAAACAGGAAAAATGGGTTGACACACACAGAGATTCAATCGATGCCGGGGCGATCACCTCCATTGGAGCCGTTTTTGATTTTTATGCCGGCACTACGAGCCGCCCCTCTTCATTCTGGGTAAATAACAATCTGGAATGGTTTATCCGCTTACTTAAAGAACCCCGCAGACTATGGAAAAGATACCTGGTCTACTCTCCCCTTTTTTTTATCAGTATGCTGAAGTATAAATTCAAGAGTTCATGAAGAAAGTATACCTCTATCCCCTTACTGCCCGTAACAAGAGTGTGGTAGTGAACCCCTATATGGGAAACCTGAGAGATGCACTGAACGAAAATTTCCAGGTGGTCAATGCCAAAAAACCTTCCACCACAGGCATTTTTGATATTCTCAGGTACCTGGGGAAAGTGGATGTGGTCTATTTCAACTGGAGTGAAGAGCTACCTTCCCTGCACAGGGGTAGGATACAAGGGATTTTCCTCCTTCTCTTACTTCAGTGTCTGAAACACTCCTCAATTAAGGTAATCTGGACCTTGCATAACAAAGAATCACATTTTGAAAAAAACAGCTTCCTTAAGAAAAAACTCTTTGCTCAAATGCTTAAGAGAAGTGATGTAATAATTACTCATGCAAAGGAGGGCTTAGGGCTTATCCCTGATGGAAAAGCATCGTTTTTTACACATCATCCTGTTTCAAATACCTACTCCTTACCTGAGAAACGGAAAGAATATTTCTACGAAATAATTATATGGGGAAACATCTCACCCTATAAAGGAATCTCTGCATTTTTGAAGTTTTTGGAGGAGAGAGGTCTCATCCGGAAATACAGGATCCTGTTAGCAGGGAAAATAACTACACCAGACCTTGCAAAGGAACTTCAGGCCTTTAGCCAAAAGTATGACAATCTGGAAATAATGGACGAATTTGTTGAAACCGAAAAACTCATAGAACTCATTCAGTCTTCAAGAATAACGCTATTCACCTACCACTCCGAGTCCATCCTTAGTTCAGGAGTATTGATGGATTCTCTCACCTATGGAGCCACCATTGTGGGTCCCAGGGTTGGAGCGTTTAAGGATCTGCATGAACTGGAATTGATCGAAACATATACTGACTTCAATTCACTGGTCGCTGTAGTCGATCCCCTGTTGAATTCCCCGGAGGAAAACCACACCAGAAAACTAAGGATGGCTGAATTTATGGAAGCAAACAGCTGGTCTCAATTTTCAAGTACTCTTCTAAAACTTTTTGGACAATAATGTCGGAAATGGTATCCAGCACTACTTTGAAGCTCAATAGTCCACAATTTAGTGAAGCTGTAGACCTTTAATATTTACAATATAAATTTGTACCCTCACTCAAAATTTTCATTATGAAGAAGATTGCACTTATTACACCCATGTTACAACCCTATCGGATTTCATTTTATGAAAAACTATCCAAAATGAGTGAAGGGTATCAGTGGAGAATTTTTCATGGTGTTCCTCAAGCAGAGGATGGTAGGCCCAGTTACAAAGAGGAAACCAGCTTCGATGAGGAAGGATTCGCAGAACTTAAGTATTTCCTTGGGCCATTTAAAATAGTAAATAACAAGGGGCTCTATAGCGCCATTAAACGTTTCAATCCTGATTTACTTATTTTACAAGGAATTACAGGTGATATAAGCAATCGAAGAGCCATATCATGGGCCAATAGGAAAGATAAGAAGATTATCGTTTGGACCTGTGGTTGGGAACCAGGTTTGGCAAAGGGTTTCTTATTATCATTTAAGAACCGATTGGTTTCTGCTTTTTTCAAAAAAGGAGATTTGCATCTCACCTATAGTACAACAGCCAATAAATATGTAGAATCCATGGGGGTAAGCCCTCAGAATGTAATCACAGCTTATAATGGCATTGAGTTAGACCACCTGCATGCTGCCGAGGATAAGGTTTTAACTCAATCAAAAAAGATCATTAAGGAACTGGATTTGAGTCAGCACACAAGCTTTCTGTATGTGGGAGGACTAATCCAGGAGAAAAGGGTAGATCTTCTATTAGATGCCTTTAAATCTCTTAGAGAGAAGAACTATAAGATTAAGCTTATTATCGTTGGAGATGGCCCCCTTAGGGACCAGGTTCAGCAGATGATCAATGAATTAGGTGATCCCAATGTGATCTATCTTGGACGGATTATAGATGGGGTTGATCCTTATTTTGCAGCGGCAGATTGTTTTGTGTTGCCTGGGATAGGTGGTCTGGCATTGAATCAGGCCATGTTTTGGAGAAAAACCTGCATCGTCAGCGAAGCCGATGGAACCGAAAATGATCTGGTGATTGAATCTGAAACAGGTTTTAGATTTGAAAAAGACAATCTTCAAAGCTTAAGCAATGCCATGGAGCGAAGAATTAAGTCCAGCCCTTCTGAGATTGAAAAGATGTCAGCGAAATCCAGGGAGATCATTGAAACAAAAAGTAATGTGAATTCGATGGTTCAGATATTCTCCGAATCTGTAGTTAATTTGCTTAATAGTTAGAACCAGCTGAGTCTTCCAGCCCGGCATCCTGCTCCTCCTTTTGATTTAAATACATATCGATCATGTATAACAACATACAATTGACGAGAATATTAATACTGACACTTCCAAAGGCTCCTCCACCTGTAACCAGGGTAAGTATTATACCCATGAAATTATATTTAATAAACATCAATTTCTCCGGGAGCTTTGCCGATAGCGAACGATAAAAGATGATAAAAACCCCAAGCACAAAGAGCACTCCAAATTTAGTATACTCCCCAAGCAGACCCAGATCCGACCGGTAATAACCGTATCGTTCCGATATACTCGCCATTCTCAATCCATACCCTGATGATCCTGGAGCCCCGTTACCGATTATGTAGGCCCAGTTGTTTTTATAAAAGTCAGTAAGAAAGTAGCTGGCAGCTTTCACCCTCACATTACCTCCTGCATTCTGGCTCTGGCTGACCGTAATGTCAAACATGGCATTAATGATGTCCTGAAAAAGGAAATAGACAGGAACCAAAGCTATTCCAATGAGTGCAAAGAAGAGGAATCTGGATTTAATCACCCTGCTCTGAAGCATAAACAAAATCGATAATAAGCCTACGGCGGCAATCACCTGCCGGGTCCCCAGAAGAATGAATATGATCCAGGCGCCCAGCAACAAAATGATGTACCTTATTTTATAGGTCTTAAAAAAAGAATAAAACCATATGAAATAGGCTATGACAAGAAATCCTGCCCCCGGCATAAAAATCCGAAGCGTACCCCGGTCTATGAACATTTTACTCTTAATCAGGGCCGTTGGATACACCAGGTACTGGCCAATGTAAAGGACCATATAAACGATAGCAAAAACTACAATGGTTTTGCGGATATACTCAATGGGGATCTTTAAATAGTGAAGTAGAAAATAAGCCAGGTAATAATACATAACCCGCTGAGCAACCAAAGTGCCCGAAAATGACTGATCCTGAAAAATGTAGGCTCCCAGCATGCTAAAAACCACCGAAACAAGGATCAGGGTCACCGGAAGTGCAAAACGCATTTTCCCCGGTCGGTTCTCTCCGTAAACGAAATAGAGAAGCAGGAAAAAGAGGATGATGGCTACACCGGCCATTTCGACCACCTTAATAAGCATATCCGGAAGAAATATCAGTGTAAACAGCTCCAGGGAGCACAAAATCACTGATATCAGGATGAACTTCTTAAGCATGTTCAGGCATTTTCACACTCCAAAATAGATAAATTTATCTTTTCCTCCCCAAATTGTCGCGAAAGATTTGCCCAACAAATTGAAGGCCATAAACCGGAGCCTGGTAAAGATAGCTCAATAATGGCCACTTCAGAAAACGCAGGGAGAGCATGGGGGCATACCAGTTATTCATGAGCCATTGAACAAGAAACTTCGTTACCACAATTCCTAAGATTCCATATGCCGGGATGGTTAAAAACCCTATTCCGATAATCAGTGCACCTGACACAGTTGCAGGTATTACGAAAGGCACATGGTTGGTGGAGGTGTAGATCGTCGCATGAAAGGAGGCGTGCAGATCCAAAATTTCAGTAATGGCGATAATCGCGAAAATGGTGAGGGGAACAAAGCGGGTTTCAATGGCCAGCACTCCCAAAAGAGTGTCTCCAAAAAAGCCGAGTCCAAGGGCTCCTGCAATCAGAACCGCAAATCCGATGAACATATATTCCGATGACTTCTTTCTCAGAAGCATGGTATTTTTTTCCGCAGCCAGCGAATATATCGTGGGGACATTGGAGTAGAAAGGAGCCCTGGCAATATTCAGAAGGAAAGTGAATATTCGCATGGTGAAAAGGAAACTCGCCATCATTACCACATCACTAAGCTGTGATGCAAGGATTGAAGTACCGGATTGAATTCCATAAGCACCCCAGAAGAGAAGCCCGGTTCTCCATGTGGCCGACCATAAAGACTTGAAAATTACCGGATCAAATTTGTTCTTTTCTTTAATCTCAACCTTTTCATTCCTGAACCACTTCAATACAAACCATCGCAAATAGACATACCTGATAATCGCTTCAATGAACATATAGCCTATCAAGTAAGCGGGACCAAACTTTAAGAGCAACATGATCACGAAGATCAATACCCGCACTAATCCCTGGAAGGCCCCAAAACGGGCCTCCGCAGCCACATATCCCAAACCCCGCATAAAGGAGCTCCATTTAACGCCCATGATCATGGCAAAACAGTAAGGAATGATGATCAGGTAAGCGACCCAGAGATCGGTCTGGTGCTCCGATATGGACATGATATTCCATACCGCCGCCACCCCTCCTGTGGCAAGCATCAAAATAGCGAAAAGTCCCAGGAAGATATATATCCGGTTGGCCGTAGTCAACAAATTCACCAGGTTGGGAAAATGAGGTTCACCCTGCTTAATTTCGTCAATTTCGTCATACTCCTTCTTATTCCTGGGCAGGTAAGACGCTCCTGCCTTGAAGTAGGAAACTGCCCTGATCAGGGTAGCTCCGAAACCTGAATCGGCCAGCATGGCAAATCCGACAATGGTATTTATAAAAAACCAGAAGGACAACTCCACAGGTGTGTATAGCTTCAGTATGAGCGGAAGAACAAAAAGTGCACTTCCAAAACGAATAAAATAGGATGCCCACGACATCATGGTGGGGCTGTGATACATTCTTTTTAACATGCGACAGTTATCTCTCTTAAATGATTGAGAAAGCGCAAATCTATCATTAATATGAAAGCTTTGGATTTTCTACTTACAAAGGACTTGCATATAATACGCAAAACTGAAGAAAAGGATTCAATATGGAGCGTTTAAAATATTATCTTTGACAAATCAAAAAAAAAGCAGCATCTATGAAAGATAAGTTGACCATTGCTCTTCCTGTTTACAAGCGGACTGACTTTGTAAAAAGTGCCCTGGATAGTGCAGTAAAACAAACCGTTCCCTGCAGTATTTTATTGATTGACAACAATTCCCCCCACGATGACTTTAAGAAAATCGTCGACAGTTATGAGGGCGTTGATATTAAATATATCAAGACAAAAGAGACAGTTCCCCAGGATGAGAATTTTAACAACTGTTTTCGTTATGCGGAAACTCCATGGGTCACAGTTCTGCATGATGACGATATGCTCCATTTTCAGTTCGTGGAATTCTGTCAGAACATTATCGAAAAATATGGCAAGGATGTGGGCGGAGTGATGGTTCCAAGTTTTGTAAGC
>Ga0164313_10002085_pt1 | contig 17915 bp, 7 predicted proteins | sample GuaBasSedimGuay4_FD_113735 | JGI IMG/M metagenome (GOLD analysis project Ga0164313, IMG submission 113735) | Subseafloor sediment microbial communities from Guaymas Basin, Gulf of California, Mexico - Guay4, Core 4569-4, 0-3 cm | ecosystem: Environmental > Aquatic > Marine > Hydrothermal vents >...
AACCAGGCCTCAACTATGGCCAAAACATTTTTACTGATCCAATTGATCGATAAGGGACGACCATTCAAAAGAACGCAAACCACAGGAGTCCCGGTTTCCTGAATGGCTTTGATCAGCGCCACCTGATTGCCCTTCAAATCGAGTGATGCTACATCTCTGTTTTCCTCAACCAACTCTCTGGATTCTCCCAAAACTACCACAGCAATATCTGCTTTTTTAGCTATTTCTATTGCAGGGTTTAGATCTACCTTATTGTAATCCCATCGTAAATGAGCTCTCGCTCCCCACTGACCTTCAAATGTTTCAAGACGAATTTTATATTTCTTACCGGCATCCAGATGAACCGACTTTTTCTCGATGATAGCTCCTTTGTTCCAGCTATCGATAATAAGCTGGTCATCTATCCATAACCTTATTCCATCATCCGTACTTAAACCTATCCATCCGTCAAACGATCTTTTAGGAACCAGATAACCCGTCCAGCGAACAGAAAAGAAATCATCGCCAATTCCTTCCACAGGAAACCATGGCCAGTCAAATTCAACTTTCTCATCTGTTTTCACTACAACCGGCTTACCTTCAAGTTTTGTATTGTTAAAATACTCACCTTTTAATCCTTTTGTTAAGCCATCAGGAGTCAATAAAAATTCTGAAGAGATCGCTTCTCCTTTATCGATAAGGTTAACTCCTTTTTCGTAAAGGACTTCAACATCCGGCCCTGCAGCTTTTTTGATACCCTGCAGAACAGTCACACCTTTCTTTTTTCTTACAGAATATCCTCCTAATCTTGAGACATCAGCATTTGGTCCGATCACTGCAATTGTTTTAATGTCCTTTTTGATGGGCAAAATATTTTGCTGATTCTTTAACAGAATAATAGATTTTCTGCCTGCTTCAAGCGCGATGTTCTGATTCTCTTTGGAATGAAACCGTTGATCGATCCATTTTTGTTCTGTATAGGGATCTTCAAATAAACCCAGTATAAACTTTAATCGCAGTACACCGCCTGCTGCACGATCGATATCTTTCATAGGTAACTTACCTTCCTTCACAAGGTCGATAATAGTTTTTTGCCAGAATTCATATTTAAAATCATAGAACTGCATATCTACACCTGCAGATACAGCCTGACGGATTGCGTCCTGAGGAGAATCAGCTGCGAAATGTGTAGTCTGAATGTATTTGATAGCCCCCAGATCAGAAATAACAATTCCTTTAAAACCCCATTCATTTCTTAGTACATCGGTAAGCAACCAGTGATTTGCAGCACAGGGAATTCCATCGAGTTCTGTATAGGCACACATGGTTCCCAAAGCCCCTCCTTTTACAAAAGCTTTTTCAAATACAGGTAAAAAATCTTCTCTGGATGTTCTTTCACCAACAAGGATCGGTGAAGAATTGCTTCCGGTCTGAGGTACACTGTGTACGGCAAAATGTTTGGGCTCAGAGATCATAGCCCTGTTAGAAGCCAGTGTATCACCCTGTATGCCCATTATCATCGCGAGACCTATTTCACTAGCCAGATAAGTGTCTTCGCTAAAAGTCTCGGCAACTCTTCCCCAACGAGGTTCACGTCCTATTCCCAGGACCGGTCCCAATCCGTAATGGACTCCGTGAGCCCTGCCTTCTGTACCTATTACCTGACCTACTTTTTTCATTAATTCTATATCCCATGTAGATCCTAAACCGATATTCATCGGGAATGCTGTTCCTCCTTCACCGGTATAACCATGCAGCATTTCACACATTATTAGTGCCGGAATGCCCCATCTATTATTGTCTATAACATACTTCTGTAAATCATTGATCATTTTTGCAGATTGAGGATAGATATCATGAATGGCCCCCACTCCAAGTTTTCCTATAGTTTGATTAGTTTTCTTTTCGGAAAAATCTTCTTTTTCTTTAAAGTCACCTCCTTTGTACATATCCATCTGACGTACCTTCTCTTCAAGGCTCATCCTACCAAGTAAATCTGTTATGCGATCTTCAACTGACAATTCAGAATTTTCATATGGATATTTCACTTGCTGTGAAAAACCTTCATAAAAAAGTACAATGAAACAAAATATTAAAACCTTTTTCATTCTTAAATTTTTGATTTTATTCTTTTCAATTCCTTCTCCATTTCCTTTACTTTATCTGGAATTTCAGAGGCCAAATTATTTTTCTGACCTACATCATCTTTAATATTATACAATTGATAAATACTGTCTCTCCCTGATTCTATATTGACATATCCAAATATTTTTGGTCCTTTATGAGGTGGTATCAATACCCAGTCCCCCTGACGAAAAGCCGTGATATTATTTTGGCCCAATATTAAATTCCCTCTTCCAACATCTGATCTTCCCAGGAATGCATCCAATATATTCTCACTGTCAATGGTTTTATTCTCCTGCTCTGCCAATGCTGCGAAAGACGCCGTAAAATCAATTTGGCAAACCAAAGCATCAGAAATTCCCGGTTCAATAGTACCTTTCCATCGTATCATAAATGGTACGTGGGTTCCTGCATCAAAAAGACTGTATTTGCCCCCTCTCAATGATCCACTTGGTGTGTGTTTACCGATTTTAGTAACTGCCTCATCTAAATATCCATCATCCAGAACAGGGCCATTATCACTGCTAAATATCACAATTGTACTTTCTGAAAGCCCCAGAAGATCCAAATGATCCAAAAGTTGACCAACATCCCAATCTGCCTCCACAATAACATCACCTCTCGGACCCAGACCCGATGACCCTTTGAATCTTGGATGTGGAACTCTTGGAACATGTGGCTGATGCAAGGAGTAGAATAGAAAAAAGGATTCGTTTTGATGATCTGTAATATAATTTTTGGCTTCAAGTAAAAAATCATCTGCCATATCCTCATCTATAAACAAGGCATCCTTTCCTCCTCTCATAAATCCAATACGAGAAATACCGTTATGGATACTCATATCATGCCCATGGCTTGGATGTAATTTCAACATCTCCGGGTTTTCTTTTCCTGTAGGCTCTCCTTCAAAATTATTTTTATAGCTCACCTCAATTGGATCGTTGGGATCTAAATTTACTATATTATGATTTTTAACATATACAGAAGGAACTCTGTCGTTTGTAGAGGCCATCACATAAGAATAATCAAAGCCTATTTCAAGAGGACCGGGAGAAACCTCTTCATTCCAATCTAAATTTTCATCTCCCAGGCCCAAATGCCATTTACCAATTACTCCTGTAAAATATCCGGCATCCCCTAACATTGACGGTAAAGTTTGTTCTCCCAGATCGAATAATAAAGGTGCGTTTCCCGGTAAAATCTGAGCACCTTTTTTACGAAAAGGGTAGATCCCGGACAATATAGAATAGCGGCTTGGTGTACAGGTGGGAGATGTTGCATAACCATTAGTGAATTTTATTCCTTCATTGGCTATACGGTCTATATTTGGTGTTATTAATTCGGTAGATCCATAGCTGCTCACATCTCCAATTCCAAGATCATCAGCATAAATAATGATAATATTCGGCTTTCGTTCCTGATTTTTTATATTTTCAATTTCCTTGCAAGAACTAATTGATATTAAGGCACTTAATATAATAATGCTACACTTATACTTCATTCTAGATATTATTGGTTTTGCTATAATTTAGTCTCCTAATTGCTTAATTTTAAATTTTTCAATTTCCGCCGGACTGTGTTCTCTTTTCATTATTTCTTCTATCTGTGCCACTACATCCGGATACTGATCTGAAACATCGGTAGTTTCTGCAATGTCATTTTTAAGGTTATACAATTCCAGCTTCATATTTCCTTTAAAAATATCTTTTCTAATTCCTTTCCAATTCCCCATCCTTACAGCTTGCTGACCCTGATAACTAGGGAATTCCCAGTATAAAAATTCATGTTGGACTTGTTCTTCTCCAAATAAGGTGGGTAAAAAACTGATCCCATCAATATCTTCGGGTACATCTGATTCAACTAACTCACCAAAAGTTGGCAATACATCCCAAAAAGCGGAGATATGATCTGTTGTACTACCTGCCTTAATTTTTCCCGGCCAACTGGCAATCATGGGTACTCTTATACCTCCTTCATAAGTAAAACCTTTTGTTCTGCCATAATTATTAGGAAACGGATTTGCACTGTTAAAAAAATCAGCATCTACACCACCGGTATAACTCGGACCGTTGTCGCTTGTAAATACAATTAAGGTGTTTTCATAAATACCAAGTTCTTTTAATTTAGCCACAATTTCTCCCACCTGATCGTCTAAATAGGTAATCATACCTGCATAAGCTGCATGTGGATATCGATTAGGAAAATATCCTTTATCCCCTAAATATGGCTCTTCCTCTCCAAATATTTTTACATACCTGTCTACATATTCTTGTGGCACTTGTAATGGCAAATGTGGTAAGGGAGAAGCATAGTACATAAAAAAAGGCTGGTCTTTATTGTCTTCAATAAATCGTAAGACCTCAGTTTGCATTTTTGCAGGAGCATAATCTTTCTGATCATATTTTTGATAACTTTCCAACGTGAAAATATCCACTCCTTTATCCAATTTGGTATTGGGCGCAACAATTTCATTGTTTAACCAATCCTTCTCTTCATTAATCCATAAATGTTTTGGGTATAATTGATGCGCTTGACGCTGGCAGTTATATCCATAAAAAAAATCAAAACCATTTTTATTGGGTATCCCCTCCGTCAACGGAGCACCTAATCCCCATTTACCAACAATGGCAGTTTTGTATCCTGCAGCCTGAAATATTTCTCCTAAAGTTACCGTGCTGTTTAATATAGGCCGTTGTCCTTCCAGGTTAGGATCGTTCACGGCTTTTTCATAATCCCAAACTGGACCTCTCTCTGCCCATTCATCATTACTTCTTATCCTGGCATGACCCGCATGTTTACCGGTCATTAACATATAACGGGAAGGTGCACATACCGGCGAACCGGAATAGTGTTGAGTAAACAACAACCCTGAAGAAGCCAATGCGTCAATGTTAGGTGTTTTAATTTTTTCCTGACCGTAAACCCCTAATTCTCCATATCCGAGATCATCCGTCAGGATATAAATAATATTAGGTTTATTCTCTTTTACACTTTCTTCTCTTTTACAACTAACAAAACAACTTACAACTGTGATCAATATAAACAGCTGTCCTAATTTAATTTTCATAAATGTACTTTTATTTAATTAATGATCTGATAATCATTAAATATATTATAATCTCAATATATCTTCAAATGTATTTAGACGAATAACTATTGATATTAGATAAAGGGGTTTTTTTATACCTGTCAGGTTTTAAAAACCTGACAGGTATATATTATTATTTTAAGATCACCCTTAACTGATTAGCATTCACTAATGCTTCGTGAGTAATAAAATAACTATTATGTAATTTTCCATTCAATAAAAATTTATTTATAAAATCGCCGGTACCTTCAACTTTTTTAATTTCTAATGTATCATTTGAATAATATTCAGAATTTAAATGAATTGTTATTTTATCAAAAACAGGAGTGCTGAGCGTATAAATAGGGTTAGCGGGACTTATTGGGTAAATACCCATCATGGCATAGATTATCCATGCCGACATGGTTCCGGTATCATCATTCCCTGGTAAACCCTCCGGTAAATTTTTAAAATATTCCTTAATTAAATCTTTTACCAGTTTTTGTGTTCTCCACTCTTGCCCTTTAATATAATTGAATAAAAAAGGGTAGGCCATATCGGGTTCGTTAGCCATATCAAATTGCTCATTATCAAATACTTTCTGCAGTTGATCAGCAAATTTCTTATTCCCTCCCATCAATTTTATCAAGCCTTTGGTATCGTGTGTAACCATAAAGGTATATTGCCATGAATTTCCTTCAATGAATCCCATATTCTTCTCAAAATTAGCACCCGTGTTTGGATTGAATGGTGTATACCATGAACCATCATCATTTTTAGGTCGAAGCAAATTAAATTCATTGTCAAATAGTTTCCTATAGGATATTGATCTTTTGGAAAACCGTTTATAATCTTCGTTTTTATGTAATTCCTTTGCCAATTGAGCTATGGCGAAATCTGCAATGTTATATTCTTGAGTGGTAGAAACAGAACCACTCTTAGTTGTTTTAGTTGTTAAATAACCCTTTTCAATATAATCCCTTAGCTCAGGTCTCAGAGGATTGTTTTCTACTTGATCTGCACTTTTTACCATAGCTTCATAGGCTTTTTCAATGTCAAAATCTCTAATCCCTCTAAAATAAGTATCTGCCAGTACAATTCCGGCAGGATCTCCCACCATGGTTGTTGTTTCTGTGGCATTCAATTCCCATTTTGGTAACCAACCGCTCTCATCATATATATCGAGCATACTTTTGACCATATCTGACTGTTGCTCCGGATAAAGAAGTGACATTAGAGAATGAAGGTTTCTATAAGTATCCCAGAAAGAAAATACCGTAAATCTGGTTCCATCCGTTTTAGCGGTCTCGCGAGTAGCCATTTTTGGATATTCTCCATTTAAATCGTTCAAGGTATTCGGATGAATTAGAGTATGATACAAGGCCGTATAAAAAACCGCCTTATCATCATTAGTTCCGCCCTCAACCTCTATTCTTGATAGTAATTTATTCCATTCGGAAGAATTACTTTGATAAATTTCATCAAAGTTCAACTTCTCCGTTTCTTTCTCTAAGTTTTCTCTTGCATTTTCTATACTTACATAAGATATACCAATCTTCATTACAATCTGTGTTGCTTGCTTTAGATCATAACTAAAATAACTTCCTATACTATCCCCAACAACTTCTTTATAATAGTTTTTAAAAAGTCTCGTTTTGCCATTATAACCCATCCATTGCCCTTCTACTCCCTTGTTCTTTACCACATTTTTCCATATACCAAAATCATCTGCCGGATGGCTGAATTTTGCAACAAAATAAACCGAATACGCTTCGTCAGACTTATAATAGCAAAAACTACCAACGGTTCTTATTCCTTCAATTTCGGTAGGTGAAACTATTTTCACCATAGCCCCCTGTTCATTTGTAAGACCAAGTCCTAAATTAATTAAGATATTAGCTTTACCTGAAGGAAAGGAAAATCTACTTATTCCAGTTCTTGTTGTAGCCGTTGTTTCTATTTTAACATCGTATTTTTTTAGAGTTGTACAATAATATCCTGCCTTGGAAATCTCATTTTCATACTCACTTCCATAAACTAAATGATTTGTTTCTAATTTTCCTGTTGTTGGCATCGTTAAAATAACTCCCAGATCAGGACAGCCAACCCCACTTAAATTAACATGAGAAAACCCAGTTAAAAAATTGTTCTCACTTACATAAGGATTAGACAACCATCGGCTATCTTTTTCTAAAACATTTTGAGTTCCGGCTACATTAAAAGGAGATACGCTAACCATCCCTCTGGGAAAAATAGCTCCCGGATTTGTTGCGCCGAAATTAGATGTACCTATAAACGGATTTACAAAACTCACTGCTTCTTGAGAAAAACCATCAAATCCGGTAAATATTAAAATAAAAACATAAAAAAATATGTGCCGCAATCTTTCAATTCTACTTTCTTGAAAAATGGTTTTCATTCACTTTTAGTTTTAAGATGTATCCCTTCTCCGATTGTTTTAACCTCCAGTTTAATTTCAGAATTCTTTGCCTTAAGAAACTTACAATCCAAGGCCAATGTATGTTCTCCTTTACCTATTTCAATTTTCTCTATTTCCATATCTATTCTTTTAATCTTATTCCAACTCTTATCATACAATATGGCCGTATTTCCACCACTGTACCTAATGATCTGATTATCAGATAATGTAATTGGAAATATTATCTTTTTATAACTATCCAGCTCTACTGTAATGTCCTTGCATTTTGAGTCTTCCAATACCTGAATGTTAAGAACAAGTGGCTGTTTAGAATAAGGATTATTGAAATCAAATGAGGAGTAAAGTGGTTCACCGGGTTGTCTTACTTTTTTTGCATGCCGGTAGATCTCAGTTGCCAGTGGATATAAAATCCACTCATTCATGCCTATTGTTTCTAAATGATATTCATTTTCAATATTTTCCATTTCTTTCTTCAGATCAGTTGGAAAGGCACCTCCAATTCTTGCACGTTCCCATTGTTTTACCAGTTCCAAAACCTGATCAGATTGGCCATGTGTTTCCAATATTTTATGACTGGTTATAAAGGCATAACCAGCATCAAAAGCTGCTGAACGTGCCAACATCCACTCCATATCTTCAAGACTTATTTCCGGAGTCATTCTAAACCAACCTAACATTCCCGGCATTAGATTCCTTTTAAAATATGGCTGATTTTTCATACGGTACTCCGTTTGGCTCTCTCTGAAACCTGCGTACCAGGGTTCACCCCAGTTCATCCGACTATAGATATGCCAGAAAAAGTGCGTGGTGCGGCTTGCGTCGACTATTAAGTGGCTCTTTATATCCGTTGATAAATTGTTATACCAAACATATGGCATCATCACTTCTCCATAATTTCCCAATCCTGTTGATTTATTCCCCTCTAAACCATCAAAAGACAACTGACGTAATCCTGTTTTGTTATATAATTCAGCTATGTTTTTTGAAAGTTCAATAGTCAGATCTGTATTTGATAAGAACACCTTATAAGAATGGTCTAATAATTTTGCTATTTCATCACCCTTCTTATGAGATGCAGCTTTTGTATCAAAAGCACCTCTTTGGCAATCCAGCAATTTCCATGGAACTTCTTCGGTTACTTCCCCATAGCGAATTAATTCATCACCTATCCAAACTGTTCTTAAACTATTATTTTTAAATTGATTGAAAAAATCCGGTGATTCAACGGTTATTACTGTTTGTTTTTCATCCAAATCTGCTAAGATCACTGAACTGCCAATTTTTGCCAATCGCTTGTCGGGCACCGGAGTTACATAAGGATCATTTGTTGTAATAAAATTTGAAAGCGTATGGGTACCTAAATTAATCCCTTGTTTTTCAGCCCTGTCAGCACACATTCGCAAGCCTTCAACTCCATTTGGAAATGCTCCTTCGTATAATTCAAAATGCCCCCAGCTTTTGAATGTTTTTCCATAGTGATATAAATATTTCAAACCGGCCTTCTTAGTAACCTCCAGTGCTTTATCTATATTTTCTTCGGTGAAATTCATTATTAAATAAGCGGCAGCGGCACCTGGAGCCAATTTTCCCCACTGTCCATCAATCATTGGGTGAGGTAATCCTTCTGCTATCTCAATTTCTCCTATAGTTTCCAGAGTATTTTCAACAGGACAGCCAAAAAGAGCTACTTTCGATCCAATAACACCTCCGTCATCATAAGCAGGAGCTACAAATTTTTCATGATCTAAATTTTCAATTATTCTATCTTCATTTCGGTTCCTGCAGTATGCCTGTAAACTACTTCCTGCCTTTGTTGGTTTAGCGGCTTCAATTCTGTACAAAACATGACGTTTATCTTGCTGACTAACATCCGTAGGGTTTTCTTGCTCAAAGAAATCAAACTCTGGCATACAATCGTTTTCCTGATAGGGATAACCACCAAGTGTTTTAATATTCAATGCCTGAATACCAATGGCATATTCGTCCCCACGAACTACTCCAATTGTTTCCCCAATTATTTTATTGATGGTCGTTGGATATGGACCCCAGGTAATTAAGTCGACTTCAGGTCCGCCATCCAATTTAATAAGTTCAAAAGTTATGTGTTTTTCTTTGACTATATATTTAATCTCCGCCTTGGTTTCAGAGGGGTAGTTTAGCGTGATCAGACCCTCATTTTCTATCATAGAAATTGGAAACTCAAAATTTCCATCTATTCTAATGGACATTAAATACGCTTTCTCATTTTTATCGAGATAATCTTTACCTCCCACTTTATCCAAGATGTTAGCTAAACTACCGTCCTTATTAAGTACTAATTGAAAATCTTTATTTTCTGAAACTAAGGTCGTTTTATTCTCCGTGCATGATGTCATGGAAAACAATAACAAGATCGAAAATATGAAGGCAATAATATTTTTTAACATTCTTGTTGCTTTATGAATTCATCATTCAATGATCTGAGATATTTTAAATGTCCATGCGTAATCACATGGTGGGTTATTTCTTAGTTTCTCAGGAACTATTATTTTAAATCCTTTCTCTAAAGGACTCCACTTTAGTTTTGTCTTTGAACCCAACAAACTTATCCTGGTCCCCTTCTTTGGATTAATTGATGTTACAATAATTTCGGCAGGCAGCTCTTTTTCATCTTCTTCAGCCAAATAAAAAAGAAATACATTACCGTCTTTGTTCTGGGTCATCCCAATATTATTCTCCTTAAATGGTGCTATGGGTTTTGTGTTATATATGGCGCTACTGTTAATCTTCATCCAAAGCCCAAATTCTTCTAAAAGATCGTACGCCCCCTGTTGCCATTCACCATCCGGTCCGGGAGCAATATTCAATAAGAGATTGCCTCCTTTTGCCACGATATCAATCAGGGTATGAATACCTTTTCGCCCACTCATATATTCAGCATTATGTGTATATGACCAGCCTCCTCCCGAAATAATACAAGACTCCCATGGGTAAGGCAATGTTTTATCCGGAACTCGATTCTCAGGTGTCAAATAATTTTGATTTTTCCCATGAACAGCTCTGTCCACTACTATTAAGCCCGGTTGCTTTTGGCGCGCCTTTACCACCAATTCATCCATTTTAATATCTTGATTTACGATACTGTTTTTAAAGAAACCACCATTATTAGTTTCAATCATTTTTGAATAAAATTGATCAATTTCCTCTTCAGATGTTTTTGCAACCCAACCGCCATCGAGCCATAAAATATCTACCTTACCATAATCTGTCATCAATTCTAATATTTGATTATGTGTAAATTCAACATATTTCTGCCATTTTTCAGGATAGATTTCAGGGTCATAATTGACATTTCTATCTAAAGGAGGAAAGTATGGGTCCCAATAATTCTCATTATGCCAATCCGGTTTTGAGAAATATGCCCCCACCCAAAAATCATCCTGTCGAAATGCATTAAAAATTTCTTTTGTAATGTTCGACCTTGGGTTCGAACTAAAAGCACATGCAGGATCTGTAACTTTATAATCTGTGTATTTTGAATCGAACATGCTAAAACCATCGTGATGTTTTGTGGTGAACACCATGTACTTCATTCCCGCTTCCTTAGCTGCTTTTGACCATTTTTCAGGATCAAATTTAACCGGATTAAAAGTGTTTTTTAAAGCTTCATACTCCTTTTTGTATTCAAAATAATTTTGGGGGTTCTCCCCTTTCTTACGTTGACACCAGCCATAATCTTCCGGACAAAGTGACCAGGACTCTACAATACCCCATTGACTATAGGCTCCCCAATGCATCAATAAACCAAATTTTTTATCCTGCCATTCGTCCAATTTTTCCAATACCAAAGGATCTGTTTCGGGAACATAGCGCTCTTCTTCATAAATTGCCTGACCAATTACAGAGCTTGGTATCATAATAAGTAATCCAAGCAAAATTATAATATTTAGATTTTTCATCTGTTTAAAATTTTGTAGTTATCAGATATAAAAGCAATTCCAAAACTTCTGCACAGATGGAACCGCTTCACTCTCCCGTTATATTTTTTAATCATACCCTTGTGTGATATACTATGATCAATAATTATCATGGTCGTTTTATAAAATATTAATTATTCGTTTAACAGTGTCACAATAATATTCCAAAAGCCATCGCTTATTATTTTTTGATCCTTTAATTCTGCAAGTTTATCCTTGTCATTCTTATAAAATGCTATTGCCAGTGTTGTTCTGTCTTTTAAATCTTTCTTTTGAGCAGCATTTTCCAGTTCCAAGAGTAACTTGCTTGCATCTTCCTCTTTATTCAAATCATTTAAAGATAATAATCCAAACAAATGATTTACACTTGATACTTGGATACTTCCATTACTTTTTTCAATTATACTATTTAAAAGTTCTACTTTTTTATCTTCTTGCTTAAGTTCCCCGTAACAAATAGCCAATAGATAATCCTCCAATCTGCTATCTATAGAATATGGTTTTCCAACGCCCAAATTTTTTGGCCATTTTTTTGATTCTTCCAAAACTCCAACAGCTTTTTTATAATTGCGTTTCAGCATTAATTCATTTCCCCAAAGAACATGGGCATAATAATATATTTTTCTACTCTGTCCACCCATTTCAGAAGGCAGAACTTCTATATTGCTCAATATATCAATACTCTTATCATATTTGTCGACCATTAGTAAGGTATTCGCATAGTTTAATCCTACATTATTATTTCCAGGAAATTTCCTGAATGACTTAGCCGCTATTTTAGAGGCCTCTTCAAATTTCTCATTGGCTAAATAAAATTGAGTCAATTCGTTCCAAACTTTCCAATCTTCTTGACTTAACTGTAAAGCTTTTTTATAATCTTTTAATTTATCATCGTAACTCTGGTTTTTTAAGATCTTCGCCCGGAATCTGTAAAAAGTTCCTGAATCCGGTTCATCTCCCAGATTTTTAATAATTTCTAATCCAGAATCGTCCTTACCTACGGCCATATAGTTGATTGCCAAATAATATTCAAGTTTCCAATTTTTAGTTTGATTGAGTCCCCACAGCAAAACCGGAATAGTTTCTGTCCTGTACGGAAATACAAAATCCGGATTGTCCATTATTGCATCTTGTAAATATCCATTACTCTTTACAGTATCTGCATTTCTCAAAAAGTAGGCTAGCCACAATTTTATTTTTGTATAGGATTCTATATATTTCAATACTCTAATCGCTTCTTCCTCAAGGCCTACACTTTGATATTGTAATGCCAATTCCAATATTGTCTCTTCAGAGAATTCATTTTGAACCAGATCTGTCATTTTAATCAGTTCTTCCTTTTTTCCATCGAACAAATAAATTTCAAAAGCTGCAAAATGATTTAGAGGGTCTATGATCAATAGCTCATCAACTTGTTTTTTAAAATCTTCCTTGTTGCTTTGTTTTCTCGCCAATACGATCATTACTTGTCTGGCATTCACATTATAAGTATTAAAATCTAATGATTTTAATGCATACTTTTTTGATTCATCATAGTGTTTCTTTAGCAAATATATCTCCGACATTTGGGCATAGGACACCGATCTGTATTTCATGTCTCTTGCTGCCCACCCAAAGGCTTCTAAAGCGCTGATATAATCTTTTTGCTCACGATAAATAATTCCTGCCAAATAATTGCCTGCGGGATTATAGGTGTCTATTTGCAGTAGCTTATTAGCATATTTCAATGCCTCATTATAATTAGTTCTTCTATATTCCAGTTCAGCCAATTTAGCTAAAGCTTCCTGGTGTGAAGGAACCTCCTCTAGTAATTCAGTTAATCTTGCTAAAGCCACGTTATATTCTCTGAATTTCATCGCTTCCCATCCATCGGTATACAACTTTTGCGTTCTTGACATCTTCAAATCCTGATCTGAATCGAAAGGCCTTTTAAAAATTGTACTCTTCTCATTCGATGTATAGTATAACTTCCGGTCACCAACAATAACTTCTATAATCTCATTAGAATTGATTTCTATTTTTTCAGAAAACACTTCCATTGGAGATAAATTGAGGTTTGCTGTAAAAACCGGTTCTCCTCCTGACAAAACGGTCAATTTCTCTTCCATTTCTTGCAACGCATTTAACCCTACATACAATTCACCATCCTCAATTTCCACATTTAGAACCCCGTATTCTGAGGCAGCTTCCATTCCTCCAATTTCTTTATAAGGGAACCATAATTCCTCCCAACGATCCATTACATAAGGCTCGAAATTGGCTTGAGATATTGGATTGATTTTACCGGGACTATACTGATTAAATAGTCTTCCCGCCTGAAATTCTATATATTGACCATCATCGTCTGTTAGTAAATCTTCCCATATTCCACCATTTCTTGATTGTGACCATAACCAAAGCTTCTGACCTGGCATTTCTTCATAAGCAGAAACATGTCCAAATCCAAATTCACTTTTGTGATAGTACCCACCGAAGAAATCCTTATAATCTCCAACTATATGAAATGACTTGTGTGGTCCAAAATTATTATTCTTATAATAGGACAAATTCCTTCCTTCTTCATCGATAGGCCATGGTTTAGCATTCCCACTATGCTCTAAATATTTATTTCCGGGTATAAAAAATTCCAGATCCTCCTTTGCTTCAGCGGCAGCCGTCATCCAGTTATAATAGGATTGGTTTAGTGGCGTAGCGTTATACCATGATGCCTTTGTTTCAAAATAAGCTTTATCATTTTGTAAATTTATTTCAACCGTCCATCTGGTTCTTGAAGTTAAATCTAAGGTTCCAACAATACAGCTTACACTGCCGTCTTTATTTTCTTTAATAACATAATCAACGGGAGTTGCAGTTACAGGGGAATGCCCAATGATTCCAAAATTGAACTCAATTCCACCTGATGTCCAGGGACCACGCATTGCAATGTTCCTGAATTTGATCACTTCATTTTTATAAAGAAATTCTTCTCCCGTCTTCTTTTCTATAGCTCCCCATATTTTACCTCCTACTTCCGGTAAAACAAATATCTTAATGTATTCATTTTCCATTGTCACAACTTTCCATGCTTTCTTTTTCGCTTTAGTCTCATATCCGTTAAATTTAAAATATGGAACTATTTTTGTATTATCCGTTAATATAGGTACGGGGTTTGGTGCACTAAATGAATAAGTGTCAATCATTTGAATCTCTTCCTTTATAGAGATTGTTTGTGAAAATCCATCCTGCATTATAGAAGAAAAGACTAATAAACTCAAAAATTTAATCGTCCATAACGCTTTTATCTTAATAGTACTATTAATTTTTCTGAACATGGTTTTTAAAGATTTTAATCGATTATTATATAGTGTAATCTCAAATTAGATTGTACAATTCTCATTTTTGATCTTGTTTAAATAAATTTGACTTGAATATCAAAATCAAGACTCCCACTTTTAATTACTCTTACTTAATGAATAGGGTGTATTATTTGGATCCGTTCCCCATTCCTTATTAGGTGAATCCCCTAAATTAAATTCTAATCTCCCTCCCTTTTGAATACTTTCAAATGTTAAGTAAGTATTCTCATATGGATTTCCATTCAGCTCTGCCGACTGAATAAAAATATCATTCTTTGAGTTATTTTCAGCTCTTATTGTGAATTTATTACCGTTCTCTAAAATAATTGTCGCTTTTTTAAATAATGGACTTCCAATAACATATTGATCTACTCCGGGACTAACGGGATAAAATCCTAAGGCACTAAACACATACCAAGCAGATGTTTGACCGTTATCTTCATCTCCACAATAGCCATCGGGTGTGGGTGCATATAATTTCGACATTACCTCTCGTACTTTCTCTTGTGTTTTAAATGGTTCTCCGGCATAATTATAAAGATAGATCATGTGCTGAACAGGTTGATTACCATGTGCATAATTCCCCATATTAACAATTTGCATCTCTCTGATCTCATGAATGGTGAATCCATAATACGAAGCATCAAAATCTGGCGGCATTTCAAATACCTCATCCAATTTTTTAGTGAAATTTTGTTTGCCTCCCATCAGATCAATTAATCCTTGAATATCATGAAAAACAGACCAGGTATAGTGATAGCTGTTTCCTTCGGTAAATGCATCTCCCCATTTGAGTGGATTAAATGGTGTTTGAAAACTACCATCTTCATTTTTTCCTCTCATCAGATTTGTAGAAGGATCAAACAAATTTTTGTAGTTCAATGATTGTTTGTAGTATTTATTGGCCACTTCAATTTTACCCATTTTTTCTGCCATTTTTGCAATGGTAAAATCGGCAAAAGCATATTCTAATGTTCTTGCTGCATTTTCATTTATACCCACATCATATGGCACATAGCCCAATGAATTATAATAATCAACTCCTGCTCTACCTACAGAATTAACGGGTCGACCATCAGCTATTGTTGCATTTTTCAGCATGGCTTCCAGCAATAATTCGGTATCCATATCTTCAACTCCTTTTAAAAATGCATCTGATATAATGGTTGCCGAATTAGAGCCTATCATACTGTCTCGATGCCCGGGACTCGCCCACTCTGGTAGCCAACCAGACTCATTATAAGTATTTACTAAACCCTTCATTATCTTGCTATTCATCTCTGGATACATCATATTAAAAAATGGAAATACAGCACGAAAAGTATCCCAAAACCCATTATCAGTGAACATATAACCGGGCAACACTTTGCCATTGTATGGGCTGTAATGCACTACTTCATTTTGTGCATTAAACTCATAAAACTTTCTTGGAAAGAGTAAAACCCGATATAAACACGAATAAAATGTTCTTATGTTTTCTGTATTGTCATCTTCGATCTGAATTCGATTTAATTCTGTTTCCCATTCCTGTTTTGCTTTTTCTATGGTCTGCTCAAAAGAATCATCACCAATTTCCCTGTTCAGGTTGATCTCTGCCTGCTCAGGGCTAATAAATGAAGAAGCTACTTTTACATGGATCACTTCGCCCTTTTTTGTTTTGAAACCAATTATTGCTCCAACATGATCTCCTTTATTCTCCGTAGAATTTTCAAACAGTTGCCAGTTATCTCCCCACGTGTGATTCACTTCGAAATCTTTATCAAATTCTGCAACAAAATAGTTGTGAAAATTTTCCGGCACTCCTCCACTATTGTTTCGGCAATAACCAATAATTTTTCTTTCTTCAGGGATAATTTTTACCATGGATCCTTTAAAAAATGCATCCAGCATCAAAAATGATTGCTTAGAATCTGGAAAAGTAAATTTAAAGTGGGCTGCTCTTTCCGTTGGGCTGACTTCAGCGACCACATCATAATCCGCCAAATAAACGCTATAATGATGAGGATGTACAATTTCCGCTTTATGTGAAAACCAGGATCCCCGTTCATCCTCTTTAAATTTCAGATCTCCTGTCACAGCCATTAAAGAGAATGCTGCATAATCGTTTATCCAAGGGCTGGGCTGATGTGTTTGTTTTATACCGCGTATTTTATTTTCATCGTATTTATAGGCCCATCCATCACCCATCTTTGAAGTCATGGGAGTCCAAAAATTCATCCCCCATGGCGTTGCAATAGCCGGATAGGTATTCCCATTTGACAAACTAAAATCAGAATCTGTCCCCATCAAAGGGTTTACATAATCTACTAAATCTACTTTATTTAATTCTTTAGTTTCGTCTAGTTTAATATCTGTATTACAGCTAGTTAATGAAACTATTAAAAATAACAAAGTATTATTAAATATTGATTTCCTCATATGATCTTTAATTTAATTCAACAGCATTTCCATGCCCTCTGTATAGTTTTAGTTCATCTTCTAATTCTACTTCCAGAATGGTAACATAGAGATCCATATCTTCCATTTTCGGCACTTCAATTCTCAAGATCCCAGGAATATTATTCCAGGCCGCTCCACCATTTCTTTCAAAACTTAAATTTTGTTCATTGCCCACTACTTCTATTGATTTGACTTTGTTTTGAATACCTCTTAAAGAAATATAATTTTTGGGTGAATCAAACAAACACAAATAAATTTTCTTGTTGTCCTTACTTATCAGGGTCGGACCGTAAAAATGACCATCAGGGAGACCTGCTTTAGAATCAAAAACAGCCGTATCATGCTTGTTAATCCAATCTCCCAAAGCTAACAATCGTTCCTTTTGTTCTTTCGCGATAGTACCATCGGGTTTTGGACCGATATTCAATAACAAATTTCCTCCAGACGCTATTACTTCAACAAAAGTTCTAATAATTTGAGATTTAGGCTTGTAATTTGTATCCGAAGGGTAATACCCCCAGTTATCATTCATTGTCATACAAAATTCCCAGGCTCCTTCCGGACGCACAATAGGA
>Ga0164313_10002086_pt1 | contig 17913 bp, 17 predicted proteins | sample GuaBasSedimGuay4_FD_113735 | JGI IMG/M metagenome (GOLD analysis project Ga0164313, IMG submission 113735) | Subseafloor sediment microbial communities from Guaymas Basin, Gulf of California, Mexico - Guay4, Core 4569-4, 0-3 cm | ecosystem: Environmental > Aquatic > Marine > Hydrothermal vents...
AGCATTGTAGCATTGTAGCATTGTAGCATTGTAGCATTGTAGCATTGTAGCATTGTAATTTAATCAACAACAAGATATAAAACACCTATGGGAATAAAACTTTCAAATACGGTAACTAAAATGGTTGGCTCAGAGATTCTTAAAATCTCGGGCGAGGTAAAAGCAAGGGTTGCCAAGGGCGAAAAAATATACAATTTAACCGTTGGGGATTTTAACCCTGATATTTTTCCAATTCCTGAGAAATTACGTGACCTTATTATCCAAAACTATAATAAAGGAACGACCAATTACCCCATGGCCAACGGTGAACCGGCATTGCGGCAATCGATTGTTGACTTGTATAAAAGGAACTGCAATGCTGATTACGTGCCCGACGAGGTTATTGTTGGGGCAGGTGGCCGACCGTTGTTATTCTGCATATATTTTTCGATTATAGATGAAGGTGATGGCGTTATTTATCCCGTTCCATCGTGGAACAACGAACACTATTGCATTCTTACACATGCAAAATCTTACCTGGTAGAAACGAAAGCCGAAGATCACTTTATGCCGCAACCTTCCGATCTGAAACCTTACCTGAAAGAAGCCAACCTTATAGCGATTAATAGTCCGTTAAACCCTTCGGGTACGGTAATTAGCAAGGAAGCGTTGAGCGAAATATGCGAAATGGTATTGGCAGAAAATAAACGAAGGGGACCGGAACAAAAAGCATTGTATTTATTGTACGACCAAATATATAGCCAACTTACCTTCGGAGATGCAAAGCACTACAATCCTGTAAGTATTTATCCTGATATGAAACCTTACACTATTATAGTTGACGGGGCATCGAAATGGCTGGCAGGTACAGGTGTCAGGGTTGGATGGGCACTCGGCCCCAAATCCTTAATGTTGAAAATAAAAACCCTTTTAGGGCATGTTGGTGCCTGGTCTCCTAAACCTGAACAATTGGCTACGGCGGAGTTTTTACAAGATAAAGCTATGGATGATTACCTCGAGGTATTCAGAAAACGTATCGTTTCCAGGCTTAAAGGATTCTATGACATTTTTTCGAAGTTAAAAGACAAGGGATACCCTGTTGATGTAATTGCACCTGAAGCTGCTATTTATTTAACGGTAAAACTCGACCTTTTAGGAGCAACTACCACAGATAATCGGAAATTGGAAAGTGTTGAAGCTGTTTTTGAATATATTCTAAATGAAGCAGGTGTTGCCCTGGTTCCATTTTACGCTTTCGGGTCATCAAGAACCCTTCCCTGGTTTAGATTATCCATCGGTACAACCCGATCGAAAGATATCACGATAATTGAAAACCAACTGGAAAATGCACTTTCAAAATTAACATTCGAATGAATAATAATTATGTAATAATAATGGCCGGTGGAATAGGCAGCCGGTTTTGGCCCATGAGTACAGCCCAATACCCCAAACAATTTCACGATGTATTGGGAACTGGCAAGACGTTGATACAACAAACAGCACACCGGTTCAGAAATATTTGTAAGGCTGAAAATTTATATGTGGTCACGAATGCAGATTATGCCGGTTTGGTAAAAGACCAACTACCAGAAATACCGGAAGAAAATATCCTTTGCGAACCGGTTATGAGAAACACTGCGCCATGCATCGCATATGCGACCTATAAAATCGGAAAAATTAATCCCAATGCGAATATGATTGTTTCGCCGGCCGATCATTTAGTACAAAACGAGGTTGAATTTGAAAGTGATATTCGCATTGCCCTCGAAAGAACTGCTACAACGGATAAGTTGATAACCCTTGGCATTAAGCCTCACCGCCCGGACACGGGCTACGGGTATATCCACTTTAATTCGACAATTCAAAAGAATGTGAATAAAAAGGTGAAAAAAGTAATTGCCTTTACCGAAAAACCACCCATCGAAAAGGCTGTGGAATTCGTTGCTTCAGGGGATTATTTTTGGAACTCCGGCATTTTCATCTGGAGCTTTAAAAACATTGATGCTGCACTGAGCTCTCATTTACCAAAAATTGCAGATCTTTTTATCGCTGGTTCTTCTTTCTACAACACACCTGGTGAACAAAAATTTATTGATAAAAATTTTCAGAAATGTGAAAATATCAGTATCGATTATGGTGTAATGGAGAAAAGCAGTAATGTTGAAATGGTGATGACCGATTTTGGCTGGTCAGACTTGGGGACCTGGGGATCGCTTTACGAACATGTGCAATGGGACATAGATCAAAACGCCATTGTTGGTGATTCTGTTTTTCTTTTCGACTCACAAGGTAACATGGTACGGAACAGTACCGGTAAAACCATGGTAATTCGGGGGCTAGAAGATTATATTGTGGTTCAGACTGAGAAGGCAACGCTCATTTGCCCAAAGAAAGAAGAACAGGAAATTAAGCAAATGGTAGCGGCTATTGATTTATAAAAATAAAATTAAAGAATAAGATCTCAAAATGAAATCAAGGGATTTAAGGTTAGTTAATCTCAATAAAGCAGCATTGCTTTTTGTATTCACTTTAATATTCGTGTTTACCGGTTGCGACAAACGAAAACCCAAATACACCCAGGTTATTGGTGAAAATTTTTATTCGAAACCGATAAAAGCAATCAATTTAGAAGAAGAATACCTGGTTTTTATTTTTATGTCGCCTGAATGTCCATTAAGCGAAAACTATACTAAAACCATAAAAGATTTATCCAATCAGTACGGAGAGAAAGATATTGGATTTTATTTTGTCTTTCCAGGTAAATTTTATCCCCGTCCCCAAATTGAAGTTTTTATTAAGAAATATCAACTTCCGACCCCAATGATAATCTACGATCCAGAAAATTTCTTCCAAAAATATTTTTCGGCGACTATAACCCCTGAAGCTTTTTTGACCGATGTTACAGGGACTATACTTTACCAGGGAGCAATTGACAATTGGGCCATTACCCTTGGCAAACAACGCCAGGTAATTACCGAACATTATATAGCTGATGCCATTGACAGCGTATTTAAAAACGAAAAAGTAAAAACCAAAAAAACACGGGCCGTAGGATGTATTATCGAATAATTTACGTTCTGGCTATTGCATTCACCATGCAAAGTTGCACCTGGTGGGAAAACCGGAACAATCCGTATATGGATCAGGAGATTACGTTTTCGGAGCAAATCGGTCCTATAATCCATAAAAACTGCACACCCTGTCATCGTCCCGGAGAAGCCGGTCCATTCCAATTAATTACCTACCGCAACGTTGCAAAACGCGCCAAAATGGTAAAATTCGTTACCGAAACAAAGTTTATGCCTCCCTGGCCTGCAGATAGAAATTACACCCATTTTTTAGATGAATGGGGACTGACAGATGATGAAATTCTGATGATTGGTGCCTGGGTAGCTCAAGGCTCCCCTCAAGGGGACAAAGATAAAGTCCTTTATCCTCCAGTATATGCCGAAGGTTCGATGCTTGGCATGCCCGACATGACCATAAAAATGCCAATTCCCTATCATATAAAAGGAAACAATACCGATCAGTTTATCATCGCTAAATTTCCTTACGAGTTAGAACGAGACACGTTTGTTAGTGCTATTGAATTTTCACCTGATAACCGGCGCCTACTCCATCATGTTAATGGTCATATTGTACAATACGATACTGGGATGAAAAGCAATTTGAATGGTGGGAAATATATAATTAAATATGACAGGTCTATTCCAAGGCACTTGCTATACATGGAGCTGGATATCTTAAATGATGATGGTAGCTATCCCTATCTTACGAGCTCTATAGTAAATTACCTTCCCGGGTCTGTAAACACACAATATCCAGAAGGTATTGGAGGAATAAGGCTAAAAAAGAAAGGCTTTTTTTTATTTAAAGACATTCATTATGGTCCAACACCTATTGACGATATAGATCAAAGTTCAATCAATATTTTCTTTTCTGATAAACCACCGGTCCGGCCGGTACGCGAAATTTTACTCGGAACACTGGGAGCAACAAAAGTTGAACCTCCTTTGCTTATTCCTGCAAATACCATACAATCGTTTAAAATAGTTTGGAACGTGCCATACGACCTGTCGATTTTAACCGTAAACCCACATATGCATTTGCTTGGGAAATCGATGAAGGCATTCGCCATTGATCCTATTGGCGATACCATAAAATTGATTTACATCCCGGAATGGAATTTCAGGTGGCAATTCTTTTATACATTTCCATACATGGTCAAAGTTCCTAAAGGAAGCACCATTTATGTTTATGCAACTTTTGATAATACCGAAGATAATCCGGAGAACCCTTTTCACCCTCCTCGGTTGATTCGCGAACGCCAGGGAAGCATGGGAACAACCGATGAAATGTTTCAGTTTATCATTTCTTATTTGCCTTATAAAAATGGGGATGAAAAGATAAGCCTCGATCCGAAAACCGAGGCAAATCATTGAACCTTTATTTAAAACTAAAAATCACACTTGACTTTTTTCAACTTTTATTATTGTAACTCCCTTTATTTTTCTATTTTAGTTCACAAATAAGACTTGTTAATAGGTTGTATTCAGTTAAGGTCCTTGTTCATTCATCTTAAAACTATACAACCAAATGGTCTTGTTTTATAGGGTTTATTTCTTGGCATCGCCGGATAAAATCGCTTAAGGATGTTGTTGCGCAATGATATTTGAAACGGTTTTTTGGCGGTGCTAAGTTTTTTTTAGAGCTTAGTTCCTTCTGGCTTAAAGTTCAAAACAATGTTTTGTGTAGTTCCGATTATCTCATCGTCGAGTGGTAAGGTGATTTTGTTTAATCTTCGTTGAACAAATTCAACCAATTGTGGGTTATCTGAAATAATATTCTTCACATCCAATCGGCCTTCTTCATTGACATCAAACATAATGGCCACTTTTCCATACAAATTATCGTTAGATAAATATGGAAAAGATACATATCGGTTAATCTTTTCGTCTAATTGGGTCGAATTAAATTGGGCGAAAGTGGCGGTTGCATTTGCAATGATAAAAATTGCAGTTAATGTTAAGGCTAAATACTTTTTCATGATTGATAAATTTATAGGGTTAAATATTTTATTGTTGCTAATCATAGGGTAAAATTAACAGGTAACCATCTGAGAAAAAAGAACAATGTGACCAATAACACATTGTGTGATAAATCCAAATCAAAACACTTATATCAGTTATAAACGGATGCTGTTACAGATAAACGGCAATCCAATAAAAGACCTAACACTTGGTCACAGTTTTGTTTCAATACCCAGATATCACAACGTATTTCTGTGTTTACAAACCCTTTGTAATAAAAGCAAATCTCAAGTAAAAATTAAAGGGTTAACCGTTACTGGCCAACCCCTTAATTTCCTACAGTATACTTTTTGTGGTTAGTTAACTACGAATGCGTTAAGCAGTTCATTCGCCTCGGATTCCCTGCCTAATGCAGTTAAATACATTGCTTTAAGCTCAGTGGTGTACACATTTTGTTCCTTTTTATAAGCCTTCTCGGCATATTTAAAAGAATTTTCAAGATCGATGTCATGAACAAAAGCATATATTCCTGCCTGATATAAATCTATCCATTCGGCAGTGTTTTCTTTTTTAGCCTTTTCGATATATGAAAAAACATAGTTGCTTAAAGATATTTCCATATCAAACGAATAGGTATTCTCTTTCCAATTAAATTCACCTGATATTTTATCCGGTTCGGTAACCTCCAAAGAGTAATTCAACCATTGTGAATAGTTTCCCGGAGAGGCTATTAATTGTACCTGTATATCTTCTGATCTTCTACTTTGATTATGGAAGTTAAAAGCTAGCCCATTTGATTTTTCAATCAGACTAACTTCGTATTGTCCACTCGAAACATGAATTCCGTTTACTTCCATATTCCTCGAAAGATTGAAAATTGCAGGTTCAACATTATCCACGGTAAGGTTAGTTTCCCTGTTCTGATCATTAATCAAAAGGTAATCGATCTCGATATGCGCTCTATCCAGATCGTAAGCCAATATTACATGGTTATCCTTTTTCTTGTTTCCTTTTTCCTTTTCTCCGGCCATTGCCGAAAAAGAAAATAACATTGCAAATACTAGCAATGAAATGCTCATTTTTTTGCTAAATTTTTTCATAATACTTGTTTTTTAGGGTTAATCGACAACAAATGTATAGTGGTTCATAGTCATTTCAACGAACATTGTTATTAACTGTGATGCAGATTGATTAACCGTTTTAACTCACATTAATCGGTTATTTATGGGATGAAATTCCTTACTTTGCTAAAATTTTACTGTTTATATGAAAAAAATATTATCGATTATTGGAGGTTATTTTCTAAAGGGGTTGCTTTATACAGTTCCATTGGCAATTACTATTTATGTAATCTATCAATTGTTTATGTTTTTCGATCGATTGATAGTGCTACCGTACGACATTCCCGGATTAGGTATTGTAATATTATTCGGTGTTATCACTTTAATGGGCATCTTAGGGTCGTCGGTAATAATTCAGCCCATCAGCAGGAGAATAATACATTTTATTGAAAGGGCCCCTTTTCTTAAAATCATTTATAGTGCGGTAAAAGATGTTACTAAATCACTGGTCGAAAAAAAGAAGTCTTATAATGTACCGGTTTTGGTTCGTATCAGCAAAGACTCAAATCTTGAAAAATTAGGGTTTATCACCCAACGCAACCTGGATGCAATTGGTGCTGAAGAGGGTAAAATAGCAGTTTATTTTCCACATTCATATGCTTTCTCCGGAAACCTGTTTATTGTCTCTAAGGAAAACGTGAAGATTATCGACAGAAAATCAACTGATGTTATGAAATTTATTGTTTCTGGTGGCGTTGCCCAGTTCGAACCCGATAAAAATGAAACAAAGCCATAAACATACCGAAGATATACTTCTACTTCACTTTATTGTAATTATTCTGAGCTTTACCGCTATTTTGGGCAAACTGATTACCATTGAAGCGGAAAACCTGGTTTGGTACCGTATGTTAATCGCCTTTATAGGCATTGCCGGGTATTTGCGGTTCCAGAAAAAACCAGCTTCAGTCTCCCGAAAACAACTTTTTCAATACCTGGGGGTTGGGGCTATTATTGCTGCCCATTGGTACACTTTTTTTGCTTCCATAAAAGCAAGCAATGTTTCGATAGCCTTGGTGGCCCTTTCGGTAACAACTTTATTTGTAGCTCTTTTACAGCCCTTGTTTTTTAAACGTAAAATAGTTGGGTACGAAGTTTTGCTTAGCTTACTTACCATTGGTGGGATTGCAACCATTTTTAATGTTGAGGGCCAATATTCAACAGGTATTATATTGGGTCTTTTAAGCGCCTTGCTTGCCGCCTTGTTTTCACTTTTTAATGCCAAGCTCATTTCAAAAAACGATGCAACCGTTATTTCACTGTACGAAATGCTTGGAGGGGTTGTAATATTTACACTTATTTTTTTAACCACCGGGAAGTTTAATGCAGAATTTTTTCAGGTTTCTATGGCAGACTGGGGTTGGCTGCTTATTCTTGGGCTGGTCTGCACTTCATTCGCTTATGTTGGTACAGTAAAGGTTTTACGCAGCCTCTCCCCTTTTACGGTTTCCATTTCCATTAATCTCGAACCGGTTTACGGAATTATTCTCGCTTTATTTATTTTTGGTGAATCGGAAGCCATGGCACCTGCTTTTTACTTTGGCGGCGGATTAATCCTTTTTTCTATTTTGCTCAATGCCTGGTTTAAGAAAAAGGCAATGGGCTAATATTTACTTTTATCATTTACTGATGATGATAAGGCATATTCCTTAAAATAGTAAAACCCCTGTACAGTTGCTCTAAAAAAAATAACCGGACCATTTGATGCGTGAATGTCATTTTTGACACAGAAACCTTTCCTATTGATCGTTTATAAACCCCTTCAGAAAACCCGTAAGGTCCGCCTATAAGAAACACCAGGTTAGATAATCCCGCATTCATTTTTTTTTCTAGAAATCTTGAAAATTTCACTGAACTGTACATTTCACCCTGTTCATCAAGAAGAAAAATATGATCGGATGGTTTTAAATGCTTACTAAAAAGCAATTCTTCGTTAGCCAGCAATTCAACCTGGGAAAGTCCTTTTCTGTTTTTAACTTCCGGTAATTCAATCCACTCCACCTTTACAAAATGGCGCAGCCGTTTTCTGTATTCCTCCATTCCCAGAAGCAAATACTTTTCACTTGTCTTGCCAATACATAAAACGGTTATCTTCATAAGCGCTTTAAGTTTTCTGCTTTTTCTTTTTTGCTGCCGGAAAAAGGATGTTATTCAAAATTAACCGGTAGCCTGGTGAGTTTGGAAAAAGATTCAGGTCGGTTGGAGGGTCACCAACAAAATGCTGATAATCTTCGGGGTCATGCCCGCCATAAAAAGTCCAATGGCCCATTCCAAAATTTCCATGGATATATCTTGCGGTATTATACGCTTTGGTTTCGCCAAGGATAAGTACATCAGATTTAATAAACTTTTTATTAAACGATGTTGTTTGTCCCATAAAACTTTTTAAAACCTGCTGGTGGTTTTGGGTAAGCATTGTAGGAACGATATCCCATTTTGCAGAAAACTCAAAAAGCGTAAAAAAGTCCTGCGTTTGCTTTATTTTTGTATGAATTGGGGTCGCATCAATATCGGAAAACTCATAAACCAACGGATTTTTTTCGAGGTGAAAGTCACGAAAAGCAAAAGGCATACTAAAATCCAGTTTACTTTGTGCCATAGGATCTGCAGGATCCCCATCGAACATGGCTTCGCAAATATCGGTTTGATGTGCAGCCAGGGCAATGTCGTAACTGTCGGTACCAGAGCACATAGTGAACAAAAACCCACCTCCAGCCACAAATTCGCGAATCGTAAGCACCACATCCAATTTCAGTTTTGATACTTTATCGTAGCCCAACGAATGGGCAAGATCTTCCATCGACCTCACCTGCTCCTGGTACCAGGGTGCATTGCGATACCGTCCGTAAAATTTCCCATATTGCCCGGTAAAATCTTCATGGTGCAAGTGTAACCAGTCATATTTAGGCAATTCACCTCCAATTATATCTTCATCGTAAATTACTTCGTAAGGAATTTCTGCATAGGTCATTACCAGGGTAACAGCATCATCCCATGGTAATTTTCCTTTTGGTGAATAAACCGCAATTTTTGGTACTTTCTCCAGTTTTACAGACTCTTGGTTAACTTCGGGGTTAGCAATTTCGGCAAGTATCAGATTTGCGCGTGCATCAGCAATTACCTCATAAGACACATCCCTAATTATACATTCTTCCTCAATAGTTTTATTATTTTTAATCATAAATGAACCACCGCGGTAATTGAGTAACCAGTACACTTCAATTTCATTTTGTAATACCCAATACGCTATACCATAAGATTTTAAATGGTTTGATTGAACCTCGTCCATTGGAATAAGAATCCATGAAGCAAAGGACCTAAAAAAAGTAAAGAGGAATAAAAAAAGAAATAAAGCGGACTTTAAACTAAAACGGGGAATCGCCTTTGGGGCCTTCACCCGTGAAAAAATCTTCATCTTCATCTTCATATTCATCCATTTTAGAAGTATAGGTCATTGATTTACCATCGAAATCCTTGTTTGGTTCCATCATTGCCCCGAGGTTAGAACTGTCGTAATCTACAAATTTGGCATAATCTTTTATGAAACGCAATTTTACCATGCCTGTTGCCCCGTTTCTGTGTTTCGAGACTAAAACTTCAGTCAAATCTTCAATATTGTTATGTTCTTCATCTTCCGTAATTCCGTAGTATGCCGGTCGATATAAAAATGCTACCAGGTCGGCATCCTGTTCAATAGCGCCGGATTCCCTTAAATCGGACAGCATCGGCCGTTTATCCCCACCCCGTGTTTCAACGCTACGGCTCAATTGCGATAAGGCAATAATCGGTATATTCAATTCTTTGGCCACTTCTTTGATCGATCTCGAAATGGTTGAAATTTCCTGTTCCCTATTCCCACCTGTATTCCCTCCAGACATTAATTGCAGGTAATCGATAACTGCCATTTGAATGTCGTGTTGTTGTTTCAGCCTACGGCATTTCGATCGAAATTCGAAAACCGAAAGGCCCGGTGTGTCATCAATAAACAATGGAGCTTCAGTAAGTTCTTTAATTTTAGAATGAATCTGGCTATACTCATATTCCTCTAGCTGTCCACGCATAATCCGATCGCCCGGAATACCCGACTCGGCAGATATTAATCGATTGACCAACTGTACCGAGGACATTTCGAGCGAGAAAAATGCAACGGGTTTATTAAAAGTTACTGCCGCATTTCGTGCCATTGAAAGCACCAATGCAGTTTTACCCATCGACGGTCGGGCAGCGATAACAATCATATCGTTTTTCTGCCATCCACCGGTAATCCTATCTAAGCTCATAAACCCGGTGGCCACCCCTGAAACACCATCCTTATTCTCGTGTTTAGCCTCTAATTCTTCAATTGCCTGATGAACAACGCTATCTATTTTTTCATAATTCTTTCGAATGTTACCTTCTGCTACTTCAAAAAGTTTCTGCTCAGCATCATCCAAAATATCAAAAACATCGACCGTCTCATCATACGAATCCTTTATTATTTCAGAAGCTATACGAATTAATTCACGCTGAATGAACTTTTGTGCGATAATGCGCGAATGGTATTGAATATTTGCTGCGGATGCTACCCTGTTTGTGAGTTGGGTAATATAAAACGGCCCACCCACCAAATCAAGCTCACCTTTTTTTTGGAGGCGCTTTGTAACTGTTAAAATATCAATGGGTTCGGTGTTCTGAAAAAGGTCGGATATTGCCTCAAATATCCTTTGGTGACTTTCTTTGTAAAAACTTGCCGGTTTTAAAATATCTATAGCTTCATTAACCGCATTTTTTTCGAGCATAATCGCCCCTAATACAGCTTCTTCAAGATCTATAGCCTGGGGAGGTAATTTACCGCCATCGGTAAGAAATTGCCTTGCATGTGGTTTTGCTTTCTTAATTTGTTCCCTAAACTGACCGGCTAATTTTTCCATTGCACAAATATAGAAATGTGCACGTGGTGAAGGGTTGAAATTCATATTTACTTTAGAAAAAGTTATCAAACAAAGTTTTAAACAATTGTTAGTTATCGTACTTTTGCCTGATTATCATAAAATTACAAAATAAAATGAAGTGTTTTTATCTTATTATTTCGCTAATAACCCCTGTTTTATTCTTCTCATGTAAAAAAGAAACTGATGAAATCCCACCAACTATAGAAGTATCGAGTCCGACAAAAAACGCCTCATTTAATACATTTGATACCATCTTGGTTAATTCGTTTTTAAAAGACGATCAGGGTTTAAAAATTGCCACTGTAGAATTGTTGGACATCGATCTTAACAGGGTATCGAGCCCGATTACAAAAACACTTAATACACAAGAATTTCACCTAAATGTTGGATTATTTATAGAAAACATTCATTTAAATTCTGGCAAGCATTATTTGCTTATAACGGCATCGGATGAAAACAATACCACAAAAAACTTCACACAAATAAACGTCAATGGCTTGCCATTAATTACCAAAGGGTTTATGGTTTTTGAAAGCAACGGAAACAACGTTAGTTTACATAATTATTTTATTGACACCAATTATGTTGTATGGGAAAATACAGGACCGTTTAAGGATGGGCTTATTGACAATTATTATCAGCAGTCAGGTTATTTACAAGGCGAAAATGGTTCTTTTTATGCCCAGCCTTTAAATCCATTTTTCGACCCCTGGCAATTGCCCCCAGACCAGGGTGGCATCACCTTTTGCCGTGCTCAACCAGATGAAATTGGAATTCAGGTTGGTTATAAAAATGGAATTCTCGCAATTTTTATTGAAGAAGGGAATCTCAGAAAAACATATCATTCGGAACAAACATATTTCCCGGCACTTTCGTTGTTAAATAAAGAGAATGTAATTGTGTGGCAAGTGCAGGAGAGCCAGTTACAAAACAAGATCGAAGTGTTTTTTATCGGTGGTACAGTCCGTCAGATCAGTCCGTTTAACCCCTCGATTGTTGATATGGTAAATAAAAATATAGACGAGATATATATTGGCGCCAACGAAAATGGTGATGGCCAACTACTTAGCTACGAACTCGAAAATGGTTTATATGAAAGCATTTATGAACTCCCGAATGAACCTATAGTAGCATTATGCAAGGGTGAGGAAAGAGTGGTTTATTTCTCAACAGCACAAGGTATTTATAAGTATGATGAAATATTGGGAAACCCTTCAACCCCCCTACTTTTAACCGATATTCCTGCAATAAATATGGAATGGGATTTTGTAAATGATGCATTGATTTTGACCACCGAAAACAAACTGATTATTACAGATAAGTTTGGTAATGCTTTACAAACCTGGTTTTTGGATGGGTTCCCAGAGGATTTACATATTTGGTATTCGAAATAAAAGGTATTAACCTTAGATCCCGATTAAAAAATCGGGATTAGCCTGCTTTGCCGGACAGGCAGGTTCAACTTACAATTTTGAGCTCTTCGCCAAATGGCGATTTCTCAAAATCGAGTTTCACTAATAATTTATTTAACCACTCCCATTTTCGAAAACTTACGAATTCTTGTTTGAATTCTTTTCTCAGGATCAATTTTTTCAAGCTTTAGCAGATTTTTAAGGATTGCATCTTTTACCGCTGCAAAAGTTTCTTCAGGATGCAGATGAGCGCCTCCAACTGGTTCCTTTATAATTCCGTCTATCAGCTTAAACTTCAACATATCTTTAGGTGTAAGCTTCAAGGCACTTGCAGCTTCTTCTTTATGCTCCCAGCTACGCCACAATATCGATGAGCAGGATTCCGGGGATATTACCGAATACCAAGTATTCTCGAGCATTAAAACTTTATCACCTAACCCTATACCCAATGCGCCACCCGAAGCTCCTTCCCCAATTATTACAACTATTACCGGAACTTTAAGATCGATCATTTCGATAAGGTTGCGTGCAATGGCTTCCCCTTGGCCACGTTCTTCAGCTTCGAGCCCGGGGAATGCCCCTGGTGTATCAATAAATGAAACAATTGGCTTGTTAAACTTCTCGGCCAACTTCATTAAACGCAAGGCTTTACGATATCCTTCGGGATTGGCCATTCCAAAATTTCGGTATTGGCGCATCTTTGTATTCACCCCTTTTTGCTGTCCGATAAACATAATAGTCTTTCCATCAACTGTACCAAAACCACCGATCATTGCTTTATCATCTTTCACATTTCTATCCCCATGCAATTCGATAAAATCGTTGTTCGTAATATGCTCTATATAGCTTAATGTATATGGCCGCTCCGGATGCCGTGACACTTGTACCCGTTGCCACGGTGTAAGGTTCTGATAAATCTCTTTCCGCTTTTTTACAATCTTTTTTTCAAGGTCCCGAATCGTTTTAGAAACATCAACATCGCCTTTTTCCTCTAACTTCCTAACTGTTTCGATCTGTTCCTGCAAATCGGAAATTTCCTGTTCAAAATCCAACAATATAGCCATAACTAATCCTTTTCAATGCGAACGCAATGTACAAATTATCCTTATCGAAGTAATGTTTATTTCAAAAAATCGTAGTATAATTACCCGAGTTCGATATCAGAAATAATTAAGTTTGCACTGACTATGATTGCATTCCCCGGTTGTAAAATAAATCTAGGGCTAAACATTACCCACAGACTCCCGAATGGCTATCATGCGATAGAAAGCATATTCGTTCCTGTTCCGCTCAGCGATATTCTAGAAATTATCGCGATTCCCAAATCCAAAAGCCCACAATTTAATTATTCCGGAATATCCATTCCCGGAGATCCCTCCAATAATATAGTTAAGAAAGCTTATGATTTACTCAACAGCATTTATAAACTTCCTTCGATTAAGGTCCATTTGCATAAAATCGTGCCTATGGGTGCAGGTTTAGGTGGCGGTTCAGCCGATGCATCGGCAATGTTGCAATTATTAAACAAGCTGTTTAGCTTAAATATAGCAGAGCCTGAATTATTATCCCTTGCCGGGGACCTTGGTGCGGATTGCCCCTTTTTTATCGAAAATAAAATAGCTTTTGTCAGTGGTACCGGTGAAAAATCCGAACCAATTAATCCCGGTTTATCCGGAAAAAAAATATTGCTGATTTATCCAAACATTCATATAGATACTTCGAAAGCTTTTAAAAACATCGAACCCAAAAAACCTAATGAAAACCTAAAATACATTATTAACCATCACCCTATTTCTGATTGGAAATACCATATCAAAAACGATTTCGAGCCTTCCGTGTTTATTGATTATCCTGAATTAGTCCAAATCAAAAAAGAACTTTACAAAATGGGAGCGGATTATACTTCATTAAGCGGCAGCGGATCAACACTATATGGAGTTTTCACCGGGAAAATTCCAAAGCTTCCTGAAGTTTTCGAAGGATATTTTACCTTTTCAGGTCAGTTATAAATCATGCTATTTCGCAGCCTTTCTATAAAAATAAAAGGCAATAATTGCAAATAGAAAATTGGGTATCCAAACAGCCAGTAAGGGATGTAGTCCGGCATTCATTGCCGAAACGGAAAACATCCTTAAAAACAGCAGGTATAAAAAAGCGATGACCACACCAACAACAATATGCAGTCCGATACCCCCCCGGACCTTCCGACTGGCAATAGAAACACCAATTATCATAAGTACATAAGCAGCTACCGGAAGTGATGTGCGTTGATGCAGTTCAAGCCGATAGCGAGCCAAATCGTCAGCGCCGCGCATCCGTTGCGTATCGATGTAATTATTTAATACCTTGGAATCCATGGCCATGGCATAATCCAGGTTCTGTCCAAAATCCTCAATTTTAAAATCAAAAATAGTATCCAATTTCGATCCGCTTCTTACGGTTTCGCGTTCCCCATCTATTGTACGGATAAAATAATTCTGAACAGTCCATTCATTGGTCGAGTCATTGTCGCGTACTATCCGGTCGGACATTAATTTGTAAACCAACTTATTTCCATCCCATTTTTCGATACTAAAATTATATCCCACTTTATTTCCCCCGGAAAAGCGTCCAAAGTAAACGATGGTTCCCGGAGTAATTTCGCGATGAAGGTTTTTTTTATGAATCTGAAACTTACCATGCCAGTAAAAACTTTCGAAATCGATACGGATTTTATTGGCATAGGGCAAACCAAAATGATTAAGTGAAACCGAAAACACCACTAAAAAAGTTGTTGCAATAAAGTAGGGCCGCAGGTAACGGTTAAAACTTACCCCACTACTCAAAATAGCAATAACCTCGGTGTTTTGCGCCAACTTTGAGGTGAAAATAATTATCGAAATAAAAAGTAAAAGTGAACTGAAAATATTGGAATAATAAAGAATGAAATTAAAATAATAGTGCACAACCATCTCATACACGGTAGGTTGGGTCCGTAAAAAATCATCCAGCTTTTCAGACAAATCAAATACTATGGAAATAGCCATGATTATTCCCATAATAAAAAAGAAAGTACCCAGATATTTCTTAATGATATATTTATCGAGAATTTTCATCAACTATAACCGATTTGCCAATTTCTTAACCATTCTATTTTTCCATGATACAAAATCACCTTTAATAATGTGAATTCTCGCATCTTTGACCAATTGCAAATAAAAAGCGAGGTTGTGAATACTTGCAATCTGACCACCCAAATTTTCGCGGGCTGCAAACAAATGCCTTACATAAGCCTTTGAATAAGCGGAATCAACATAGGATGTTCCGTTGCTATCCAAAGGGCTAAAATCATTTTCCCATTTTTTATTCTTCATATTCATGATTCCCTCCGAAGTAAAAACCATGCCATTCCTTCCATTCCGGGTGGGCATTACACAATCGAACATATCAATGCCTAGTGCAATGTTTTCAAGTAAATTAACCGGTGTGCCCACGCCCATCAAATACCGGGGTTTATCTTTCGGCAAAATAGCACAAACCACATCGGTCATGGCGTACATTTCTTCGTGTGGCTCGCCCACCGAAAGCCCCCCAATTGCATTTCCATCCAATCCGAACGAAGCGATTTTCTCTGCCGATTGCTCGCGTAGATCCTTATATGTACTTCCTTGTATAATCGGAAAAAGCGTTTGTTCAAATCCCCATTTAGGTTCGGTTTGGTCAAAATGTTCTACACATCTTTTTAACCAACGATGGGTCATGTGCATCGACTTTTTGGCGTACTGATAATCGCAGGGATAGGGTGTGCACTCATCAAAAGCCATAATTATATCGGCCCCGATTGTGCGTTGGATATCAATGGCATATTCCGGGGAAAAAAAGTGGTAAGACCCATCGATATGCGATTTGAATTTTACCCCTTTTTCTTTAATCTTGCGATTCGCAGATAACGAATAAACCTGGTATCCACCACTGTCGGTAAGTAAAGGACCTTCCCAACCATTAAATTTGTGCAAACCACCGGCAGCTTCTATAATTTCCATACCAGGCCTTAAATACAAATGGTAGGTATTGCCCAAGATAATCTGGGCATTAATGTCGTTTTTAACTTCGTGGGTGTGTACTCCTTTAACCGCACCGGCAGTCCCCACTGGCATAAAAATCGGTGTTTCCACATTCCCATGTGCGGTTTCAAAAACGCCTGCCCGGGCGCTACTCTGGCTATCTGTTACAGTAAGGGTAAAATTCATAGAATTAAAATCGACCAAAGATAAATTAAATACAAATTAATAAACGATTGACTATGGTTAATTAGTATCTGTCTTTAAAGTCGATGTATAGTTCAGAATATTTTCCATCTGGTTTCTCTCCACTCTTTTTGTTCATCTCTGGAAAGGAAGGTCCAAGCTACAATTCTGCTCGATTTATTACCAGTTCCCATGGGAATTGTTTTGATCTGAATAACTTCAATTTTGTTAAGTAGTTTATAAATTCCTTTAAGATTAGCTTGCTTTGATACTAAAGTTGAAAACCAGTAACATTTTTTAGAGAATTTTTCACTTTCTCTAATCATACTCTGAATAAATTTATTTTCTCCGCCATCACAAATTAGTTCATTCCTGATTCCGGCAAAATTGAGTTCCGGTGTTTTAACTTTTTTACCCGATAGATTCTTTATTTTTCTTCGAGTTCCCTTTTGGGCATCTTCAATCGAAGAATGGAAAGGAGGATTACATATAGTTACATCAATTTTATCTTCTTTTCTTATTACGCCGAGAAAAACAGTTTTTGGTTTTTTTTGTAATCTGCATTCAATCCTATCTTTCAATGATGAATTAGAATTGACAATACTCTGTGCTGATGCAATTGATTTTGGTACAATATCAGTTCCAATAAAATTCCAGCCGTATTCTGTAACTCCAATAATTGGGTAAATGCAACTGGCTCCTACACCAATATCAAGACAATTGATTATATCACCAGTTGGGATTGTGCCAAAATTGTTTTCACCTAATAAATCAGCAATATGGTGAATGTAATCTGCTCTTCCAGGTATTGGCGGGCATAAATTTTCATCCGGGAACTCCCAGTTTTCTATTCCGTAATAATGGTTTAGTAATCCTTTGTTTAAAAGTTTAACCGCATGTGGATTTGAAAAATCGACTGAATCGGCCCCAAATTTGTTAGGCATTATATATTTTTTCAATTCAGGATTAGAGCTTGTTAATGCACTTAAATCATATCTTACCCGGTTTTTATTTCGAGAATGTAGCCTTGCTTTTACTTGTTGTGGTTTTTCTGAAGACATGATTTACTGAGGAATATTATATTAATTTCTAATTATTTCTACCCCTAATTTCCTAATTGTGCATAGTATTTGGTATCTGAAAAGTAGTGAATTTATATGGGCAATTTTAGTAAAAATCACACCTTCTTAGAAGGTGGATTTGATTAGACCCCATTG
>Ga0164313_10002088_pt1 | contig 17911 bp, 8 predicted proteins | sample GuaBasSedimGuay4_FD_113735 | JGI IMG/M metagenome (GOLD analysis project Ga0164313, IMG submission 113735) | Subseafloor sediment microbial communities from Guaymas Basin, Gulf of California, Mexico - Guay4, Core 4569-4, 0-3 cm | ecosystem: Environmental > Aquatic > Marine > Hydrothermal vents >...
ATTTCCAAGAGATGCAGTATTAAATACACTTGATATCTCTTCATTTAATCCTAAACTTCCTGCAAAATCTGAATTAGCTAAACCTACATCTTCTTTCAAACTAACAAAAGTTGAGTCCATGTTTCCTGCAAATGACTCAGTAATAGGTAATAAAGATTGGTTAACTGCTTCAAGTTCAACACCGACAGATTCAGAAATATCATTAGCCGCAGATATAACCGATGGACTAGCACCAACTAATTCAGTAGCTAAATCAGCATCAAATGTTGCCATTGTAGGTGCTGTTGTAGGCATATCCCACGAATCCATAAATTCTAAAGGAGTCACCTCAGATAAGTCAGTAGGAAGATCCCATGAGGTATCTGCAGCAGCAAGTTGGTCATTAATGTACTGATCTGTAAATGCAACATCAGTTAAATCTGAACTAGCAGTTGTTGCTTCAGCTATTACATCATTACTAGAATCATTAAAAAAATCAGAAACAGCATTTTTAGTTACTCCTGCATATTCACCAATTGTAGTTGCAACTGTTGGAATAGCTTCAGCAGTTGCAATTGCACCTGATCCTACTGTATTAAGAAATCCATTAAGTACAGGAACATCAGATATAATAGATACACCTGCAGATGAAGTTAAAGTCTGCGTTTCAACATCATTAGGTTTAATAATAGATTCAGGAATAGGCTGAAATGATCTTACAAGATTCTCAATTGAATTTAATCCCGGACCTGGTGCTTTGTCTAGTTTTACTACATCAGTCGCGTTATACATATCTTCTGTATTTACTACTAATTTATCGGGATTTGTCGGATCTCCCAACATAGCAGCAAAACCCTCGAATGCAGGTTTTATAGATACACTTATATCAACAGATAATGGTTGTCTAAATTTATTATAAACAACATCTTCACCACCACGTCTTATTGATATACTTTCAATAATACCTAGATGCATATCAGTTATACCATAAGCTCTTACACGTACATAAGGTATATCACCATAAGTTAATCCATCATTTGATGTTGGTGAAGATAATAATAATAGATATATTAATGGAACTAATATATTATCATGTATAGCTTCTGGTGAACCATAAGGACTAACTAACTTTATATTTAAAGATATAGAAGGATTATATGTAGAATTTTCCCATATTTTTGGAAGTGTTATATGATTCCCTTTTGCTAATGTATTTCCTAATACAGACATTCCGGGTATTTTATTTAATGTAGATTTTACACTTTCAATTACACTACCGGCACTATCAAAATTAGCTTTAGCACCTTCTGATAATGTGTCAGAAATAGAATTACTATTCCCACCTACAGATCTAATAGCATCTTGTATTCCTCTTGAATAACCTGCAAATCCATTAAATTTCTCTTCAATAAGATTATTTTTAAATGTATTTGCGAATTCTTCTTGAGCTATAGTTTCATCAGATAACCAAAGTCTCACTCCCTGTTTCTCAACTAGAGAGTGAGTTCTGCATAAATTTTGATATTTCTTAATTTCTTCTTTATAGTCGTATTCAATAAAGTTAGATTGTCTAGCTATTTTTTCACCACCTTTACCTACTTTTTGAAAGTCTAATTCAAATCGAACAGGTATTAAATCAACTATTTTGAGTTTTCTTTTAAACTTATAGTTAACTGTACCTGAACGATCAGCATAAGAATTTAAAATTATAGGCAATCCTACATCAGCTAATTCATCAGCCATTTAAGTTCTCCTTATATGAATATTTTTTGCTCAACGGCTGCTGAGTGAATGTCAGTATTGATTTTCCAATCAACATCAGTAAATAATTTATCAATAATTTTATCAATACTTGAAAGAGTACTAACAGTAGTTTCTGAATGTTGTGTTGTATTAGATGGTGACCCACCAATAGGTATTGGAATAATTTCTGGATTAATCTTTTCAGTAGATGCAGTTGTAGTTGTTGTTGTTGGAGTGTTATTGGAACTAACTGCAGTTGCTGCAGATTGTTCGTTTAAAAATGATTCAGCTTGAGAATTAACTGCAACTGTTTCATTAGCCATTTTATTTATTGAATGTGTTGTAGGTGTCTCTATTTTAGCAACGGTAGGTGTTGATCCTGATAATACAGAACCTTTTGAAAGTAAACCAGAACTACCAACATTATCTAATGCTTTAGATCCACTAGGACCAAAACCGCTTTTCATCATTGCTACAATTTCAGGAGCTCTGTTTCCTACTTGACCATACCATCTACTGTTAGATAAACTTCTAGCAGCGGCATCTCCATCACCTTCTCTGACACTTTTTGAAAAACTAGGCCATTTTTTAAACCAAGTTGGGCCCATATTAAAAGTCAAATCAACCATAGCTCCTTTACCAGTTTCATTTAATTTATTAAAACCGGGTATTTTAGAAGCAGCATGGGCATGCTCATTAAAGTCTTCATCAAATATACTGTCAATTTCATCCATAGAAAACGATCTATTCCAATCACTAGGCAATGAACGTCCATTACCTATTAAATGACCTACACCAACTGTCCATAATCCTAATGAATCTTTATAAGGATTTAATCTAACACCTTCATGGCGTTTAACCATATCCTTTATAGATTCTTCAGATCCTCCTAAATTTAATGGTTTAGATGGAGTCTTAGATTTATTAGATTCCTTAGATTCCTTAAACTGATTAGAATTACCTACAGGTGAACTTGGAGATGATGTTGATGAAGATGATGAACTTCCACCAGAAAAGAAATTCTTTACTGATGAAAAGAAACCACCACTATCATTAGTTGTATTGTTTTGTTTTGGTTTAGATATTTTAGGAATCGCACTATCTTCAGAAACAAATTTACTAAAATTAGGATTATTAGAAATTGAATCTTTAAATTGAGGCATTTTAGATACAGACGTTAAAGCTGCTATTGCTGGACTATGATTTTGATCTATTGCATAATTTACTCTGTCATATCTTCCAGCCATTAAATCTAATTTATACTTTTCTTTGGCTTTCCTACCATTATATAATCTCGGATCTACAGCATTTTTCTTCTTACTTTCATTTAATTTTTTAGCATTATCTTTTTCTTCTTCATCATCTGATTCTGAAAAAGGATTTAACCAATCAGGAAGTATACTAAGAACACCTTCAATTTTATTAGTGACTGCAGTAGTTATAAATGAAATTGCATCACCTATTAATCTAAAAGGATACATAAATGCATCTAATGCAGGATCTATATAATCAGTTTGAATTTCTTTAAAATAAGTTGCTACTTTATCAAATCCAATAAATCCCATTATACCACCAACAACTGAACCAATAACACCGCCGGCTAACCAACCTATAGGACCACCTATAAATGCTGCTATTGAAGAACCTATAGCAGCACCTTTTCCCATTCCTTTCATCATTGATCCTAACCCACCACTTCCATCACCAGTAGAGAATATACCTTTTACACCTTGCCAAACACTATCAATTATACCATCACCAGACATAAATCCCATTACAGCATCTTTAATTATATCAAACGCCCCTACTGCAATAGCAATGATAGGACTTTTCTTTCCGAGAAATCCTAAAGCACTCATTAACATAGGTCCAAGTTTTTTTAAAAGTTTTTTCGGATTCATTAATAATCCAAAGATTCCTTCATCATCTTCAACTTTTTCAGGACCAAATAGTCCTTTTTGATTAACTAAATCACCTAATAGATCTGTTTGTTTAGTTTGTTGTAATAGGTCAAGTTTTTTTCTTTTATCATCAGCTTCAGCTTCATCAGATGCCTCTAATGCTTTAAGTTTTGCTGATATAGATTTATCTTTTCCTTTTATACGATCAAGTTTATTTAGTTCAGGAATCTTATCATGTATGTTAGTAGTAATGAAAACCAACTGTTCTAATAATTCATTGGATTTACCTATCTTCAAATCTATGTTTATCATAGGTTTCTTAAGAGATAAAATACCAATTGCACCACCTATAGAACTGGTCACAGCTTTTAATGCCTTTCCAGGTAATTCAGCTATACCTTTAATTTTAGCTTTAGCTTTAGCTTTAATATCATTAAACTTATCTATAATACCTTTAAATGGATTTTTAATTTTATCTAGTATGGATTTAACTTTATTAGATATAGCAGTTTTAATACCATTGGCTTTATCAATCATTGATTGCATTAAATCAGTAGCAACAGTCTTAAATGAATCCCATTTACCTGATAAATCTAAATTAAGATTATTAAATTTATCTTTAATACTATCATACAAATTACCTATAGATTCTTTTAAAGCACTTACATTTCGATTAACAAAATCTGGTATTTTTTTAATTTGATCAGTAATATTAACTACTAATGTTTCTACCATTGGAGCTAAAAACTTAGCTAATTTAACACCTAAATTTTTAGCTTTCCCTATTTGAATTGCTAAACCATCATATATACTTTTAATTAATGGTAATGATTTATTAGCTAAACCTTTTAAAAAACTTGGAGCATTAATTATACCTTGTTGTATATTATCAAATAAACCGAACATAAACTGTTGAGTTTTTTCATACATACGCTTTAAGATATCACTACCAGGCGATTTATCTTTCTTTTCTTTAACTGTAATTGAAGTCGATGTTTTGTTCTTTAAAAGATCATATATCTGACCTAATAAATCAACAGTACCTAGACTAGTCCAAGCGTTTTCAACTCCCCATTTAATAGATTCTCCAAATAAATCCAAAGTTTTAGGTCCGGTAGTTATAAATGAATCACTACCAACTGAAATTAATTCTGATGTATCTTCATTGATTGTAACTAATCCAGTACCTACCGGTCCTCCAGCTTTTCGTCCTGGAATTGCTTCTTCTCGATTTTGATTTACAGCATTTTTAGTCAAAGAATCAATTATATTAGAAGTCTCATCGGAAGATGTTTTACTTTTTGATATTATCTCTAATATTTCTTTTTGAACTCGTAATTGCTGATGAAGGATTGTTTCTTCAGTTTCAGATACTTTTAAAATACTATCTAATTTAACTCCAGATGTTTCTCCTGATTCCTTAAGTTTTTCAGACATCTCCTTAAAGCTTTTGATATTATCTTTTTTCTGTTGTTCTTCTACAGAATGATCGTTAATTTCATCTACTTGTTTTTGAACTAATCCTTTAAATACAGAAAACGCACCTGATGCTCCACCATCTTTATAACCTTTAACAATAGATTGTATATCAGCGCCCATCAATCCTTCAATCTCACTAGATGATATATTACCACCTGTAGAGACTATTGCTTTTTGAAGTGCAACACCAATCTCATCACCAGCTGCTACATTTTTATCAAATTCAACTAATGTCTCTTTACTTAGTTTAGACATTAAAGACATTATATCTTTAAATTGAATGTCCAAATCAATTGCTTGAGCAGCAACTAAACCTGCACCAGCAGCAGCAGTTCCGCCTATTATAGATGCACCCGTTCCAGTTACAGCAGCACCAGCAACAGTTCCTGCGGCACTTAACCCTGCACCTACAACTGATCCTGCTGCACTAGCTACTGTACCTGCTGCTGAAAGTGTACCACTAGCAACAGATGCAGCTAACATTATTGCATCAAATGGATTTAGACCTATAGTTACAATACCTGCAGTTTTAAGTACACGTAACGCAGCTTTAGTAGCTTTCTGTTTTGCAAGAGCCTGTGCTTCAGCTGATACCTTTTCAGCTGCAATATCTTTATGAGCTTGAATTAACTTAATAGTTTTTATATTAAGTAGATCTTCTGATATCTTTGCGCCTTCAGCATTTATTTTTTGAAAATCTTCATCAGATTCTATATTGCCAAAACTGCCTATTCGCCCATCTTTACCTACATTAACACCGTTTCCAAAAAGATCATTAAATCCTTTAGCAAGAACACCTTTACCAGCTTGAGCAGTTAACATTTCATTTTTTAATGATTTATTAAATGCTATATTATCTTCTTGTATTCCTGCTGATGTTTCAAAATTTCCTGTTTGAGCTAAGAATGTTCGTTCGTCAATCTTTGATTTCTCAGTAGATACTTGACTACCACCTAATGATTGTGATATTATATTTAATGCTGTTAATTGTTTTTCTTGAACTTCTAATTGTTGAAGTGATATTACTCTAACTTCTTCTTGTATTTTAGGAAATGCAACACTGAGAAACGAATAAGCTTTTTCTTGATCGCTTTTATTTCTGCCTAGTTTAGTTTCTAATGCCGTTTTTATTTCTTCAAAGTCAGTACTTGCACCAAGTTTTTTATCAATATTCCCTATTACTTTACCACCAACCATTGAAGTTAATTGACTTAAAAGTCCTTGACCTTCCTTGGCTTCACCTCTAAACTTTTGAAATTTAGCAATAGCATTTATTGGATTAATTGCACCAATAATTTTACTACCTACATTAAATCCTTTAGAACCTGCATCAACTGCAGCACCAATTAACGATCTTATAGGTTTAGCAGTTACTATATCAGATAACAAATTAATTGCTTGGCCTAAATGGGGTGTGTTTTTTAATGTATCTAATAATGAACTACTGCTTGGATCTATACTTCTTTTTAATGAAGAATCTGATATTCCAAAACCATGCATTCTAATAGCTAATAAACTATCAGCCATATTTTGCATAACACCAAACTGAGCCATTGCCATAGCTAATGGTGCACCATTACCTGCTCGTTGTGCTATAACTTTAGCAGGTGTAGATAATAGTCTTGCAGTTTTAAATGTAATGCCATATACATTAGATATGTCATTCATTTCCTGTATTAACTTAGAATCTTGATGACCTTTCTGAAATAAAGTTTCTTCAGTTGACTTACTAGAAAAAATATTGATTCTAGCAGCAGCAAGCTGTAACGATTCCTGTATAGCAAACAATGGCGATTGTAGATGAGCAAATGCTGCACCGCCTTCACCACTAACAATATTTTTAAATGCACCGAACATTTGATTAGATACATCTTGAGCAGATTCATTTGAATGTTCAAACATTTGTGCAACTGATGCTTGATTAGCCGATGATGCCTTTTCTTGCATGAATGCCAAATCATCAAGTTTAACCAACATATCATTTAAAATAGAATTCGTTTCATCTATTTTATTACCAACAGCTAACATTGATGATTGAATAACTCTAGATAAAACATCTTGACTACTATTAGCTAATAATGATTGAACACTATTAGATGTGTCAGTTGTTGTTTTTTGTAGATTAGATAAAGCTGGATTAATAACAGATGATATATCTGGCTGGGAAGTAGATCCAGACTGATTTAAGAGTCGATCCCGTATGCCACCAAATTCCGGATTTGTAGATATATTGGCCATGTTTGTCACCTGTTAAAAGATCAATGGTAATACCGAAGGATCTATATTGTTTGATTCATCTGCTTCTTTTTCAAAAAACCCATCATCTATATAAGACTTACTATCACTATCTGGATTGTTATCCATAATAAGGTTATCTAAGAATACATTCTGTTGAGCTTCGATTTCTTGTTGAGTTTTATTAATTAATGGTAATATGTCCATTAATGTCATTTTCTTGACAAATGCAGTAAATGCAGCTGCCATAAACAAATCATCATGAGCTCCAGTTTGAGCTGAAATTGATCCATTTGCTTTTCTTTCTATAATAGTTAATTGATTTATTAAACTATCAGAAACAATACTTGAGTGGTTGTCATTTACATATTCATAAAATAAACTAACCATTAAGTCTTTTGTTTGTTTGTTTGTATTGATCCCTCTACCTTTAGCTGGATTAGAGGAATACAAATATCTTACATAGTTAAAATCAGAAGTATCGTTTTCAATGTTTTCGATAACTGTATTACCGATAGAATTGTTTTCGATACCTAATATAATTCTATGTCCTACTATAGTATGTAAATGTTTAACAATAGCTTTAATAATCTCTGAATATTTAGTTAAAGAACCTAATCGTCCTGAATATTCACCTACTTGATTAAACGTCGAATATTCAAAAATTTCAATAGCACATAAATCACCTGTTAATGATTTAGCACTATCTACACCTACAATATAATAATCATTAGGATCTAGATCTCTAAATAATTTTAATTGAGATGCATGTGGTAGTATTAAATTTTGTTTAGGTTGCATATGTTTGAACTGAGCTAACAATTCATCATCAAATATACATGTAGTAGAACCAACAAATAATAAATCTAATTCTTGATTTATTGCACGAGTATTAAAGTTTAACTCTCGTTTTTGATCTATATACCATTCTTCATCTTTAGTATCATCTTCAGACCAATGGTATCTTATTTTTACATAACCATTTCTAGTTTTATCATTAACAAAATGTTCACTACCTTCAACAATTCTATTAGTTTCTTGATGAAACAAATCTTCAGAATCAACTGCATTTCCCCACATTTGATAAAAAAATTCACCAGTACCTACAGTACCATTAGGCGTAGATGTCATTAATGTAAAAAATGGATAATTTCTTGCAGCAGCTTGTTCTTTAGCTTTAAATAATACAGGAGCAGCAGATGTAAACGCATCTGCAATTCTATGTATGAAAGCGACCTCATCAGCATACAAAATCGGACTAGTTAATGATCGCGCCATTGTATCAGGTGAAGTTACTGTTGAAGGATAAAATGAACTTATTTTAGAATTATTTTTAAGTTCTATATAAGTTTTCCTTTCACCACCATACTTCTCATCACTTCGCATCCATGTAGGTAAGTGTCTATTCATGAACTTAATTTTATTTAAGTTCTCTAATGCTGCATCCTTTTTAAAATTTAAAATAAGTGCGGGTATACCAGGAAAAAATGTTGCAGCCCAAAGTAATAGAGCTGCAGATACAGTAGACTTCCCTAACTGTCTACTGGCCATTAATATTGCTTTATGATGTATAAAGACTGATTTAATTACCTGTTCAGTTTTATAATTAACTACTTCTTTACTATATTTTAAAGAACCGCCTACTTCAGGAATAAACACATAGTTATAAATAAAGTACATAGGATTTTGACGGCATCTAATAAATTCAATAGCGCATTGCTCTTCATTCATTTGAGACCATAGTAAATTATAATCGTCCCAATCCATGGTAGGATGTGTATTTAATGGTACTGGTTTTTTCATAACTACTCTCCCCTTTAGTTATTAAGTAATTGTATAATTAGTATTTATTCCTTCATTAATATCCCAATGAAATAACATTGGTGTTAAATCCAAAATTTGATTTCTAGTTAATTTTTTAACTAAATCAGTAAATTTAATAGTCTCTATATTTCCATTTTGTATAATCACATCATTAGCATCTTTCAAAATAATTGCTGCAGATTTAATAAAATGATAGTTATGACAAATGTCTATAACTTCAGTTTTATAAAATGACAATGAGGTTCCTGTTTTTTCCTCTAATATGAAATTGATAATAACTTCTTTCAATCCATCGACAATAACTTCAGAATCTAGTCTTTCGTTTATAATTATCTGTTTATGTAGGATTAGATCAATATCGAGCTTTAAAGGAAATGTTAAAATTTGATTTAATTGTTGTAATGTATATTCTTGTAGAATACTACTATCAATAAATGCTGTGTTTAGAGTTCTTAATTGGACATCATCGGATACCATTCTGTTAACTGATAAATCCAAACTTACCAACTGAGATAATAATTTAAGTTTATAATTTAAACTATCTAATATAAATTTATCTTTTTCAACTAATGGTAAATATAATAATTTAGTAAGTCCAGAAATTGAATCATAATAATGCTTTAAGTTTAAATAATCAGTAATATCATGAAGTTGTAGTACGTTTTCAAATTTAGAAGTATAGTCAGGAATTATAAGATTAGAATTAAATATCTTTATATAAATTGTTTGTGAAGTACTTATTATACCATCAAATACTAGAGTATGTTTTTCTTCAATATTATCATAACTAAAATCTAATACAGTAATTGTTGTACCATCAATAGGTGTTAACAATTTAAATGTATATATATCAATAGGTTGAAAAGATCTGATATTGACTTCTGTTTCATTAGCTGAAACATCATATAACAATTCCATATATATTAATGGTGGAGCATCTGTAATACCATCAGCATATTCATTACTTGTTATATTAAAGGTCACTTCTTCATTTAATACAAACGCATCATATCTATTATATAGCGTATTAAGTCTATAAACAAATGGAGATATCATGTCCTTGCCATTTATTACAAACTCTGGATAAGGTATAAAGTCGCCTATGACTTGACTAACGAACTCAGGCTCATCAACATTTTGAGTCAATGTACATAATGGAATTAAAAAATCATCATATAACGGAACATAGCAATATATATTATTATCCATTAAATCGGTCTTTTTAAATATAAAATCAAAAACACTAAATATAGAATCTAATATATTTTTAAAATCAGTTTCAGAAACTAAGTTATCTTTAGTTTGAATATGTGAAATCAATTCTTTTCTTAATGCATCACCAGTTAATGCATCTTTACCACCAATACCATCAGAAATATTTAATGTTATTACTGATTGTATGTCAGGATATCTTTGAGTAGGTAATAATACGCCGCCAACATCATAATCTAATACAGTCATAGTTCCCGCTACATCAAGAACTGAAATCTTACCGATATTACCTTTACTGCCTTTTGTAGTAATTAAGTTTAATATTAATTCAGTATTAGGAACATGAAACCCCTGAATACCTGAACCAGTAGTAATCTTTAAAACACCATCAGATAAAACTTCAAAAAATACAATAAGATCATCTGCATTTGCATTTAATTTAGTAGTTCTCGTTTCATATTGGACGCCATCTATGAATACTTCAATTGTTTCCAATTGAATATCATCAAGTGGTATCTCTAATGTATAATGAGTACCATAGCTATAATTAGGAATAAAATGAACTTGTTCTTCTGTTTCTCTTTGATAAGTTTCAGTAATTGGAATAATAGGAGATACAGGATTTATTGTATATAATTTTTGATCAGTAGGTGTTAGTATTTCAGCTGTATATATTAACTCACCATTAATTCTTGCAATTTCCAAGTTAATAGTAGAATCAGATACATAATGTAAATCGTCAATCCAAAAGTCTAAGTCAACTATATTAATTTTTCTTGATACAATAGAACCAGTTAAATTATTAATACTATTAATGTTTATACTAATATCACCATTTAATAAAGCTGGTTTTGCATTAAGAATATCATAGTTATGTAATTGAGAATGTAATTTAAGATTAGTAGATTGTGTAGCTGTAATAGGAAATGATTCCATAAACAAGAAGTCATAATATTGCTTTACATCATATTGCAATTCTCCAAGTATGTTAAGAAAATATCCTATGAAACCTACCTTACTTATTTGTATGTTATTACTTTGTGTTATGTCTTTTAATTGATCTTGATACGTCTTAATAAAATCATCTGGAGTTTTTAATGATTTAACGGCAGAATCCGTTATATTTAATAGTGCCATTGTTTACTCCTATGTTATTTCTTGTATTTGTTTAGCAAAATCATCAAAGATATATGAAGAAGAAGAATCGGTATTCCCATCTCTATCTCTTGTAGCTGTAGTGTAATAAGCACAGCTGTAATTGATCGGTATCATAGTTAAATCATTAGATGATCTGACTCCTATTACTTCTTTTCCCGGTAAATTCATGGGATGTATTCCTGTAGCTTTACCTAAATAAACAATAGTATCTAAATCCGGACTATATCGAGTAACAAATGCAGAAGTTAAGTAATCTATAACCGGTCCTCCTTCAGTAGGTTTTAAATACGAATCACCTGTATTAGGAATTGTTCCTGGCTTAATGTCCCCCATAATAACTGAGTCTATATACTCAGTCCAATATTGATGATATCTATAAATAACTAAATCTGCCGTTTCTATATAATTAACAGAAACATTACCTGATTTAGTTAATCCTGATGCAAATGGTATTACTGAACCTACACCAGAGCCTATTTGAGTTTGATTAACTGTTATTTCAGGAGGAGTGAAATCTAATGCTAAGAAACAAAAATCATTACTAGCTAATCTAACAAAATTATTAGCAGTTTCATCACCAGATAAATGCGGAGGTATCATTGTTATAATAGTATATCCATTAATGTCTGGTTGAAATTCAGACGACATACCAATTTGTGATAATCGCTTAATCAACCATGCATTTTCATCTTCGTGATCTTCTAAAGCTCCTTTTATATACTCTAATACGATTGATTCTGAATTCATAATTATTCGCCACTACATATATTAAGTTGAAAATTGTATGCAAATGTATAAATAAGAACTCTACGCATATGTGAGAATGCAGTTCTTTTTGCAAAATCTTGGGATGATCTTGAAGATGTTTTTAATTTTTCATTAAAATGTACTGATAATATATCTTCTAGCATATTGTCAACTATCTTTTTGATATTATCAACATCTGGAGTATGTTTAGATGATATTATTTTTCTTTTAACGAATGTTGATAAAAAATGCCTCGAGCATATTTCTGATCTATCAATTTCAGAACTCTGTATACGTTTAAATATCAATTCAATAATTTCATGAATATGATCTGAATAAGTATTAGAATGAATTGAGTTTACTAGTACTTCAATAGTAGACTTCTTAACAGACGTTTCATTAGAAAGAAATGTCATAAATTCTCTCGGATAGCGTCTTTTAGAAATCACAATTTGAGTTGTTATCGTTTCGATTCTATCATCAAATGAATGAGAACTCAAAATGTTGTTTAAATCAAAATCTTCATCAGAACCAGAACTATTTGTAGAAATAGTACTAAGTTTTAAACCTTCTTTATTAGCTTTATAATATAAAATTTGGATTCCCGATTTATATTTAGGTTTCCCTGATTCTAAATCTACTATTGAATCTGATCTATACATTTGCCTTAATCTAGCAAATGAAGCATTAAATATACGTTTAGTTTCATCAGAATTTCGTCTTACTGTTGATGAATATTTTTTATATATAGTAGGTACTGAATAGTTATTAATTAATTCTAAAGGTGTTGCATGTTTTTTAGCTTCAAACTTTTTACTCATTTTAGAAATTACATACGCCATAGTATCAGGATCACACCACTTAAAGGCTTGTATATTTCTTCCATTCCATAATTTATAAAGTATTAAAGCTAAAGCATTTTTAGCTAATCTATCATTATGTTCCATTACTCCAAAGTACATTATTAATGATAATAGATGATAATATGCATTACCATACATTGGAGCATTAGCATTTGGGATTTGCCATTGCGATATAAATGCAGATTTAATTTGATCTATACTTATACCAGGCACATCTATTAATAATGTCATTATTTCTGTTTCAGGAATAATGAAACGCATACAATAACCTTTACTATAATTCTTAACTGATGATGATTGAACTTTTCTAACTGATCTTTCTACAGCTGTTTCCAAATTTTTTTCTGAACGTGTCGCCTTATAGTAAGTCTTCATCTTCAGATATAATTCGTCGATGGGCTTGTTGATCATTATTAGTTCTCCAGAGAAGGATTATATTGTTACTGCAAATACTCTTGATAAATTATGTATTTGAGAATTAAAAGATTCCATTAAATTGATCAATTCATCTTGATTACAATAAGCTTTGTATTCGTCAGATTCCAAAAGATCATCTATTCTAGACTTAATCATTGACGGAATTGATAATTTTTTAAGAAATGCTTCTAATACAATAGATTTATATGCATGCTCAATAGCATCTTCAGTATCTATATTTTCAGCAACAACTAATTCTTTTGCATATGATGTTACAGATTCTTCATATCTGTTTTTTCTTTGTAAAGAACTCAAATTAAAATAATTTTCATTAAGATGTTTCATTACGATATTTTCAGACTTATTGATAACATCTACTTTAGGTAACTCAATATCGGTTTCTTGAAAACCGAACAATTTGGGTTTAATATTAACATGTTTGTAAATATTATTAACAGTATTTAATAAATTACCTACTGACTCTTGAATTGATGCTAATTGATCTTCTTCGCATTCTTTTACAAAGACATCATATACATGTTTTTCTAAAGCTATTTTTAATTTGAAGTCATTTTCTCTATACTCTTCAAATACATGTTTTGCATAATCAATTCCATCCATTGCTTCTTGAAGAAGATCTTTACTTGTTTCTTTTTGTTTTGTTTTAATTGAGTCTAAAGCATCTCTAGCGATATTAGACATTGTCATTTGTGATTGTAAATCATACATGATTTGGTTCCTATTGTTAAAATCCGGGTTTGGTGTCAATCTGATGATCAACGTAATTTTTAATTGTTCTCGTATTAATTGTTAACATATGATTAGAATCCATGAACATCCAGTTATAATAGAGTTCATTTTTCTGCTCATCTACAACTATTAGGTTTGGTATTTTTAATAGATTATTAATTTTAGGAATCATACGTCTTATTTCACGCTCAGAAGTACTAAATGCTTGAAACTTATCTCTTCTAACAGGAGATTTGACTCTACTTTCAAAAGGCAATCTCGTTCCATCGCTTTTACTACCTGTTAAGAAGTCTCTTGTTTTACTCAATCGACTTCCAGTTCCTGACTGTCTAACAGATTTTGAAATTCTTCCGCGTATAGTTTTATCAAATTCTTCTTGTTGATTGAATCTATCGGTATCATCTTGATTAGCTAACATATCCTTAAAATTTTTACTTGCTAATGCATTATAAATACCAACAACCATCCAACTAGGTATTACTAATAAGTAATTTGGAAATTCTAAAGCGCCTTTCTTTTGTGTTTCTACTTCAGCATGAATTTCAGACAAATATTCACAATAATAACTTTGGAATGAATATATAGCCATAAAAAACATAATATCAGAAATAGATTTAGACATAGTTTGAATGAACTGTGTAATATCTCCACTGTTATTAAGAAGTTTATTAAATCTAGCAGAATTAGATAAATTTAATTTATTAGTAGGATCACTATCTATATTGGTTACATCTAATACAGAAGAACCATGAGATTTACTAGTAAAGTAATTTAGAATATGAACTCTAATTTTCTCACGAAAATCTTTAAACAGTCCATCTAGTCCTTTATTAGCATTTGGAATATCAGCAGCTCGCCCCAGATCACCTAAGTTTGATTCAAGTTGTTGTGAGAAGCCATTAAGTTTAGCTGAAACCCTTACTAATTTTTCAACAAAATCAGCTAGGTCACTTGTGCTACCTTTTAATGAAAATGACAGTAGATTTAATTCAGTTAAAGACTGCTTAACAGTGATCTTTGAATTATATGCACAGACATTTTGAGACTTTTCTATTAACGCATCATTATCAGTCATACTTTCAGCAAATATACCTTCAAGCATATTGTTAACTAATAAGTTATAAAACTCCCGACTATCACTAATAGTTGAACCTGAAAAATCACTTAATTTACTAGCAACATCAGCTTCAGTTTCTGAATTAACAGCATGAGTTACAGATTGAAGTAAACCTACAATATCATCAGATACATAAGCTGAAAATAAACCAGATGCAGAACGCATAAGATTGTTTCTCATAACTTCAGTATTAGACAATACCCTTGATATTGCTACTTTATCAGATGAACCGACACCAGGAACATCCTGAGCAAATGAATTAATATTAAGAACTCTACTGAACATCTTTATAGTACGATCAAGATTATCTTCATTACTTGCAATAATCTTACTGAGTACATTAGGATCATCAATATTTCTGATTCTATCTACAATTTTAGATTCAGGATCTAGTAATTGCATATACTGATCATTAGGTATGTTTCTAATAATAGGTTTAATTTTATTTAAATTAGCAGTAGAATCCAATGGTTTCTTTAAACCCGCACTTGCAAATAGTGTCCAATATAAAGAATGACTATGTACATTAGCATTACTAGTTGCTATAACTAGTGGAATATCAATTAAATTATTAACTGAAACTGATGAAATAAATGGTCTAAGTCTATCAAACTTAGGATCAGTTTTAACTTGTTGAGCAATAAACTCTCTAAACGTATCTATTTTTTCTTGATACTCTTGTTTAGATTGATTAGTACTAAACTCTTGATTTGATTGCTGATTAACAAATGCATTAGTTAAATCAGATGATACATCTGAAGTCTTTCCTAAATCTGTAGTTAATTTTTCAGCTGGATTAACAAATTTAGTCCCTATATCTTGACCACTTCCAATAGAAGTTGCAGTAGATATAATATCAAGAACTGAAGATTCTTTAATAGAATTAATCATTTGAACCGTAAAGAAATCTCTAATAGGTTCTTCAAATTTTCTTAAAGTTTTATCAATAATAACTGGATAAGGAAATATTAAACTTTGAGAAGTATCTAATTTAGAACCTAATTGTTTTATAAGTTGAGAAGTAGATACTCTCTTTTGATTTGTATTTAACTTTATTTCGAATATAGGCTGGGCCATATATTAAGTCCTCCTATAAGTTGAGGGTTATGGTATTTGTTTACATAATTTGCGGAACTTGCAAAAAAAACATGCACTAAGTTTGACAAATTCATTGTCCATTGGTGGTATAGTATTACTATCTAGACATTCATTAAGCATATCCCATTTCTTATTAATAAACGCAATTTGTTCATTAACCATATCAATTTCTTTTTCAACATCAATATGAATTGCTGTTATAAACCAAAATGGATTCTTTTTACTTTGTAAATGTTTTTTTAAGTTTGTTGCAAATTTCTTAGCCTCAGATAATGAAGGACTATCAGCAGCTACTAATTCGTGACATACATAAAGTAAAGTTAAGTATTTAATATCGTAATGATCAAGCTTAGGTATACCACCACCTCTAGTAGGCTTTTGCAGTTTAGTTTCTGCTAAATGATTTTCTAAGCAATATTTATATAAGATAACTTGAGTTAAGTCACCAGGTCTAGGTTTACCTGAAGATATAATCTTTGCATAATCAGGATATGCACAACTTTTTATTTCAACAAGAACTGAATTTCCACTTAAACAATCTAATCGACCTGAAAACCGTCTTGAAGGTACCTTTAAACATGCCTCGTTTTCAGTAAACATATCGCCAGCTTCTGATTGTAAGAAGTCATGAACTGCAGTTCCCATTACAGCTCTAAAACCTACTGGAAGCCATGTATTTTCATAACTATCAACTGGATAATTATTTATATTAAATATAACTGAACGTATACAATCATGAGCGATCCCATATGCTGATATATTAGAAGACACATCCATGTATTCTTTATTTTTTGTTGCTGAGTTTTTTCTTACGTTATTAATAAAATCGGTAGTTGAAAACAACTTTCCGGTTATTTCATTAGCACCTGTGTTTTCATTAAATTCTCTTCCTTCATCACTATGGTCTGTGAGATGTTCAGGAAGTAGTGGTTTATCAGCTATATTATTCTTTTCTTCATAGTCTAGTGCCTGAATCAATGCAGTATATGACATTAAGTGCTCCGTTCAATTACAGTTTTAAATTTATTAAATAAATCTTCATCAAGTTTAGTATTTACTGTACGTTCCATTATTTCTAATGTTTCGAATTTGGATTTTTTAGAAGTGTGGTAATTTCGTTTTGAATGAATTGCGTCAAACATATCGGCAACAGTAATTAATCTAGATAAGATAGGTATATCATCACCTTTTAATTTATCTGGATAACCGTTACCATCTATACGCTCATGATGATGTCTAGCTATAATACTAGCCTTTTTAGAATAGTCCAAATCGATATGATTTATAATCAATTCGCTATAATAAGTATGCATTTTCATCTCATCTATTTGATCATTATCAAATATTTTAGAAGTTGTTAATAGATGTTTTTCAACTCCTATTTTACC
>Ga0164313_10002090_pt1 | contig 17907 bp, 9 predicted proteins | sample GuaBasSedimGuay4_FD_113735 | JGI IMG/M metagenome (GOLD analysis project Ga0164313, IMG submission 113735) | Subseafloor sediment microbial communities from Guaymas Basin, Gulf of California, Mexico - Guay4, Core 4569-4, 0-3 cm | ecosystem: Environmental > Aquatic > Marine > Hydrothermal vents >...
CACCCGCCCCCGCGCCGCACAGCCCGACCCTGCCCCGCACCCCGCGCGGCGCGGACGACGCGCCGCTGGCCGACGCGAGCCATGTCGACGCAGGGCAGGCCGTGCTGGCCCAGCCCCAGGGCGCCCACGCGCTGCGACCCACGGCGGCCGTGGCCACGCCAGCGCCCCGGCTGGCTCTGGGCGTACGGCTGCTGTAGGGCCGCGCAGCCCGGTCGCCGCGCTCCCTTCAGAGAGCTTCGCGGCGCCTCGCTGTGCTCGCGCCTCCCGGTGCGAGCGACGCGCGCTCCCTCCGGATCGCGCCGCCTGCCCCCGCGCGTAGCTCGCACGTGATGCCCGTGCCCGCACGCGCACCGGATCCGAACCATGCCTTTCTTCTTGCGCCGCTCCACGGGCGCCGCGCTGCTGCTGCTCGCCGGACTGTCGGCCGCCTGCAGCTCTCCTCCCCGCGCCTGGCACGGCGAGCAAGACGTCTGGTCTGCCGCCACGCAGCCGGCGCTCGGCGACGGCGAACCGCTGGTCGAGCCCGGACCCGACGCCGATCTGGATGACCTGGTCGCCTGGGCCGTCGCCGCCAGCCCGCGCCTGCGCGCCTCCAGCCAGCGCTGGAGGGCCGCCCTCGAACACGTCGTGCAAGCCGGCTCGCTGCCCGACCCGCGCATCACCTTCGGCTACTTCGTGGAGGAGGTGCAGACGCGCACGGGCCCCATGCAGTGGCGCGTGGGGCTCTCCCAACCGATCCCCTGGCTGGGCGAGCTGGACCTGGCGGACGAGGCCGCGCTGGCCCAGTCGCGCGCGGCGGGCGCGCGCTTCGTGCAGGAGCGCCTGGCGCTGGAGGCGGACGTGCGCGACACCTGGGCCGAGCTGGCCTGGGTCGACGCGGCCGCCGCCATCACCGCCAGCCACCGCGACCTGCTGATCAGCTGGGAGGAGGTCGCGCGCGCACGCTACAGCACCGGCCTGGGCAGCGAGTCCGACGTGATCCGCGCCCAGGTCGAGCTGGGCACGCTGGACGACCGCGTGCGCACGCTGCGCGATCTGCGCCTGCCCGTGGCCGCGCGCCTCAACGCCGCGCTGGACCGCCCCGCCGCGGCGCCGCTGCCCGTGCCGCAGCTCGACTCGGCCTCCCCGCTTGCGCTGGACGCCGAGGCGCTGCGCGCCAACCTGGGCAGCAGCTCACCCGAGCTGTTGGCCCTGGATCACGAGGTCGAGTCCAAGCAGGCCTTTCTGCACCTGTCCGAGACGGACGCCTGGCCCGACGCGGCGGTGGGAGTGGACTTCACGCGCATCGGACGCGGTGGGGACGACGCCGTGGCGCTCACCGCCGGCTTCAGCCTGCCCATCTGGCGCGGGCGCATTCGCGCCGGCATCGCGCGGGCCGAGGCCGAGCTGATGGCCACGCGCGCGGACCGCGAGGCCGCCCAGAACCGCTTGGCGTCCGAGCTGGAGCTGCTGCTCTACCACATGCGCGACGCCGAACGCCGCGTGAGCCTGTACCGCGACTCGCTGCTGCCCAAGGGCCAGGAATCGGTGGCGGCCGTGACCACGGCGTACCAGGCTGGCGCGGCGGGCTTCCTGGACCTGGTGGATGCCGAACGCGTGCTGCTCGAGTTCCAGTTGGCGGGCGTGCGAGCGCAGGCGGACCGCGACCAGGCCCGGGCCGCCCTGCTGGCCCTCACCGGCGCGCCCGGGAGCCACGCGGACGGGGCCAGCGACGCTGGCGACACGAGCGCTGCACGCGCCGCGAGTGGCGCAGACGAGACGAGCACAACACACGACACCGACAGCACCCGCACAACGAGCACGGAGACCGCGCCATGACCGCACCCGCCAAGAGCCCCCCTGCCCCGCGCGGCGGCGGCAAGACCCGCATCGTCGTGACTCTGCTGCTGGGCATGGCCCTGGGTCGCGTGGCCTGCGCGCCCGACGCCCCCGCTGCGGGTGGCGCACTCGACGCAGCCGGGGCGACGCACGCTCCCGCTCACACGCGGCCCGCCGCGCCCGCAACGATCTGGACCTGCGCCATGGACCCGCAGGTGCGCCTGCCCGATCCCGGCAGCTGCCCCATCTGCTCCATGGACCTGATCCCGCTGGCGCAGGGCGACAACGACGGCCTCTCACCGCGCGCGCTGCGGGTGAGCGAGAATGCGGCCGCGCTGGCCGGCCTGGTCACCGCGCCGGTGGAGCGCCGCGCCATCGAGCGGCAGGTGCGCATGGTCGGCCGCGTGGCCTTCGACGAGACGCGCCTGTCCTACATCACCGCCTGGGTGCCCTCGCGTCTGGACCGCTTGTTCGTGGACTTCACCGGCGTACGCGTGCGCAAGGGCGACCACCTGGCGGAGGTCTACAGCCCCAACCTGATCGCCACCCAGCAAGAGCTGCTGGCCGCCGTGCGCGGGCAACAGGCCCTGAGCAACGGCGGGCTGGAGATCATGCGTGAGCGCCAGGCCGACTCGGTGCGCTCGGCCCGCGAACGCCTGCGCCTGTGGGGTCTGTCCTCCCGCCAGATCGACGAGATCGTGGAGGGCGGCGAGCCGCTCGAGCACATCACCATCAACGCGCCCGTGGGCGGCGTCGTGGTGCACAAGAACGCGCTGCAGGGCGAGTACGTCGAGACCGGCACGCGCATCTACACCATCGCCGACTTGTCCCACGTCTGGGTGGTGCTCGAGGCCTACGAGAAGGACCTGGCCTGGCTGCACTACGGGCAACACGTCGACTTCGTGACCGAGTCCTGGCCGGGCGAGACGTTCTCCGGCCGGGTGAGCTTCCTCGACCCCGTGCTCGATGACCGCACGCGCACGGTCAAGGTGCGCGTCAACGTCGACAACAGCGAGATGCGCCTCAAGCCCGACATGTTCGTGCGCGCCACGGTGCTGGCGCCCATGACCTCGGGCGGCTGGCTGGCGGACCCCGAGTTGGCTGGCAGGTGGATGTGCCCCATGCACCCCGAGGCCATGTCCGACGAGGCGGGCGCCTGCCCCACCTGCGGCATGGACCTGGCGCCCACAGAGGAGCTGGGCTTCACCGCGGTCGAGCCGGGCGAGCTGCCCCTGGTGATCCCGGCCACGGCGCCGCTGCTCACCGGCGAGCGCGCCGTGGTGTACGTGCGCCTGCCGGGCGACGGCCCGCCCGTGTTCGAGGGTCGCGAGGTCATCCTGGGCCCCCGCGCCGGCGACGACTACGTGGTCAAGCAGGGGCTCGCGCTGGGCGAGCTGGTGGTGGTGCGCGGCGCCTTCAAGCTGGACAGCGAGCTGCAGATCCGCGCCCGTCCCAGCATGATGAGCCCCGCAGGAGGCGCCCCCGCGCCGGGACATGATCACGGCGGCACGGCGCAGGCCACGCATGAGTCGATGGGCGCCATGTCCCGCGGCCGCCCGGCAGGCTCGACGGCGCTCAACGACGTGACCGATTCCGTGGTCATCTCCACGCCCGTCGCCTTCCGTCACAAGCTGGGCGAGCTGCTGCCGCCGTTGGTGCAGGCCAGCCGCGCGCTGGCGAACGACGACGCCCCCGGCGCCCGCGCCGCCGCCGGGACCTTGGTCGCCGCCGTGCAGGCCGTGCCCATGACGGCGCTCGATGCGCCGGCGCACGCCGCCTGGATGCCGCTGTCGCGCGCGCTGGGCGACGCCGCCGCGCAGCTGCGGGACGCGTCGGACATCGCCGCGCAACGCGTCGCCCTGCGCGACGCCCACCGCGCCGCCATCAGCGCCCTGCGCAGCTTCGGCTGGGAGGGCGGCGCAGCCAACTCACCGGCCAGCTCGCTGCCTGCATCCGACGCATCCGACACGCCCGCCCAGGCCGAAGCGCCCGCGATCTTCCACTGCCCCATGGCCTTCGACGGCGAGGGCGCCGACTGGATCGACACCGGCACCCGCGTCGCCAACCCGTACTACGGCTCGGCCATGCTGCGCTGCGGCAGCCTGACACAGAGCCTGCGTCGGGAGCCCTGAGCCATGCTCTCACGACTGATCCGCTTCTGCCTGGAGCAGCGCCTGGTGGTGCTGGTCCTGCTGCTGCTGATGCTGGGCTACGGGCTGCGCGTGGCGCCCTTCGACTGGGACCTGGGCGGCTTCCCCCGCGACCGCGTGCCGGTGGACGCCATCCCCGACCTGGGTGAGAACCAGCAGATCATCTTCACCGAGTGGATGGGGCGCTCGCCGCAGGACGTCGAAGACCAGGTCACGTACCCGCTGACCGTGTCGCTGCTGGGCATGCCCAGCGTGAAGACCGTGCGCTCGTTCAGCTTCTTCGGGTTCTCCAGCATCTACGTCATCTTCGAGGAGGACGTGGAGTTCTACTGGTCGCGCTCGCGCGTGCTGGAGAAGCTATCGAGCCTGCCGGCGGGCACCCTGCCCGAGGGCGTCGCGCCCGCGCTGGGGCCCGACGCCACGCCCCTGGGCCAGGTCTTCTGGTACACGCTGGAGGGCCGCGACGCCGCGGGCAACCCCGCCGGCGGCTGGGACCTGGACGAGCTGCGCTCCATCCAGGACTGGCAGGTGCGCTACGCCCTGCTGTCCGCCAAGGGCGTGGCCGAGGTGGCCTCGGTGGGCGGCTACGTGCGCGAGTACCAGGTGGACGTCGACCCCGACGCCATGCGCGCCTACCGCGTCACGCTCAATCAGGTCTTCGAGGCCGTGCGCGGCAGCAACATGGAAGTGGGCGCGCGCATGCTCGAGCTGAACCGGGTCGAGTATCTGGTGCGCGGCCTGGGCTGGATCAAGGACGTGTCCGACATCGAACAGTCGGTCATCACCGCGCGCGACGGCGTGCCCATCCGCGTGAGCGACGTGGCGCACGTGGCGCTGGGCCCGGCCATGCGCCGCGGCGCCCTCGACAAGGGCGGCAGCCAGGCCGTGGGCGGCGTGGTGGTGGTGCGCTTCGGCGAGAACCCCATGGCCGTGATCGACGCGGTCAAGGCCAAGATCGCCGAGATCAGCCCGGGCCTGCCGCGCAAGCTGCTGCCCGACGGCCGCGTGAGCCAGCTGACCATCGTGCCCTTCTACGACCGCACGGGACTGATCCAGGAGACGCTGGGCACGCTCTCCACCGCCATCGTGGACGAGGTGCTGATCACGCTGCTGGTGGTGCTGTTCATGCTGGCGCAGCTGCGCGCGTCGCTGCTGATCGCGTCGCTGCTGCCCATCGCGGTGCTGTTCGCGTTCGGCTGCATGAAGCTGCTGCACGTGGACGCCAACGTGGTCGCGCTGTCCGGCATCGCCATCGCCATCGGCACCATGGTCGACATGGGCATCGTGCTGGTGGAGAACATCCTGACGCGCCTGGAGTCCGCCCCCCCGGACGAGCCCCCCAAGGAGACCATCTGGCGCGCGTCCACCGAGGTCGGCTCGGCCGTCATCACCGCCGTGGCCACCACGGTCATCGGCTTCCTGCCCGTGTTCACCATGACCGGCGCGGAGGGGCGCCTGTTCGGCCCGCTGGCCTGGACCAAGACGTTTGCCTTGCTGGGCTCGGTGATCGTGGCGGTGGTGCTGATCCCGCCCTTCGCGCTGACCCTGTACCGACGGGGCAAGCGGCCGCGGGCCGCGCCGTCCCGCGTCCGGCGCGTGGCCGGGCGGCTGGCACACGCGGGCTTGTTCGTGCTGGTGGCCAGCCTGCTGGCGGATCACTGGGAGCCGCTGGGCCCCGAGGCCGGCCGGCTCGGCAACCTGGCCTTCGTGCTCGGGACGAGCCTGGGACTGCTGCTGGGCTTCTCCCTCTTCCGCCTGGCCTACGAGCCCATCCTGCGCTGGTGCCTGGCTCACAAGCTGCTGTTCCTGAGCCTACCGCTCACGGCGCTGCTGGCCGGCGCCAGCGTGTGGCTCGGCTTCGGGCGCGTGTTTGCGCCGCTGCCCGCGGCCCTGGAGAGCGCGGGCGTCGGCTCCGAGGCCCTGCGCAGCACCTCGTTCTGGGTGGGCGCTGAGCGCAGCTTCCCCGGCCTGGGCAAGGAGTTCATGTCGCCGCTGGACGAGGGCTGCTGGCTGTTCATGCCCACCACCATGCCGCACGCCTCCATCGGCGAAGCGCTGGAGGTGCTGGCCACGCTCGACCGCGCCATCGAGACCGTGCCCGAGGTGTCCTTGGCGGTGGGCAAGCTGGGGCGGGCAGAGAGCCCGCTGGACCCGGCGCCCATCTCGATGGTGGAGACCATCGTGCAGATGCACCCCGAGTGGCGCACGGACCCCTCGGGCCGGCGGCTCAGCTTCCGCTACGACGAGCAGCTCGAGCTGTTCCCGCGGGACGCGTCGGGCCAACCCATCCCCGACCCTGAGGGCCGACCGTTCCGCAACTGGCGCCCGGAGATCAAGACGGCGGACGACGTGTGGGACGCCATCGTGCGCGCCACCAAGCTGCTGGGCACGACCTCGGCGCCGCGCCTGCAGCCCATCGCCGCGCGGCTCGTCATGCTCCAGAGCGGCATGCGTGCGCCCATGGGCGTCAAGGTCAAGGGCCCCGACCTGGACACCATCGAGCGCGTGGGTCTGCAGATCGAGGCCATGCTCAAGCAGGTGCCGTCGGTGCAGCCAGGCGCCGTGCTGGCCGACCGCGTGGTGGGCAAGCCGTACCTCGAGATCGAGGTCGAGCGCAGCCAGGCGGCGCGCTACGGCGTGTCCATCGCCGACGTCCAGTCGGTGATCGAGATCGCCCTGGGCGGACGGCGCATCACCACCACTGTCGAGGGCCGCGAGCGCTACCCCGTGCGCGTGCGCTACATGCGCGAGCTGCGCGACTCCATCGAGGACATGCAGGCCGTGCTGGTGCCCACGCCGTCAGGCGCGCAGATCCCGCTCTCGCAACTGGCGTCGATCCACTACCGGCGCGGGCCGCAGGTGATCAAGACCGAGGACACCTTCCTGACCTCGTACGTGATCTTCGACAAGCTGCCGGGCCACGCCGAGGTCGACGTGGTCGAGGCCGCCCAGGCGCACCTGCAGGCGCAGCTCGACTCGGGCGATTGGGAGCTGCCCGCGGGCGTCAGCTACCGCTTTGCCGGCAGCTACGAGAACCAGCTGCGCGCCGCCGCCACCCTGTCGGTGGTGCTGCCCGTGGCGCTGCTGCTGATCTTCCTGATCCTGTACCTGCAGTTCGGGGAGGTGGCCATGAGCCTGACCGTGTTCTCGGGCGTCTTCGTGGCCTGGGCCGGGGGCTTCCTGCTGGTCTGGCTCTACGGGCAGCCGTGGTTCCTGGACGCGGCGCCCTTCGGCATCGACCTACGCGCGCTGTTCCAGCTCAGCCCGACCCAGCTCAGCGTGGCGGTCTGGGTGGGCTTCTTGGCGCTGTTCGGCATCGCCACCGACGATGGCGTGGTGGTGGCTACCTACCTCAAGCAGTCCTTCGCCAGCCATCGCCCGAGCACAGCCGAGCAGGTGCGCGAAGCCGTGGTGGAGGCTGGCAAGCGGCGCGTGCGGCCCTGCCTCATGACCACAGCCACCACCATCCTGGCCCTGCTACCGGTGCTGACCTCCAGCGGCCGCGGCGCCGACGTGATGATCCCCATGGCCATCCCCAGCTTCGGTGGAATGCTTCTGGCCCTCATGACCATGTTCCTGGTACCCGTATTGGCATCGCTCGTCGAAGAGCGGCGCGTGACGCGCGAAGCAGCCATCAACTGACTAGCCGCTCCCATACTCGTCTTCCCTACTGATCGGAGCATCACTCCATGCATCTCCTCTCCCTGCTGTTGCTGGCCGGCCTGAGCCTGCCCGCCACCCCGTCCGATGACGCGGCCCTGATCGCCGCCCAGGCGCCCCTGTACCCCCTGACCACCTGCGTGGTGAGCGGTGAGGACCTCGCCGACCCCACCGAGATCATCTACCACGTGCAAGACGGCCGCCTGCTGGAGCTGTGCTGCAAGGGCTGCGTCAAGAAGGTCGGCGCCGACCCGGCCGCCTTCATCGCCAAGCTGGACGCCGCCGCCATCGCGGCCCAGAAGGCCGACTACCCGCTCGACGTGTGCCTGGTGAGCGGCGAGGCCTTTGGCGGCGACATGGGCGAGCCGATCGACGTCGTGCACGCCGGCCGCTACGTCAAGCTCTGCTGCGGCGGCTGCACCAAGGGCCTGGCCAAGAACCCCGAGCAGCTGATCGCCAAGCTGGACGCGGCCACCATGGCGGCCCAGCGGCCCCACTACCCGCTGGACACCTGCCTGGTCTCCGACAAGCCCCTGGGCGACGAGCCGGTCGAGCTGCTGCACGGCACCAAGCTGGTCCAGCTGTGCTGCAAGGGCTGCAAGAAGAAGTTCCTGGCCGCCCCGGCGGACCTGCTGGCCAAGCTGGACGCGGCCCGCAGCGCCAAGCCCGCGCGCGCTGACGCCGACGGCATGGGCGATCACGGCGCCGGCATGGAGCTGGAGGTCAAGGGCGCCTCGCGCGGCTGAGCCCTCGCGCAGCGGGCGCGCGCCGAAGCCAGGCCGCGCCGGCGACCCGCGCCTCGCGCTCAGGGAGCATCTGAGCGCGAGGCGTTGGCCGCGGCCAGGTCGCCCAGCGCCAGGTCAGGCCCGGTGCTTGGCGTCGGGCTCGGCCGCGTCCTCAGTGCCCTCAGCGCCGCTGACGTAGGCGTCGTCGTGCACGCCGGCCACCGCGCGCCCGCTCGGGTCGGCGCTGGCCGCAAAGGACGGGTCCCAGGCCAGGGCCGCCGGTGAGCTGCAGGCGATGGACTTGCCGCCCGGCACCAGCTCCGCCGCCGCGTCGCCGGGGAAGGCCTCGGCGAACAGCGCGCGATACAGGTAAGCCTCCTTGGTCGCCGGCGGGTTCACCGGAAAACGGAACGCCGCCGTGCTCAGGTCCTTGTCGCTCACCGACGCCTCGGCGTGGGCGCGCAAGGAGTCGATCCACGCGTAGCCCACGCCGTCGCTGAACTGCTCCTTCTGACGCCAGAGCACCGACTCGGGCAGCCAGCCCTCGAAGGCCGCGCGCAGGACGTGCTTCTCCATGCGCCCGTCGCGGATCAGCTTGTGCTCCGCATCGAAGGCCATGGCCACGTCCAGGAAGTGCCGGTCGAGGAACGGCACCCGCGCCTCCACCCCCCAGGCCGCCATGGACTTGTTGGCGCGCAGGCAATCAAACTGATGCAGAGCGGCCAGCTTGCGCACGGTCTCTTCGTGGAACGCGCGCGCGTCCGGCGCCATGTGGAAGTAGAGGTAGCCGCCGAAGATCTCGTCCGCGCCCTCGCCGGAGAGCACCATCTTGACGCCGCTGGCCTTGACGTAGCGCGCCAGCAGGAACATGGGCGTGCTGGCGCGGATGCTGGTGACGTCGTAGCTCTCGATATGCCGGATGACGTCGGGCAGCACGTCGAGGCCCTCCTGCACGCTGTAGGTCACGGCGTGATGCACGCTGTCGAGCGCGTCGGCCACCACGCGCGCGGCGGCCAGGTCAGGCGAACCCTCCAGGCCGATGGCAAAGCTGTGCAGCCGCGGCCAGTGGGCGGGCGAGCTGCCCTGGTCCTCCACGCGCTGGCCCGCGTAGCGCGCCGCGATGGCGGCCACCAGCGAGGAGTCGAGGCCGCCTGACAGCAGCACGCCGTAGGGCACGTCGCTCATGAGCTGGCGCCGCACGGCGTCGCACAACGACTCGCGCAGGGCGTCGGCGTCGAGCGCCACGCCCTGCACCGCGGCGTAGTCGCGCCAAGCGGGCTCGAAGTAGCGCACCGGGCCGTCGCTGTCGGGCGTCATCCAGTGCCCGGGCGGGAACTCGTGCAGCCGCGGACAGACGTCCACCAGCGCCTTCAGCTCCGACGCCACGTGCAGCCGCCCGCGCTCGTCGAAGCCATAGTAGAGCGGGATCACGCCGATGGGATCGCGGGCCACCAGCCAGCGCTGGCTGCCGCGGTCGTAGAGCACAAACGCAAAGATGCCCGACAGCTCGTGCAGCAGCTCAGGACCGAGCTCGGCAAAGAGCGGCAGGATCACCTCGCAGTCGGACGCGGTGGCGAAGGGGTAGTCCTGGCAGCGCTCGCGCAGCTCGGCGTGGTTGTAGATCTCGCCGTTGACCGCCAGCACGAGCTCGCCGGAGGCGTCGATCAGCGGCTGGGAGCCGCTGGTGGGGTCGACGATGGCCAGGCGCTCGTGGGCCAGCACGGCGTGCTCGTCGGCCCACACGCCGCTCCAGTCGGGGCCGCGGTGGCGCAAGCGCGCGCTCAGACGCACGGCACGGGTGCGCAGGCCCACGGGGTCGTCGTCGATGCCGAAGATGGCGGTGATGGAGCACATGGTCGGGAGCCGAAGTGGACGGGAGGGCAGCCAAGCTCCCCATGAGATCAGATCGGGCGCCCAGCGCTGCGCCTTGATCTCGAGCCCATGCCCTGCGCGACCCTCAGCAGCGTGGGCGCGTGCAGAGCGCAGACCCTCTCGGACCCACAGCCCCCCCAGCATGCGACGAGGGCCGCCCCGGCAAGCTGCCGGGGCGGCCCTCGTCCGTGCCGCGCGCCCCTACTGGGACGCAGCGGATACTGCCTGGTGTCAGAAGGTGACCGACACCGGGTTGCTGAAGCGGCAGGAGGCCGCGTCCGCCACCTGGATGATGAGGCTCAGGCCACCCGGCATGTGGGCGGTGACGCTGAGGTCGCCGGAGGCATCGAGCAGCCCCTTCTGGCTGATCAGACCGGCGAGCGGCATGTGCAGCGCGTCACCGGGGCAGAGGCCAAAGGGCACCGTGTCGAGCGAGGTGTTGAAGAACACGACGATGAGACCGTTGGGCGTGCCGCCCGCCAGTTCGAAGTCGTACAGACCCGACGGGGCCTCGCTGATGACCAAGGACACCGCGCCGGCCGTCGCCGCGTTGACCGAGTAGGGTCCGTGCACCCAGGTCGAGGTCCAGTTCTCGCTGCTCTCGTTGTTGCCATCGGTGCCGTTGCCGCCGTTGGCTTGCTCGAGACCCTCGGACATCATGATGCGCTGGGCCGACTCGCCGAACGAGTGAGCGGACATGAAGTCCTGGTCGCCCACCGCGGTGTCGTCCAGGTAGGTGCTGGTGTCGCTGTCGGCATCGGGGCCGTCCTTGGCCACGCCGGTCTTGTCGACGGCCTCGTTGGCGTCGCCCCAAATGACGTAGTCGAGGTCGGTGACCAGATCGCTGGCTCCGTCCCAGTAGAACAGCACGACCATCTCACCGGAGTTGGTCAGGCCGCCGCCGCCGCTGATCGAGCCGGGGATGGCCTCGAGCATGTCAGGCACGGCCAGGTTGTCGAAACCGCCGTCGCCGATGCACTCGTAGGTGGGCAACTCGCCGTAGGTGTTGAAGAAGCCCTCAGCGCCATCGGCGTCCGCGTACGCGATGGTCTGGTACTCACCGGGAGCGATGCTCGCGCCGGCCGGGAAACGAGCCGAGAAGTCACCGAAGCCGCCGCCACCAGGGTTGCCATCGACGATGTCGTAGTAGTACACGGGACCACCGGCGAAGGTCGCATCAGAGATGTAGACGTCCGTGAGATCAACCGCCTCGCTGCCGGGGTTGAAGATCTCAGTCATCTCACCGGCGGTCGGCGTGACGGCGTACTCGGTGATGAGCAGCGGGCCCACCTGAGCCTGCAGCGTGGTGGACAGGGCCAAACTGGCCAGTGCGAACGGAATCGAGCCACAGAAAAGGCGCTTCATGGAGACAATCTCCCGGATGTCAGTGAGTTGAGTGGCGCCGCTCGGTGCCCGGCAGCCGACCCCAGAAGGACGGCCAACCCCCAGCATGCGCCTTTGGAACGACCATCCTCAGTCATATGGACTCAATTGCACAAGTCAGAACCCGCGAAAACGGCTCAAAACCGTGTTTTCTGCCCCGTTTACGCTGATCCGCCCGTGACGCGGGAGGCCTGCACAGCGTGACCCCGGAGCCCTCCCCGAGGCCCGCGTCCGGCTCGCCGCCCGGCCCGGTCGATGTGATTGGCGACGTGCACGGGCACCTGGGCGCCCTGCGCCGCGTGGGCGGCCTGCTGGGCTACCGCACGGATGACGGTTGGAGCCACCCCGACGGGCGGCAGCTGCTCTTCCTCGGCGATCTGGTGGACCGCGGCCCCGCCAGCCTGGACGTGGCCGAGGAGGTCATGCGGCTGGTGGCGGCGGGCCGCGGCCTCTGCCTGATGGGCAACCACGAGTACAACCTCGTGAGCACCGCCCTGGGCCTGTGCGATGCGCGGCCGAGCAATGCCGACACCGTGACCGATCTGGCCCTGCGCCCGGCGCGCTGGCAACCCGTGCTGAGCTGGCTGGCCACGCTGCCCCTGGCGCTGGAGCTGCCCGGGCTGCGGGCGGTGCACGCGGTCTGGCACAACCGCTGCGCCGAGGCCCTGGGCCCCCTGCTGGGCAGCGCCCCGATCCGGGCGGCGGCCGCGGGCACCGCAGCGCTCGGGCCCTGGGTGACGCTGGGCTCGCCCTTCAGCGCGGGCGCCCTGCGCGAGGGGCTGCCCAGTCGGGGCCTGCCCCCGGGCGACGACCTGCCCCACGAGGTGCTGATCAAGGGCTTCGAGGAAGAGGCCGAGGTGCCGTTTCTGGACGCGGACGACAAGTGGCGCAAGCAGCAGCGGGTCTGCTGGTGGCTGGGTCAGCGCGACGACATCCCGGCCGACGGCCGCGTCGTCTTCGGTCACTACTGGTGCCTGCCGCCGCGTCTCGGCGCCGAGCTGTTTGCGCCGCCGTATCCCACGGGCCACCCCGACAACGCCTCCTGGCTGCACCGCCATGTACAGGACCTGGCTGCGGAGGGGCGCTGGCCGGTGCCCGCCCACGAGCGCTTCGTGTGCGTGGACTACAACGGCACGTTCATGCACCACGCGGTGGGTTGCGTGGGCGCCTACCGCTGGCCCGAACACGAGGTGGTCTGGGCCAGCGAGCCGAGCTGAGGCCACCGCGCCGGGCCCGCCGAGCGGTCACACGGCGCGACGGGCGCTGCCAGGGGGGCCCAGACGGCTGCTACACGGGGGCTACACGGGGGCTTCACGGGGGCTACCGGGACGGCTAGAGGCGCGGCCCCACCCCCTCGCGCTGCGGCAGGTCGCTGGGCCGGCTGGTCTGCTCGGCGGCGCGCCCCAGGTACTCCTCCAGCGTGAACGAGTCCACCTGGATCAGGTCCGTGCGGGCGGCCTCGGCCTCGCGCACCTGGGCTACGTCGGCCTCGGACAGCACCCCGGCCTCGCGGGCCTGGTCCAGCAGCTCCACCGGGGGCCGGCGGGGCAGCAGGCCCTTGCGGATGGCGTCCTTGATGCGGCGGATGGTGCCGTCGGCCTCGACGCACAGGACGTGGGCGCGCTCCAGCCGGCCCAGCGCCTCGCTGACGTCATCGGGCAGGTAGACCATGGGCGTGATGCGGTCGCGCTGCTCACCCGGCACGCCGATGCTGCGCGCCACCTTGGCGGCCAGCTCATCGTCGGGGCCCAGCCCCAGCGGATTGAGCCGCGACCAGAGCAGGACCGGGCCGGCCAGCAGCCACTCCAGGCCGCTCACGCCCAGGTTGCGGAAGAGCCCGTCGAAGGACTCCTGCATGCGCGCAAAGGCCAGTTCCATGGACCAGTCGAGCAGCGGGATGTCCTCGGGACGCCGCCCCTCGGCCTCGAAGCGGCGCAGGGCCGCGGTGCCCAGGTACATCCAGCTGAAGATGTCGGCGAAGCGCCCGGCCACGGTCTCGCGGCGCTTGAGGCTGCCGCCCAGGGTGGCCATGGCCAGGTCGGCCTGGAAGGCGAAGCTGGCCGAGGCCCAGCTCAGGCGCCGCCAGTGCCGCGCCCCTGGGCCATCCACCGGCGAGCCCGCCAGGCGGCCACGGCTGGCTGACAGCAACAGCGAGCGCGCGCCGTTGCGCAGCACGTGCTTCACGTGACCCCAGAAGGCCCGATCGAAGGACACGATGTCGCCGGACTCGGCCGCGTCGATCTCCTGCTGCACCCAGGGGTGACAGCGGATGGCGCCCTGTCCGAAGACCACCAGGCAGCGCGTGAGGATGTTGGCGCCCTCCACCGTGATGGAGATGGGCGCGCCCTGATAGGCATGGGCCAGCAGGTTGCGCGGCCCGCGCGAGATGCCGGCGCCGGCCACCACATCCATGGCGTCGGTGACCGAGCGTCGCGCCAGCTCGGTGAAGTTGTACTTGGCCATGGCGGTCACCACGGCCGGCTTGGCGCCGCCGTCCAGGCCGCCGTTGGTGTAGCGCCGCGCGGCCTCCAGCAGCCAGGCCGTGCCGGCGATGCGCGCCAGCGGCTCCTCGATGCCCTCGAAACGACCGATGGGCACGCCGAACTGTCGCCGCACCGCCGCGTAGGCCCCGGCCACGCGCGCCGAGAGCTGGGCCACCGCCGTGGCGCTGGCCGGCAGCGAGATGCCGCGCCCGGCGGCCAGGCACTCCATCAACATGCGCCAGCCGCGGCCCACGCCATCGAGCCCGCCGAAGACCGCGTCCTCCAGGCAGACCTCCACGCCGTGCCCCTGCGTGGGACAGTTGAAGAAGGCGATGCCCATGGGGTCGTGCCGGCGACCGAGCACCACGCCCGGCGTGTCGGAGGGGATCAGCGCGCAAGTGATACCGCGCTGCCGCTCGCCGCCCAGCAGGCCATCGGGGTCCTCGAGCTGGAAGGCCAGGCCCAGCACGGTGGAGACGGCGGCCAGGGTGATGTAGCGCTTGTCCCAGTCGAGGCGCAGCATGAGCCGACCGTCGTCGCCCTGGAACACCACGCCGCGCGCGCGGATGGAGCCCGCGTCGCTGCCGGCGCCCGGTTCGGTCAGCGCAAAGGCGGGCATGGCCTCGCCGCGAGCCAGCAGCGGCAGCCAGTGGTCCTTCTGCGCGTCGGTGCCGTAGTGCACCAGCAGCTCGGCCGGACCCAGGGAGTTGGGCACCATGACGGTGACGCCCAGGGGCGTCGAGCGGCTGGAGAGGCGCGCCACGATGGCGCTGTTGGCGGAGGGCGAGAAGCCCAGCCCCCCGTACGACTTGGGGATGATCAGCCCGAAGAAACCGTGCCGGCGCAGTGCGTCCCAGACCTCGCGCGGCAGGTCGCCCTGGCGCTGCACCTGCCAGTCGTCGGTCAGGGCGCAGACCTCAGCCACGGGGCCGTCGAGGAAGGCCTGCTCGTCCGGGCTCAAGCCGGGCCAGGCTTCGGTCAGCAGGCGGGCCGTGTCCGGCGCCCCGCCGAACAGCTCGCCATCGACCCAGACCGAGCCGGCGTCGAGGGCGTCGCGTTCGGTCTGGCTGATGCTGGGCAGCAGCTCCAGGGCCTTCATGGCGCGCAGGACGGGGCGCGTCAGCAGCAGCCGCCGCGCGGGCGCCAGCACACCGATCAGGGCCGCCATGCCCAGGCACCACGCCACCGTCGTGAACGCCACGCCGCCCAGCAGCATGAGCGCGCCCAGCGCGCCCAACCAGGCCGCCAGGGGCAGCGTGAACCAGGACAGGGCCAGGACCGCGACCAGCGCCAACGGAAGCAGCGCGCTCAGGGGCAGGACAGCGAGGACGGGAGTGATCATGGTGTTCAAGCGAGAGGCGATGGGCCTCGGGCTCATCGACCGGGGGACCGGTGGAAGCTTAGCACCGTCGCTCAGAGCGGCTCGCTGAGACGCAGTCGCACGTGGAAGCAGCTGCCCTGACCCGGCGTGCTCTCGACCCAGACCTCGCCGCCGTGGGTCGAGATCACGTTGCGCACGATGGAGAGCCCCAGACCCGTCCCGCCGAGCTGACGCGAGCGATCCTTGTCCACCCGGAAAAAGCGCTCGAAGATGCGCTCCTGCGCCTCGAGCGGAATGCCGGGACCCTGGTCCGCCACGCTCAGACGAACGCAGCGGCGCGCGAGCGTCGGCTCGTCACCCAGCCCTGCCCCGGGCGCCGCAGCGGGCACATCGGCGGGCACATCGGCGGGCGCATCGGCGGGCACATCGGCGGGCGCCGCAGCGGACACCGCAGCGGCCTCACCCGTCGGCTCCAGGCCGAGCCTCACGTCCACCACGCCACCCACAGGCGAGTACTTCACGGCGTTGTTGAGCAAGTTGGTGACCGCGATCACCAGGGCCGGGTCGTCACCGCGCAGCACCAGCGGGGCGTCCTCGACGCTCACCTGCAGGCGCACGCCACGCTCGTCGGCGTCGTTCTGCACCGAGCTCACGCAGTCGGCCACCAGCTCCGCCAGGTCCACCGGCTCGGCGCCGGCATGGTCCGGCCCGCGCTCCAATCGCGCCAGGTCCAGCAGATCGCTGACGATGGCCGTCAGGCGTTCGGTGCTGCGGCCCGCCTTCATCAGGAAGCGGCCGCGCTGATCGGAGTCCAGATCGGGGTCGTCCAGCAGGGCTTCGATGTAGCCGCGCATGGTGGTGAGCGGCGTCTTCAGCTCGTGCGAGACGTTGGCCACAAAGTCGCTTCGTACCTGCTCGAGGCGACGCAGGGTGGTCACATCGTGCACCACCAGCACGGCCATCTCGGCCCGGCCCGAGGGGTCGAGCACCGGCGTGACCACGAAGGCCAGGTCGTTGCCCTCTTCGCCACCCGGCCCCACGCGGATCTCGCCCTCGCAGCGCTCGGCCTGGGACAGGCAGCGAGCCGCGGCGTCCACCAGCGACGGGTCCCGCGCCAGGTCGGCGAAGCGCGCGCCCACGCCATCGGCGGCGCCGGGGGCGAGCATGCGTCGGGCCGCGTTGTTGAGCAGCACCACGCGGCCGCGGCGGTCCATGGCCACCAGGCCCTCGTCCATGGCGGACAGGATGGCGGCCTTCTGGCTGACCTCCGCCACGATGCGCGACTCACGCTCCTGCAAGGTCCGGCCCACGTCGTTGAGTACGTTGGCCATGTTGCGCAGCTCGGACGAGCCCGCGGGGTCGACCCGCTGCCGGTAGTCGCCGCGCCCGAGCGCGCTCATGACGGTGGTCATGCGCAGCAGCGGCCTCGAGATGCGATCGGAGACGATCAGCGCCAGCACCAGCCCCGCGCCCAGGGCCATCAGCGTGGCCAGCAGCAGCTCCCGTCGCAGGGCGCCGTCGGCCAGCTCCACCACGGAGGCGTCGAGCGCCACGCGCGAGTAGCCCAGCAGTTCCTCGCCGTCGCGCAGCGCCAGAGCCACGTAGATCATGGGTCGATCCAGGGTGTCGCTCAGGCGTCGGTGGACCTCGCCAGGCACGCGCACCTCGGGGCGCTCGGCGTGGTTGTCCATGGCGGACGGATCACGGTGGCTGTCGGCCAGCACGCGACCGTCGCCGGCGATGAAGGTGATGCGCCGATCGTCCAGCTGACGCAGCAGGTCGGCCGCCAGGCGTCCCAGCCCGGCCTCGTCACCCGCCGACAGGAGCGGCCGGGCCAGGCGCGAGAACAGCCAGGCGTCGTCCCGGGCCCGTCGCTCCAGGGTCTGGGCGCGACTGCTCTGCACCAGACCGCTCACGCGCAGGTCCGCCACCCACGCGGTGACGACCACGGCGAGCGTCATGCCGGCGAGGACTTTCCAGAAGAAGCGCATGTCGCCCGCTCAGCCCTCGCTGCTCACGTCGGCGCCCTCGGCAAAGCGATAGCCGATCCCGCGCACGGTCTCGATCAGGTCGCGCGCCTCGGCCAGCTTCTGGCGGATGGCGCGCACGTGCACGTCGACGCTGCGGTCGGTCACCACCGCGTGCGGACCCAGGGCAAAGGCCAGGATCTGGTCGCGGGAGAACACGCGCCCGGGGGACCCTGCCAGGTAGTGCAGGATGCGGAACTCGGTGGCGGTGAGGCCCAGCTCGCGCCCGGACAGCAGCACCTTGTGGCGCGTCGGGTCGATCTCCAGCGGGCCGCACACGATGCGGCGCTGCTCATCGTGGTCGACGCTGCTGGCGCTGCGGCGCAGCACCGCGCGGATGCGCGCCACCAGCTCCTTGGGACTGAACGGCTTGGGCACGTAGTCGTCGGCGCCGAGCCCCAGGCCCAACACCACGTCGGCCTCGTCGCCCTTGGCCGTCACCATGACGATCGGGATGCCACGCGTGGC
>Ga0164313_10002091_pt1 | contig 17906 bp, 14 predicted proteins | sample GuaBasSedimGuay4_FD_113735 | JGI IMG/M metagenome (GOLD analysis project Ga0164313, IMG submission 113735) | Subseafloor sediment microbial communities from Guaymas Basin, Gulf of California, Mexico - Guay4, Core 4569-4, 0-3 cm | ecosystem: Environmental > Aquatic > Marine > Hydrothermal vents...
TCAAATTGACGTTGTCGATACTTGCCAACGTTGTCGGTGGCGCACTGGTGCTAACGGCGATGTTCAACCTGCCCATCATCCTGGCGGTTATTTGGGATATTTAGTGTACTGCATCGTATGGTTTGCGCAATCTGCGAATAGGCTGTCCTCTCCAGTCTATTCGTAGATATTTTTAGCTCAGATGTGCTTTCCGCCCGTCCAGCCACCCTGCGCCAAAACCCTCTCGGCCATATCGCGAGGCTCGTCTTCAAGGTCAGTAGCCATTGTGTCATTCCAGCGGTTCAGGAAACCATACAGGCACACGGCACCCAGAATCTGCACAATCTGCGTTTCAGACCAGTGCTCCCGCATGCGGGCGAACAGTTCAGCATCAACTGCATTTGGAACTGCGCCGGCAGCCAGGGCAAAATCCAGTGCAACGCGTTCTGCTTCTGTGTACAGCGGACTTGTCTGATACTCCCAGATGGCATCCAGTTTATCTTGTGGCACGTCATGTATTTTGGCTGCGACCAGTGAATGTGCCTCGCAATACTGACAACCGGCCGCGCGACTGGCGAAATGCGCGACAAGGCGCATCAGGCCGAGGTCGACACCGCCGTCCGGACTCATCATAGCCTTGGTCAGCGCACCGAAACCCTTGACCATTTGCGGCTGTCGCTGCATGGTCAGCAGGCTATTTGGAACAAAGCCGAGGATTTTTTCAAAAATTGCAAAATCCGCCTGGAGTTCAGGTGTGGTTTCACTTGGCAGCGGTTTCATATGTGCCATGGGCATTCCCTGTTCATGTTGTGCTGTGTGGCCTTATCAGGCCGCCTCGCTTGTGGATTCCAGCGGTTTTTTCACCGGGCCATTGACGATGGCATCACGCGTCGCTTCGATGATCAGGTCGACTTCCGCTGACGTAATGTCAAACGGCGGAGTGTAACGCAGTGCATTCTTGCCACCATGAATGACGTTAATTCCGCGAATACGCATATATTCTTCGGTTGAGCCAGCCCCGTAGCTCTTGAAACGTTCCGGATCAAGTTCGGCACTGAGCAGTAGCCCGGTACCCTGCACCTTGGTGATGCTGCCGCCGAGATTGTCCTGCAGGCCTTTGAGTTTTTCCATCAGTTCATGGCCCCGTGCGCTGATATTTTGTCGCAACTCCGGAGTGATGCTGTGCAAAACAGTCACCGCAATATCAAGTGCCCTGGGGTTGGTGGTCATCGTGTTGCCATAGACGCCGGCACGGTAAAGACTGGATGCCTTGCTGTTCAATGCCAGCACCGAAAGCGGGAATTGGCCACCATTGAGTGCTTTGGAATAGGTTTCCATGTCCGGTGCTTCGAGGTTTTCAAAGCCGGGGTAATCGCATATGGATAGTACACCATGGGCACGTAAGCCGGCCTGGATGGAGTCCACCAGCAATAACGCGCCATGCTCTGTGGTCAGTTCCCTGGCACGGGTATAGAATTCCGGCGTGATTGCGAGTCCCGGACTGCCTTCACCCATGACGGGTTCGATGAAAAATGACTCGATAAACAGCTGGTTATTGTTGGCGTATTCAAACACCTGCTCCAGCTGTTGAATGTTGTTGGGCTCAACCGTCAACAGATTGTCATGATCGCGGAAGCTGGCGAGGTATTTGCAATAAGCTTCGCGGGTTGAGTCAGAATAACGTGCCGGCCGGTCTGTACGTCCGTGAAAGGCGCTCTTTAAACTCAGGATACGAATGGATTGACCGGCGTGATCACCGCCCGGGTCCGTTTGTATCCTGGCGTTAATATCTGATAAGCGTGAAGCCAGGGTAACCGATTCTGATCCACTGTTTAAGCAAAAGAAGTTATCAAAAGGGCAGCTGCCGCGTTTGTGTCCGATCTCCTTGCGTAAAGCATCTGCCAGGCGCTTCTGGCTGAAGGTAGGTGTCATGATATTGGCCATGACGTGTGGCTTGTTCATGGCTTCAAGCACCTGTTGAGGAGCATGACCAAAACCCAGCATGCCGTAACCGCCGCATTCATATATGACAGCACCGTGCGAACTTACAATCCAGGGGCCGGAACCGGCCAGCGCAACGTACGGGTTAACCGCTTCTGCCGGATAAAAATTGATAAATCCTTTCTGAACGGCAACGGTCAGCTCGTTTTCCGGTAACGCCATCAGTTCAGGCATTTCTTCCTGTAAGCCCAGGAATTCCTCATAAGCTGAATCCACAGCGCTGGCCAGCCTGTCATCCGTTTGTGCAAATCGCAACAGTGTTTCATCGTCAAGGCCGTGAGTGCGAACCTCACCGCCGTAGCTACGCATTGCATTCAGTTTTTCCAGCATTGTCATCAACGGATTTCCTTAAATTCAGTTTGCTATTCAGTTTGCTATTCAGTTTGCTAATTTAGTCGCGCAAGGGTATCACAAGTTGTGACGTTTCAGGGCCCATTCAATGTGTTCTCGTACCATTTTTGAGGCGTTCTGCCGACGATTTTGCAAAACCTCAATAAGCGGGCTTGTCGTGGGTGCGTTACCAAGGGCTACGGCAATATTACGCAACCAGGAATCGTGGCCAATGCGGCGTATGGCGCTGCCTTCGGTGCGCCGTAGAAACTCAGCTTCAGTCCACTGAAACAGTTCGATCAATTCGGGCGTATCCAGACCATGTCTCGGGGCAAAATCATCTTCATCGGTGAATTGGGAAAAGCGGTTCCACGGGCAAATGATCTGGCAGTCGTCACAGCCATATATGCGGTTACCCATCATGCTGCGAAACTGCTCGGGAATGCTGCCACGCAGTTCGATTGTCAGATAAGAAATACAGCGCCTTGCGTCTACGCAATAGGGTGCAACAATTGCCCGGGTCGGGCAGATGTCGATGCATTTGCGGCAATCACCACAATGTTCTGCAACGGGTTGATCCACCGGCAATGGTAAATCTGTGTAGATCTCTCCGAGGAAGAACCAGCTACCAGCTTTCTGGTTGATCAGGTTCGAGTGTTTGCCAATCCAGCCGAGACCGGCTTTTTCCGCCAGTGCCTTTTCCAGTACCGGTGCTGAATCTACATAAACGCGGTAACCAAAAGGCCCGCTTAGCTGTTCTATCCGGTGGGCCAGTTTCTGTAGCCGTTTGCGCATCAATTTATGGTAATCACGCCCCAGGGCATAACGGGAAACCACACCTTTGTCAGGATCATCGAGCAAGGCCTTGACTTCGACAGTGGTGCGGGGCAGGTATTCCAGACGCACGGAAATCACGCGGATGGTGCCAGGGTGCAGTTCTGCCGGCCGACTGCGGCGTGTGCCATGACGCTGCATGTACTCCATATCACCGTGAAAATGCCTGTCTAACCAGGTATTCAGGTGTTTTTCGTGCTTGTCCAGTTTTGTGTCACATATGCCGAGTTGCTGGAAACCCAGTTCCCGGCTCCATGCACGAAGTTGCTCTGCCAGCGCAGCCATATCCGGCGCGGGTGGGTCAGCACTATTGCTATGATCTGATTCGTTCATCGTTATAATGAAGTTATGCCGGATTTAAATGACAAATTGTATACCGCCCAACAGGTTCGTCAGCAGGATCATTGTGCCATACATGAAATCGGTATTTCTGGTTATGAATTAATGAAGCGCGCGGGCAGGGCGGTGATTGACCACATTCATGATCACTACCTGGCTGATCGCTATCCATCTGCCAGGCATTGGCTGGTGCTGTGCGGGCCGGGAAATAACGGGGGGGATGGTTACGTTGTGGCCACCCTGGCTGCGAAGGCCGGCATCGATGTCACGCTGTGCTCAATGGTGGATACCGCGCTGCTCAAGGGTGATGCAGCACTGGCGCTGAATGACTGGCAGGATTCAGGCGGTAAAGTGCTGCCGTGGCCGTTGAGTGGTGAGGCAACATATGACCTTGCCGTGGATGCATTGCTCGGCACCGGTATCGATCGTGAAGTTGGTGGTGCATACCGGATCGCTATCGAATTTCTGAACAAGCTGAATTGCCCGATAGTCGCTGTCGATATCCCCTCCGGCCTGAATGCGGATACCGGTTGTGTGATGGGCTGTGCTGTACGAGCTCACAGCAGTGTGACTTTTGTGGGCAAAAAGCGTGGCATGTATACCGCAGACGGGCCGGATATTTGTGGCAGTATTTATTTTAATGATCTGTCCATACCGGCTGAGGCCGCCGCAGCCATAACCAACGCCGGCAGGCTTGTGGGCATTGATCGTCTCCCTGCATGGCTGCCAGGCCGTCAACGTAATTCACATAAAGGCAGCTTTGGTCATGTGCTGGGCGTAGGGGGGATAGAGGGTATGAGCGGGGCGATTCGCCTGTGTGGGGAAGCCGCATTGCGTAGTGGCGCTGGCAGGGTGACTTTGGCGACCGATCCTGTGCATGCCGCCCTGATCAACCTCAGCAGGCCGGAATTGATGGTCAGGCCTGTCGCCTGCGCAGACGACTTGCTGACTGCTTTGAATGATGCCGATATTATCGCGGCAGGTCCCGGTCTTGGCCGCAGCGGATGGTCTGAGTCACTCTTTAAAGCATGCCTTGATGCTAAAGCGACACTGGTTGTTGATGCCGATGGCCTTAACCTGCTGGCGGAGCACCGTTATAGCCTGGCACAAGACAAATGGAGGGATAACTGGATCCTGACGCCTCACCCGGCAGAAGCGGCACGTTTGCTGGATTGCCAGGTGGTTGATATCCAGCAGGACCGGGTTTCAGCGGCGCAGACAATCGCCAGTCGTTACCGCGCTGTTGTCGTTCTCAAAGGTTGCGGCAGCGTGATTGCCTCTCCGGATGGTCAATATGCAATCTGTCCGCTTGGAAACCCCGGCATGGCCACGGCGGGTAGCGGGGATGTATTGACCGGTATTATTGCTGCTTTGCTGGGGCAAGGTGTCGGCTGTTATGAAGCCGCTCTTGCCGGCGTTGTGGCACATGCTCATGCAGGCGATCTGGCCGCCCGGGAGGTGGGGGAAACAGCCTTGATTGCAGGTGACATCATCGCACAACTGCCCGCTGTCTGGATGACGGCGGAAGGCAGTCCCCGATGAAAGGCAAAGGACTTGTCAGGGGACAGGTAGAATTTCCGGAAGAACAACAACTTGAGTCTTTCGCAACCAGGTTTGCGCATGAAGTCCATGCGCCATTGGTGATATGGCTGGAGGGCGACCTCGGTGCCGGCAAAACAAGCTTTGCTCGCGCACTGATCAGGGCGCTGGGCCACAAAGGCCGGGTAAAGAGTCCGACCTATGGTCTGCTGGAACAGTACCAGGTGGGTTTGTTGCAGGTTTTGCACATGGATCTTTATCGCATCAGTGATCCGGGCGAGCTGGAATTTCTCGGTTTGGCGGACCTGCTGGATGAGAGAACTATTTTATTGATTGAATGGCCGGACAAAGGCGGTCAGTGGCTTCCACAACCCGATTTCATCTTTCGCTTCGACTATGCTGAACGCGGGCGCGATTTACATTGGATAGCCTGTACTGAAGCAGCCCGCTCACTTAATATGCATGACAATCAGCAACCTAACCGCATGCATTAGCTAACCTCTATATCTTACGGTTTTTTAAGTGAAAGCCTTGCTTTTTGGTGAAAAGCAATTCATCATTGGGTTCAAGGGTATTGCTGCTCATTCAGAAAAAGCAGAGCAGACCTTGCCACATGGAGGTTTTTGGGTCTTGAGCAAACGCTTTGTCATTGTTGTTTTATTGTCGCTCGTCTCATTGCAGTCTTTTGCTGCGGAGGTTAGTGGCTTTCGTGTCTGGGCAGACCCTGCCAAGACGCGTGCCGTGCTTGACCTTGATAAAAAGACCGCCTACAAACTGTTCACCCTGCAAAACCCTCATCGCGTGGTGGTGGACTTACAGGGTTCATCAATTGACATCCCGCTTGAACTTGACCGGGAACACGCGGGCGTTATAACGGCAGTTCGCTATGGACAGCCCGATAGCAAAACATTGAGAGTGGTATTTGACCTGACTGAAGCGGTGGGATTAAAGAGTTTCCTGCTTGAACCGACTGCACAATACAGCCACCGGCTGGTCATTGACCTGTTCACAAAATCCAGTCAACAGTCTTCTGCCATGGTCAAACACGTGGCTGATATCAGCAAACCCAACCGCAACGTCGTGATTGCTATTGATGCCGGGCATGGCGGCGAAGACCCGGGTGCAATTGGAAAGAACAAAACCCGTGAAAAGGACGTTGTATTGCGGATTGCCCGTGAGCTGAAAAAGAGCATCGACGGTGAACCGGGTATGCAGGCGGTACTAACCCGCGATGGTGATTACTATATTCCCTTGCGGGGTCGTTATGAGAAAGCCAGAAAGGCGCGTGCGGACCTGTTTGTGTCGATCCATGCGGATGCATTCAGGAAACGCAGCGTAAAGGGCAGCTCGGTATTTGTATTGTCAGCCCGTGGAGCCAGTAGTGAATTTGCAAGATTACTGGCTGATTCTGAAAATGCTTCTGACCTCGTGGGTGGTGTCACACTGAATGACAAGGATGATATGCTGGCATCCGTTCTGCTGGATCTGTCACAGAGCGCTACACGCGAAGCCAGTAACAAGGTTGCTGCTGATATTCTCGGTGCATTGAGGCGTACCGGAAGCATTCACAAGCCGCATGTCGGGCGGGCAAATTTCATGGTGCTCAAATCACCCGATGTACCTTCCGTATTGGTGGAGACTGCATTTATCAGCAACCCCGGTGAAGAAAAACGCCTGACAGAAAAAGAATTTCAGCAACGCATGGCCCGGGCGATAACCCGTGGTGTGCGTGACTATTTCTATACCAGTCCACCACCGGGTACCTGGATAGCAGCTAATCGCCAGGGCGCACGTCATATCGTTACGCGTGGTGATACCCTCGGCGGTATTGCCAACCGCTACAGCGTCAGCCTGACAAGTCTGCGCAGCGCCAACAAGATACGTGGCGACATGCTGCACGTTGGCCGTGAATTAATTATCCCAACCGGGTAGAAAGTCTCTTTATTCGGAGCGACCGGGGTCAGACTCAAATGCGTTTAGGGGTGTGGCTATTGGCGGATATTTGGCGCATTTGAATCTGACCCCTGTGTGTTATGGTGCTTGAAGCGAGCATTAAAAAGAGCTAAAAGAGTGCGCATGCCTATCCGTCAGTTGCCAGAACTGCTAATCAACCAGATCGCTGCCGGCGAGGTGGTCGAGCGGCCGTCTTCGGTGGTTAAAGAACTTGTTGAAAACAGTCTTGATGCAGGTGCGAAGTCTATCCAGGTATTGCTTGAACAGGGGGGCAAACGGCTGGTGCGGGTGATCGATGACGGCAGTGGTATTGCAAAGGATGAGTTAGCACTGGCGCTGTCGCGTCATGCGACCAGCAAGATTTCTTCACTGGATGAGTTGGAGGAGGTTGCTTCCATGGGGTTTCGGGGTGAGGCTTTGCCGAGCATTGCTTCGGTCAGCAGGATGACGATTACCTCCCGAACCGGTGACGCTGAGCATGCCTGGCAGGTCAAGGCCGCCAATGGTGTGATTGAGGCGGCTGTACCGGCATCCGGCGCGATCGGAACCAAAGTCGAGTTGCATGACCTGTTCTACAATGTGCCTGCGCGGCGAAAATTTATGCGAACTGATCGAACGGAGTTTGCACATGTCGATGAACTGATCAAGCGGTTTGCACTCGCACGCCCCGATGCAGGGTTTCAGCTACAACACAATAATCGAGTCGTGCGACGTTTTGCACCGGTACAAAATGACGCGGATGTGACCGGGCGTCTGGCTGCCGTTCTTGGTCGTGAATTTGTCGACCATGCACTTGATATCAATGAACAGCGTGGGCCATTCGGACTCAGAGGATGGGTTGCTGAACCCCGCTATAACCGCCCGCAGGCCGACCGCCAGTTCTTTTTTGTCAATGGGCGGGTGATCAGGGACCGCCTGGTTTCCCATGCCATTCGGCAGGCTTTTCGTGATGTTTTATTTCATGGTCGCCACCCCGCTTTTGTACTGTTCCTGGAAATTCCTTTTAGTGGTGTCGATGTCAATGTGCATCCACAGAAGCATGAGGTGCGGTTCCGGGACTCACGGGCGGTTCATGATTTTATTTATTCAACACTGAACCACGGTCTGGCCGGTGTAGGCGGTGGTGCTTTGCGTCCTGGCACAGATATTCAGACGCCTGTCACATCCAATGGTGAACCGGCCAGTGGTGAATGGGCCGCCCATCAACCCGCGATGCCCATCAGCGTGGCTGATCAGATGCAGTCCTATGCACAGTTGCTGTCATCACCGCTGGCGGGTGTTGGTGTCACGCCTGGTGCAGTCATGCCCGTCACTGAAGACGCAACGGGTGAGATCCCACCGCTGGGCTTTGCCCTGGCGCAACTGCACGGCATTTATATACTGGCGCAAAATCAACATGGCCTGGTCATGGTCGATATGCACGCAGCACACGAACGAATCACCTATGAGCGTCTGAAGGCTGGAGTGCAGGAAAGCGGAATTCGTAGCCAGAATCTGTTGATGCCGGTCAGTCTGCATATCAGCGAGAGGGAGGCGGACCTGGCGGAAGAGCATGCTGCCAGTCTCAACGCGCTGGGCATTGAGTGTGACCGCTCGGGCCCGCAAACGCTGATGGTCAGAAAGGTGCCGACCTTGTTGCAGCATTCAGATATAGGACGTTTGCTGCAGGATGTCCTGTCTGAACTGGCCTCGGATGGAAAAAGCCTGAAAATAGAATCGGAAATGGATGAAATCCTGTCGACTATGGCCTGTCATGGCTCGGTACGTGCCAACCGCATTCTCAATATTGCCGAGATGAACAGCCTGCTGCGTGATATGGAGCGTACCGAACGTTCAGCACAGTGCAACCATGGCCGGCCGACCTGGGTACAACTGGACATGCAGAGCCTGGATCGCCTGTTTCTGCGTGGTCGTTAAACTGAATGTCAGCACTACCCCCTTGCGTATTTTTGATGGGTCCGACCGCATCGGGCAAAACCGGCCTGGCTGTTGAGTTATGCGAACGGCTTCCGCTGGATATCATCAGTGTCGACTCAGCTCTGGTTTACCGTGGGCTCGATATCGGCAGCGCCAGGCCCGATCGTGAAACATTGCATAAGGCACCACATCGTCTGATCGATATTCGTGACCCTGCCAGGCGTTATTCAGCAGCAGAGTTCCGTAAGGACGCATTGCTTGAAATGAAATCCATTACCGCATCCGGCAGGGTGCCGTTTCTGGTGGGTGGCACGATGCTCTATTTCCGTGCACTCGAGCACGGTCTTTCGGAGCTCCCGGCAGCTGATCCCGCCGTGCGTTTGAAACTGGAACAACAGGCGGCAGATATTGGTTGGGCTGCAATGCATGAAATTCTGCAGGGTAAGGATCCGGTTGCTGCAGCCCGTATCCACCCCAATGATCCACAACGCATTCAGCGAGCACTCGAAGTGATAAGCCTGAGTGGGCGGCCCATCAGTGAATTACAAGCGCAATCGGCCAAAAATGCATTGCCGTACCGTATTCACAAGATCATTATTTCACCCGCCGACAGAAGTGTGCTGCATCAGCGTATTGAACAACGTTTCGACCTGATGATGAAAGGTGGTTTTCTGGATGAAATGAAAGGCCTGTATAACCGGTCTGATTTGAATGTGGACCTGCCATCCATGCGTGCGGTGGGTTATCGCCAGGCATGGAGTTATCTGGATGGCGATTGCACATTGGAAGAGATGCGGAACAGGGCGATCGCTGCGACGCGTCAGCTGGCCAAACGTCAGTTGACATGGTTAAGGCGAGAAACTGCATGTGTATGGTATGATTTACAGGCAGATAATAAAGTTCGAGAGGAAGTGTTGCAGACGTTGGACAGCTTCCTTGAAGCCTGATCCTTTCGTACCCATATCATCTGTTCCGTGACCAGACGGAAATTAATAAGAGAATCCAGGAGGAACAGCTATGTCCAAGGGTCAATCATTGCAAGAACCATTCCTTAATGCGCTGCGTCGTGAACGGGTACCCGTAGCGATTTACTTGGTAAATGGCATCAAGTTGCAGGGCCAGGTCGAATCATTTGATCAGTTCGTCGTTTTGCTTAAGAATTCTGTCAGCCAGATGATATACAAACACGCCATCTCCACCGTAGTCCCGGCACGTAATGTCAGTATTTACGAAGACGGCGAGCAAGAAGGTTCCTAGCCCGGACTATTCACTAGCCTACCTTGAAGGATTACCAATTTGTTTGAACGGGCCGGGCGGGGTAACCGCGCAGTTATATTGCATCCGGTTTTTTCGGGCACAGGCCCGGAAGTTCTGGACGAATTTCAGGAGTTATGCCGTTCAGCCGGGGTTGAAATCGCGGCTGTACTAACCGCGCCGCGCGATCGCCCGGACGCTCGTTTTTTTGTGGGTAAAGGGAAAATAGAACAGGTTGCAGAACAGGTTAGTGCTACCGGTGCTGATCTGGTGCTGGTCAGTTGTCCCCTTTCGGCCATCCAGGAACGTAATATTGAAAAAAGCTGCCAGTGCAGGGTGCTGGATCGTACCACGTTGATCCTCGACATCTTCGCATTACGTGCACGCTCCCATGAAGGCAAACTTCAGGTTGAACTGGCGCAGTTGCGGCATATTTCCACCCGCCTGGTGCGGGGCTGGACCCATCTTGAGCGGCAAAAAGGCGGTATTGGTTTACGTGGTCCAGGTGAAACCCAACTGGAAACCGACCGGCGTTTAATCGGGCAACGCATTCAATATCTCAAATCCCGTCTTGAAAAAGTGCGTCGCCAGCGGGTGCAAAGCCGGCGCCGGCGGGATCGGGCGCAAGTTTTCACCGTGGCTTTGGTCGGTTACACCAACGCCGGTAAATCCACGTTGTTCAATGCTCTGACTGATGCTGATGTCGGCACTGAGAATATGCAGTTTGCCACCCTTGACCCTACCGTCAGGCAAATGCCCAACGTTCCCACCGGCAATGTATTGCTCGTTGATACGGTCGGATTTGTCGGTAATTTGCCCCACGAGCTGATTACGGCCTTCCATGCCACCCTGCAGGAAACCCGCGAGGCGGACTTGTTGTTGCATGTGATTGACGCTGCGGATCACTTTCACCAACAACGTGAACAGGATGTTGAAAGTGTGCTCGAAAGCGTTGATGCCAGTGATATACCGATCATCCGGGTATTCAATAAAATTGACCTGACCGATCGTACGCCATCCTCACAAGTTAACGAAAAGGGTGATTTGGTACGGATCGATATATCCGCATTACGAGGTACGGGGCTGGAAGAGCTGAAAGATTCAATCGCTTTGCGTCTGAAAGGTGAGCGGATCCGCACCTGGATAAGTCTCGAAGGCCGCTTTGCAAAATTACGCTCGCAACTGTTTGATCTTGGCGCGGTTGCAGAAGAAAAAATTGCCGACGACGGACAGTGGTTAATACACGTTGATCTGTCGCAACAGGATGCAGAACATCTTGGCCGCTTGCCGGGAGATGATGGTGCGTTGGTGAGAGAGTCGATACTGCTTGCCGACCGGCATAGTGAGACCTAAAATACAGCTCTGAAAAACCCGCCAACGGATTTCAACACCCGACCGGTTTGTCACCCGTTAAGCGGAAACTGATTTATTTTTAGTCAAGGCGTAAACAAACGTCTGTAAATGGAGAATTAGATGCCCTGGAAAGAACCCGGAAAGGGAGATAAAGACCCCTGGAAATCCGGCGATCAACAGCCACCGGACCTTGAAGAAATATTCAAGAATGTAAGCGGTCGTTTGCAAACAATATTTGGCGGAGGTGGCGGCAAAAGCAATGGTTCAGAAGCGCGTATTGGTGGAAGTGGTGGTGCCTTTTCACTGCTGCTGATATTGATCGTATTGTGGGCGGGTTGGGATGCGGTGCACATCATTGACGAGGCCGAACAAGGTGTCGTGCTCCGGTTTGGCAAGTACTCCCGTACGCTCGATCCGGGTTTTAATCTTACCTTGCCGAGGCCTTTCGAGACACTCACAAAGGTGAATGTCAGCAATGTCAGGGTTGCCGAGGACCGGGGTCATATGTTGACCCAGGATGAGAACCTGGTGGAGTTCGTCTACAAGGTTCAATACCGGATCAACAATGCACAGTTCTTTCTGTTCATGGTGCGCAATCCTGAAATGACCCTGCGTCAGGCTGCAGAAAGCGCGCTCCGGGAGTCTGTTGGTACCAACACCCTGGATGCCATTCTGGAAGGTACTGCAAGAACCCTGGTACGAATCGAAACACAACGCGTGCTGCAGGAAACACTGGATCTTTATAAGACTGGTTTGCAGGTGACAGAATTCAACCTGGTGGATGTAAATGTACCCATGCAGGTCAGGGAGTCCTATTCGGACGTGATCCGGGCGCGTGAAGATCGCGAACGCTTCAAAGAGGAAGCCCGTGTGCATGCTAACAGTGTGATACCGGAAGCCCGTGGTACTGCGGCACGTATTGAACAGGAAGCGGCCGGTTACAAGGCTTCTGTTGTTGCATTGGCTACCGGTGAGGCTGATCGCTTCAAACTGGTGCTGACGGAGTACCAGCGCGCACCTGAAGTGACCCGCAAGCGTCTTTATCTTGAAACCATGGAAAGCGTACTGGGTAGAAACAGAAAGGTATTTCTGGATGTGGATTCAAGTGGCAACATTCTATACCTGCCATTGGATCCGGCTGCCGGTAGTGGCGCAGCCAACATCATACCGCCTGTAATAACCCCGGATAACAGCCGGGCAGCTATCCAGGATCGCAGTCGTGACAGTCGCGGTAGCGGTCGGGAGGGAAGACGATGAACAGACCTATATTAATGATTCTGCTGGTGGTGCTGGGCGGCCTGGGACTTGCCAGTCTATTTATGGTTAGCGAAACCGAATACGCGATTCGCTTTCAGTTAGGTAAAATTGTAAAGGTGGATTACGAGCCTGGCCTGAATTATAAATGGCCATTTGTAAATAATATCCGCAAATTTGACAGGCGCATTCTGACCCTGGACACCTCGCCGGAGTTGATGCTGACGTCTGAGCAGAAGTACGTCAATGTCGATTCATTTGTGAAATGGCGGATTGAGGATGTCACGCGCTTCTATACTTCAACGCAGGGCAATGAGGCGATTGCATTGAACCGTTTACATGGCATTGTCAGTGACCGTATTCGCAACCAGATTGCTAGTCGCACGCTTGCTGAAGTGGTATCGGAGCAGCGTGTATCAACCATGAGGGCTGTTGCCGACGCCGCCAATCAAGCGGCAGTGGAATTCGGTATCGTCGTTGTTGACGTTCGCATCAAAAGCATCGAATTGCCGGATGACGTTCGTGAGTCAGTATTCCGTCGTATGTCTGCTGACCGACAGAAAGCAGCTAACCTTTACCGTTTTGAGGGCAGAGAAGCGGCGGAAAGAATACGCTCCGATGCCGACCGTCAAGTACAAATCATTCTGGCTGAAGCCGAACGTGATGGTCAGCGTACACGGGGTGAGGGTGATGCGATTTCCACTGCTACCTACGCAGAAGCCTACGGTAAGGACGCAGAATTCTATTCGTTTTATCGTAGCCTGGAGGCCTATCGTTCGGCCTTTGGCAGCAACCGCGACACGCTGGTGCTGGATCCGGGTTCTGAGTTCTTCGATTATTTCGGGCAAGATGGGCGTAAACGGTAATCCCATATGACTAAAAGTATTGTCGTGCTTGGCACCCAGTGGGGTGACGAGGGCAAAGGAAAAATTGTTGACCTGTTGAGTAGCAATGTGGATGCCGTGGTGCGATTCCAGGGCGGTCACAATGCGGGGCATACCCTGGTCATTGAAGGAGAAAAAACGGTACTACACCTGATTCCCTCCGGAATACTCAATGAAGGTGCGCAGTGCATGATCGGCAACGGTGTGGTGGTGTCGCTCGAGGCCCTGAAGAAAGAGACCGAAGAACTTGAGGCCAGGGGGGTCGATGTACGTTCGAGGTTGAAAATCTCACCGGCCTGTGCATTGATCATGCCCTACCATGAATTGCTGGACGCGGCGCGCGAACAGGCACTTGGCAAAAAAGCGATTGGCACCACGGGCCGTGGAATCGGTCCCGCCTATGAAGACAAGGTGTCACGTCGCGGATTGCGTATCTCAGACTTGTATAGTCCTGGCTTATTATCCGAAAAACTGGGAAATGCACTGGATTTTCATAATTTTGTGCTGGAAAAGTATTTTGGCATGCAACGGCTGTCATTTGACCGCGTGCTGGATGATGCCTTGCAGTTGGGGGCCTGTTTTTCTGAGCTGGTCACGGACGTCGCCGGTGAACTGCACCGTTTGCGCCAGCAGGGTAAACGAATTTTATATGAAGGCGCCCAGGGCAGTTTGCTGGATATCGATCATGGCACCTATCCGTTTGTGACATCATCGAATACCACGGTGGGTGCTGTCTGCACCGGCGCAGGCGTCGGACCAAGTGCCATCGATTATGTGCTGGGTATTACCAAGGCCTATACAACACGTGTAGGGTCAGGGCCTTTCCCAACCGAACTGTTTGATGACGTTGGAGCCGGTATTGCGAAACGTGGTGATGAATTTGGCGCCACCACCGGACGGCCACGCCGTTGCGGCTGGCTGGATGCGGTTACCTTGCGCCGGGCTGTGCACACCAACGGTGTCACCGGCTTTTGTGTGACCAAGCTGGATGTGCTTGACGGCATGGAGACGATCAAGGTTGGCACCGCTTATCGCCTTAACGGTGAGCAACTGGATGTGCCACCGGACAACCCCGCAGACTGGGATGGTCTTGAAGTGCAATATGAATCTTTCCCCGGGTGGCAGCAAAGCACCCGTGGCGTTACCCGCTTCGAAGATTTGCCTGCCAACGCCCGGGCTTACATCAAATCAATGGAGTCATTGTGTGGCGCACCCGTGCACATGATTTCGACAGGGCCTGACCGGGTGGAAAATATTATCCTTCAGCATCCCCTCGGGTAGATCATACCCGCTCACCAACATATGCACTGACAGCGAGTACTTGGTGTAACTGTGGCACGTTGCCATTCCTGACGTGCTATCGATGCCATACGAAAGTTACTGTAGTATATCCGTAAGGATTTCTGAATCAGATGTTGAAGGAACAAGAATAATGAAAAAAACGCACACTCACACTGGGTCGAAAATTGTTGGCATATTGCTGTTACTGATGCTTTCGCCGGTGCAAGCAGCACCCCAGGTTGAACTGGAGTTTGAGAGCATGTTTGGACAGCACGGCTTTTTTCAATTTGGTTCGCCTCCCAACGGATTTATTTCACCTACCGGGGTATCGTTTATCTCTAATGACGATATTCTGATTGCAGATCAGGGCAACCTGCAGGTTCAACGTTGTGATCTTGAAGGGAATTGCAGTTGGTTGGGGCTACAGGGTTTTAATTTGAAGAACCAGCCTGGTGTGTTTGATCTTCCGCATGGGGTTGAAGCCAACAGGAACGGCAAATATGCAGTGGCGGATGAGGATAATCATGCTGTCCAGTTATGTGACTTTACCCAGTCCTGCAAGTTTAAGGGTGAGCAGAGCAGCGAACATAACCCACCACAATCAGGGCTGGGCAGGTGGGCGTTTCCAGATGATGTAGCATTTGATTCCGGTGGGCGCGTTTACGGTATGGATACCGGAAATAACCGCGTACAGATACTTGATCCTGTCAACCTGGATTTTAAAGGCCAGTTTGGCGGTTCCGGTAATGCCCTGGGGAAATTTAATGCACCCAGGGGAATTTCTATTGATAACAGTGATATGGTCTACATTTCGGACACTGGTAATAACCGGATCCAGGTATGTGATCGTGAAGGGGATGACTGCGACGCCTTTGGAAGTGCAGGCACCGCTCCCGGCCAGTTCAATGAACCGGTTGGTATCGAAGTGGATCACCGGGGATATATCTGGATTGCCGATACCGGCAACAACCGCATTCAGGTATGCGACAAGCAGGGCAGTTGTGCTGCATTTGGTAGTTTTGGCACTGCTGAGGGGCAGTTCGACCAGCCATCTGATGTGGCCGTCAGCGACTCTGGACGATTGGCTGTGATTGACACCAACAATAACCGCATACAGTTCTTTTCCACCGGCCCATTCGAGATGAATGCGGGCCTCAATGACGCCTGGTACGACCCAGAGACGGATGGACAGGGCTTTTTCATCACGGTGTTTCCGGAACTTGGCTCGGTTTTACTGGCCTGGTTTACCTATGATACGGAGCTTCCGCCTGCAGATGCCGAAGCCAACCTGGGTGACGCGGGGCACCGTTGGTTTACCGCTGTGGGAAGCATTGATGGCAATCAATCTGTCATGGATATTGAAATGACCTCCGGCGGTCTTTTTGATCAGGCTTCTAATGTTCAACGACGGCTGGATGGCACCATTACGTTAATATTTGAGGACTGTAATTCCGCCACGGTTGAGTATGATATCCCGTCCATTAACCAGACAAATACTGTACCGATACAAAGAGTTGCCAAAGATAATGTATCACTTTGCGAAACTTTGCAGGGCCAATAAAAAACCCGCCACGAGGACGGGTTCTTTAATTTCAGGTGGTGCCGAGAAGAGGACTTGAACCTCCACGAGCTAATGCTCACTGACACCTGAAGCCAGCGCGTCTACCAATTCCGCCACCTCGGCAATGGGCTAAGGAAAGGGGAATCCTTAGCCCGCGATTCAGAAGTAAAGGGGGAACTTCCGAACCGGAGCGCACTCTACCGAGTTAACCGCTTAGTGTCAATAAAATTAGGGTTCTTTTGGGCGCCTGTCCAAAAAGAATTCCAAAGTGATTAACCTGGCATCTGTCTGATAAAGCCGCGTTATAATAACAAGCTGAATTAAAAGAAAGGAATTACAATTGACTGGAGACAAATCCGGCAGGACTAAAAAGCGCGGAGACGGCAGAATTAATGCCCCCGCACCATCGCGCATTGAAATAATCGAGATGCTTGAGAAGAGCGGCAGGCCGCTGCAGCGTAAGGATGTTGGAGCTGCACTTGGCGTAGAATCTGATGACAGCCGTGAAATTCTGCGCCGCCGATTGCGCGCCATGGTTCGTGACGGGCAGCTGATCCAGACCCGTCGCAATGCCTTTGGCTTGCCCGCTCGTATGGACCTGGTTAAAGGTCGTATCAGTTCACACCGTGATGGATTCGGATTTGTGATTCCGGATGATGGCGGATCTGATTTGTATATATCGTCACGTGAAATGCGCAAGGTGCTGCATGGCGACCGGGTGTTGGCTGCCGTTACCGGAACCGACCCCAAAGGGCGTCGTGAAGGTATGATCGCGGATGTGCTGGAGCGCGCCAATGACAGTATTGTCGGTCGCTTCGTGGAAGAAAACGGTATTGCGCTGGTGGTGCCGGACGATCCGCGTATCAACCAGGATGTCATGATTCCGTTGAAAGATACTGCCGGTGCCCGCCCCGGACAGGTGGTCGTGGCCACGATCGTTACTGAACCAAGTGCGCGCCAGTCACCGGTTGGCAAGATTACCGAGATACTTGGCCAGGCCGGTGCACCCGGCATGGCCACAGAAATCGCCATCCGCAGTCATGGTCTGCCGTTTGAATGGCCGGATGGTGTTGAGGAGGCTGCTCAGGCCTACGGTGAAACCGTGCCTGAGAAGATGAAGGCCGGGCGTAAGGATTTGCGCGATTTACCACTGGTCACCATTGATGGTGCAGACGCTCGCGATTTTGATGATGCTGTGTTTGCCCGCAGGCAGAAAAAAGGCTGGCGGCTGGTGGTGGCCATCGCGGAAGTTTCGAATTATGTCATTGCGGGCACAATCCTGGATCAGGAAGCCAATAACCGAGCCACGTCGGTTTATTTCCCGAACCGGGTAATCCCGATGTTACCGGAAGCCTTGTCTAACGGGCTATGTTCACTCAAACCCGGTGTCGACCGGCTGTGTCTCGCCTGTGAAATGACGATAAGCA
>Ga0164313_10002092_pt1 | contig 17896 bp, 17 predicted proteins | sample GuaBasSedimGuay4_FD_113735 | JGI IMG/M metagenome (GOLD analysis project Ga0164313, IMG submission 113735) | Subseafloor sediment microbial communities from Guaymas Basin, Gulf of California, Mexico - Guay4, Core 4569-4, 0-3 cm | ecosystem: Environmental > Aquatic > Marine > Hydrothermal vents...
GTCCATTTTCCGTATGGGAATCCCGGTCGTCGGCAAGAACTTTTTTCCGTCGAATATCCAGGGATTACCGACCTGGTATGAAGTGCGCGTAACCGGTGATGGCTACCATTGTCGCGCGGACAGAATCGACGTCATGGTCGCCATGAATGCGCAGACTTACACGCAGGACATGGCCGAAGTCAGATCGGGTGGCTGGTTGATTTATGACTCGACCTGGCCACGCAGTCGACTGCTCAACCGCGAAGACATCAATGTGCTGGGTGTTCCGCTGTCGGCAATGTGTAACGAGAACTTCGACGGGGCTCGGTCGCGTATCCTGATGAAGAATATCGCTTACGTCGGTGTGCTGGCCGCATTGTTGGACATTGACCTCGAAGTAATAAAGACGTTGCTCGAGGAAACGTTTGCGAAGAAGAAAAAGCTGGTGCCTATGAATCTCGAAGCGATTCGACTTGGGTACGACTACGTAAAAGAGCATTTTGAGTGTCCATTGCCAGTCAGGGTCGAGAAAATGGACAAGACTCATGATCACATCATTATTGACGGCAACACGGCTGCTGGTCTCGGCTGTGTTTATGCAGGCGCTACCGTCGGTGCCTGGTATCCGATTACACCATCAACATCTGTCATGGATGCCTACAAATCGTTCGCCAAGCAATTTCGTATCGACGACGAAACTGGCGGCAAGAAATTTTGTATTGTCCAGGCGGAGGATGAGTTGGCTGCAATTGGTATGGTGCTTGGCGCGACCTGGAACGGTGCACGAGCATTTACTCCGACCAGCGGCCCGGGCATATCCCTGATGAGTGAGTTTATCGGCTTCGCTTATTATTCAGAATTGCCGGCAGTCATTATTAACATACAACGAACCGGACCATCGACTGGTATGCCCACGCGGACTCAGCAGTGCGACCTGTTGACCTGCGCTTACGCATCGCATGGCGATACCAAGCACGTTTTGTTGTTTCCGGCCAATCCTGAAGAATGTTTCTATATGTCAGTTGCGGCATTCGACCTGGCAGATCGATTGCAGACGCCGGTCATGTTGCTTTCCGATCTTGATATCGGCATGAATGACTGGATTTGTCCGGACCTGCAGTGGGATGACTCGTATCAACCCGACAAAGGCAAAGTCCTGTCAGCTGAACAGCTGGAATCGATGGATAAGTTCTACCGCTACCTCGATGTGGATGGCGATGGTATTACCTACCGCACGTTGCCGGGTGAGAGTGCGAAAGGTTCCTACTTTACGCGTGGCTCCGGGCACACAAAATATGGTGCCTACACGGAAAACTCTGCCGATTACCAGGAAGTTGTCGATCGCTTGCTGGTCAAGTGGGAGACAGCCCGTACGTTGGTGCCGGAACCTGAAATCGAGTATTCGAAGTTCAACAAGAGTGCGATTCTTTCCATTGGCAGTTGTGATGGCGCTGTCAGGGAAGCGTTGGTGCAACTCAAGGACAAGAAATTTGGTTTGAACTATTGCCGCGTCAAAGCATTCCCGTTCCCGGAGTCAGTCAGGGAGTTTATTGACAAGCACGATCTTATTTATGTCGTTGAACAGAATCGCGATGCGCAATTGCGATCTTTGTTAATACTTGATGCGGAAATCAGCCAGGAAAAACTGATCCCGTTGCTGCACTACGATGGCATGCCAATTGGTGCGGATTTCGTCGTCAAGCGGGTATTGGAAGAGGTAGCAAAAGGCCGCGCGGCCTGAGTTGTTCTGCAGAGACTGAAAATATGACCTATATAGCCAAACCAAAAGTTTCACATCCTAATCTGCCACGTAACGACCTGGGATTGACCGCACGGGATTATGAAGGTGCTGTCTCGACGCTATGTGCGGGTTGTGGTCACGATTCGATTACGGCTGCGATCGTTCAGGCCGTTTTCGAGCTCGGCATCGAACCACACAAACTTGGCAAAATGAGCGGCATCGGTTGTTCGTCGAAAACGCCCGCATATTTTGTCAGCCAGTCACACGGATTCAATTCCGTCCACGGACGCATGGCATCAGTTACAACCGGTGCAAATGCCGCCAACCGTGATCTCACCTACATCGGTGTTTCCGGTGATGGCGATTCCTTGTCAATCGGTATGGGGCAGTTCGCTCATATCATTCGCCGCAACCTGGATATGTGTTACATCATTGAGAACAATGGCGTGTATGGATTGACGAAAGGTCAGTATTCCGCGTCCGCTGACGTTGGTAGTACTGCGAAGAAAGGTCCAGCTAACCGGCAGATGCCGATCGATCCGGTCAGCACAGCAATTGGCCTGGGTGCTACCTACATTGCCAGGAGTTTTTCCGGTGACAAGAGCCAGCTGGTTCCCTTGATCAAGGGCGCGATCATGCATAAGGGTTTTTCGCTGCTCGACATTATCAGCCCCTGCGTCACATTCAATGATCACGAGGGCTCCACAAAAAGTTACGCTCATACGCGCGCGCATTTTCATCACGTCATCGATGCCGACTTTGTGCCTCCGGCCGAAGAAATTGTCGCGGCGTATAATGAGGGTGAGGCGATGCCGGTGGAATTGCACGACGGCAGTAAGATTGTTTTTCGAAAAGTTGATAAGGAATACGATCCGACCAGCAGGGCAGCCGCGTTCTCGTTCCTTCGTGATAGTGTGAATGCTGGCGAAATTATTACCGGGCTTCTGTATATCGACGAAGAAACCGGTGACATGCACGATCTCTCCGGCAGTGTTGAAGCTCCGCTCTCCAAGTTGCCATATGAAGACCTGGGCCCTGGCAAGGCAGCGCTAGCCGAGATCATGAGTCGTTATCGCTAGATAGCAACCGTTGTCTGCAGCAACCAAATCTGGTTGCTGCGCCGAAATTTTCCTTACTGGCTGAATTTTCAGGCGTTTTTGCGCGTCGCAATTCTTACACAAGCACTTTACAATATTGGTATCACTTGCGGTGCAAGTGCGGCGGGGAAACTGGAAAAACACAGGCGGGAAGTATCAGCGGCATCCATGAGGAGATGACGATGAAAAATACTTACCCCGTACTGGAAAAAGAACAAACAGACATAAACCTGACACCGATGCTTGATGTTGTATTTATTCTGTTGATATTTTTTGTTGTCACAGCAACCTTTACCAGGGAATTCGGCGTTGATGTCTACAATCCAGCGTCCGCAATTCCAATACCAGATGATGTCCAGACAATTTCAATTGTCATTGAAGAAGATGGCAGTTTTCACGTCAATGGAAGGGTTTTAGCCGAAGGCAGTCTGACGCCATACGTAATGCACCTTCGGGCAGAATTTCCTGATGCGGGATTCAGTGTTCTCGTATCGCCGGATGCTTACATTGAGGCAACGGTGGCTGCAATTGATGCTGGCCGAAGTGCCGGGTTTGAACGAATACCGATTACAGAACTCGAACAGTGAACTGATCAATACCGCAGACTGCCAGACTTACAGAGGACGAAGAATATTTATGAATAATGATAGACGACGATTTTTGAAGACGAGTCTGCTTGGTAGCGCTGCAGTCGTTGCAGGTTGCACCACCGAAGTCGCGACGGAGGCTGCTGCGAAGGCGGACCCGTTCAAACCGCTGCGTATTCTGGTACTTGGTGGCACCGGCTTTATAGGCCCGCATATGGTGAGAGAGGCGCTGCGACGCGGCCATGAAGTCAGTCTTTTTAATCGTGGGCGAACCAACAATGAACTGTTCCCGGATCTCGAGTTGTTGGTGGGAGATAGAAACAATGGTCTCGAGGCCCTGGAAGGTGGCAAGTGGGACGTTGTGGTCGACAATTCCGGCTATGTACCACGTCATGTTGAAGACTCCGCAAGGTTGCTCGCACCGATCGTGTCGCACTATCTCTATATTTCGACGATTTCTGTATACGGTGATTTTTCAAAACCTATCGATGAGGACACGGCGGTCGGTACCATGGATGACGAAACCGTGGAAGAGGTTACGGGCGAGACGTACGGTCCAATGAAAGCAATGTGTGAGAATCGCGTACTTTCACAAGTTGGCGCTGATCGCACGACTATTCTTCGTCCGACTTATATCTGCGGGCCAGGCGATCGTACCGACCGGTACACCTACTGGCCGGTGCGCACGATGCGCGGCGGCGAGATGCTCTGGCCAGGTACGCCTGACGACGATATACAGATGATCGATGTTCGCGACCTTGCGAATTTTACGGTGGATTGCCTGGAGCAAAAAATTCTGGGCACATTTAACACTGTGACACCGGCCGGCTCATTCAAAATGGGCGACCTTCTGCAGGACTCCCTCGCAGTGACGGATGAAGATACGATGCCCACATGGGTCGACCATGAATTCATTACGGCGCAGAACGTAGGGGCAGATGGCGGCTTGCCGATCTGGGAGTCTCCTGTCGGTGAGGCTGCGTGGCTTGCAAAGGTGGACGGCAGTCGCGCGGCTGCTGCTGGCCTCAGGAATCGCCCGACCCGGGAAACCGCCCGGGACACGATCACTTGGTGGAAGACGCTGCCGCAAGATCGTACTGAGAAGCTGCGAGCCGGATTGAGCGCGGACAAAGAAGCAGAATTTCTGCAGAAATGGCACAGTCAGGATGACTGAGCCTGGCAATTCCCGTTGTCAGGAGACCATCAAGTCCCTCGGCGTAGTCACGTTAGATGTAGGTTGTTGATAATAAACAGATAATTTAATAGTGAAAATCCGTCGATTGCTGCATCCAATGCGCCGATGAAACGCATCTGAATAATGAATTGCAGCAATACTGCGCTGACACACTAATCGGAGTGAATGATGGACGAAGAAGCACTAATACCTATTGTTATGTTCATGATGGTAGGAATCGTAACGATCACATATTTCTATTTCAAAGCCCGGGCACGAGCGGATAAGCAAAATACGATCAGGCTTGCCCTTGAAAAAGGCAATGAACTGAGTCCGGAGTTTTTGCAGCAACTGGGCGAAGCAGAACCACCGAAAGACAGGGATCTCAGACGCGGTGTTATTTTCCTGGCCCTGGCTATGGGCCTCGTGCTGATCGGTTTCGCAGTACCGGAGCCGGAAGCGTTGCGCGGATTACTCGCCGGTGCAGCATTGCCGTTCTCAATCGGTGTCGCCTTTTTGCTTATGTATTGGTATGGCGACAAGAAAGGGTAATCGCGATCAACGTGAATTCTGCTGTCGACGAGACAAGCGATCATGAGCTTGTCGCGAAAGTGGTGGCGCAGCAGGACGCCACTGCCTTCGGCGAGCTTGTGCGTCGCCACCAGTCGCAGATTCGAAATTTTCTGCGCAAGCTTACGCGCGATACAGTGCTGGCTGATGATCTCGCACAAGACGCATTCCTGCACGCCTGGAACAAGTTACACACTTATGCTGGCAAGGGGACATTTATTGGGTGGTTGCTGAAAGTCGCGTACACGACATTCCTGCAATCGAAACGAAAATCTTCACGATACAACGAAATACTGGAAGAAGCAGGACATGACGCAGATGCACGCAGTAGTCGACAAACTGAGGAATCAGATGAGATTTCAGACCTCGACAAATTCCTGGCGGTCTTGACGAATGATGAACGAGCAGTAATGATTCTCTCGTACGCATGCGGGCTGTCGCACAGGGAGATTGGCGACGCTGCGGATCTGCCGATTGGAACTGTTAAATCGGTAATTTTTCGCAGCAAGGAAAAAATCAGGGAAAGTTTTGACATCGATGATCATAAATATGGCTGACAGACTAAAAGACGATACAGACTTAAAACTTGAGTCGTTGTTCAGGTCTCAACCTGTGCAGGATGATGGATTTTCGGTCAAGGTGGTATCCCGCGTGCGTCGTCGGATCTGGGTACGGCGCCTGGCGATGCCGGTAGCACTCACGATCGGTACCTTGATTGCTGCAAAGCCGTTGTTGCAACTGGCCAGTGCGATTCCAAAACTGCTGATGATTGTGCCTGACAGTATGAGTGGCCTGGACAATCTTCCCTTAAGTAGCCTGCCGCAAAATACGACCGTAATTTTCGGTGCGATGCTGTTGTTTGCAGTCATGATGGTTGGCAAGATGCTCGAAGATTGATTCAGGGCAGACTCGAATAAGAGCGCGTCTCGCGCATATAACAAACCGTTTTACAATTCCACCACCCGCGTCATTGTCACAACACGCGGGGTCGTATACATTCGGTTAATGAATCTCCGCGAACAGGTTGAAGAGCTGCTGCCAAACTGGGAACGCTGGTACCCGAGCCTGTTTGATGCGGCTTACGACCTTGGTGTCATCAAGGCTGAGGTTTGCGATCCGAACTCCTTACTTCTGACCCGGCGGCACTCGAAAATCCGCCAGCGCGCGGAAGATGCTCACCGGGAACAATGGGGCGGGAAAGCCCAGGAGTGATCACTTGATTTGCTGCCGCTAATGCGTGCAGAATCCGTCGGTCATTTATCCATTCCGCCAACCGGAACGGCCGATAATTCCAGCAGGGTTTCAAAATGCAATACGACCTGAGTGCCATAAGGGCACAGTTTCCCGCCTTGTCAGTAGCCGACGGCGATCAAGCACGCATCTATTTCGACAATCCCGCTGGTACACAGGTGTCACGTTTTGTTGTCGAGAAGATGAGTCACTGCCTGCTGCAGGCAAACGCCAATATTCACGGCTACTTTCGTACCTCTGTTCTGGTCGATGACCTGATTGCCGAGGCACGTGTTGCGATGGCGGACATGCTGAACGCACCGTCACCTGACGAAATCATTTTTGGTCAGAATATGACGACGCTAACGCTGCATATATCACGATCGATTGGCAGGTTGCTAAAAGAGGGAGACGAGATCGTTCTCTCGCGTATGGATCACGATGCCAATGTGTCTCCCTGGCTATTGCTCGCAGAGGACCTCAACCTGAAGATTCGCTGGCTGCCCTTCAACGTTGAGACCTTCGAATTTGATCTTCAAGCGCTTGATGAGGTTTTGACGGACAGAACCCGGCTTGTTTGCGTCGGTGCTGCGAGCAACCTCCTTGGCACGATTAACGATGTAAAGGCAATCTGCGCACGGGCCCGGGAAGCTGGCGCCATGACCTATGTTGATGCAGTGCAGGCAGTACCGCACGTCTCCACTGACGTGCAGGACCTGGGGTGTGACTTTCTCGTTTGCTCTGCCTATAAATTTTTCGGCCCGCACCAGGGAATTCTATGGGGAAGGCGAGAGTTGCTGGAACGGTTGGAGCCCTACAAGGTTCGTCCGGCGACAGACGAAATACCAGGTTGTTTTGAGACAGGCACGCAAAGCCATGAGGGCATGGCCGGAACGGCGGCCGCGGTTGACTACTTCGCCTGGATCGGCAAAAACATGGCGCAGTCGTATCACTGGAAATACGAGAGCTTCGCCGAACGACGCATGCATGTGCACGCGGCAATGGATTTTCTGTTCGAGTACGAGACAGGCCTCGCCAGTCACTTGATCGAGGGGTTGCAACGATTGCCGGGCGTACGAGTGCAGGGTATTACGGCAGCTGACTCGCTGGCGCGACGTGTACCAACGGTCTCTTTTACTGTGAACGGCAGATCACCGGACAGCATCGCCGAGGCGCTGGCTGCGAAGAACATTTTCGTCTGGAGTGGTCACGTCTACGCGGTGGAACCGGCCAAAGCGCTTGATATCTATGACGCGGGTGGTGCCGTTCGGATCGGCCCGGTGCATTACAATTCCATCGCAGAAATTGATCAGCTTATGGTCGAATTGGATCAAATCCTGCCGAGTGCAAACGTAGCCTGAAACAGTTTCCATTCTGGCAAAGATCCGTCTCCCGCAGGCTCGCGAATATTCCCTTTCCGCCGGCAATCAGCCGGTCGTTAACTATACTGATAGTTATGGGTGTCGCTATTGGCACCCGGTGAATAACCATAACAACAATCAATAAGAGGAATATCAGGATGAGGAAGATTCTTTTAACTATTGCTGCATCGCTTTTGCTGACATTGTCCGGGGTAGGACTGTCATTCGCACAGGATGGATCAGACGTGCCGGACCTGGTGCCGATCGAGATCTCGGTTTGCAGTTACCAGGATGGCAAGGATAGCGGTGACTATGCCAAAGCAACACAGAAGATGGCGAAGTGGATGGAAGATAATGACAGTGAGCCATATGCATCGTTTCAGCTAAATCCGTTATTTGCCGGTAATCAGGAATTCGATTTCGTAACAATCGGCGTCTGGACGAGTGGCACCAGTATGGGCAAGGACATGGCTCAATGGATATCGACCGCGGGCGACGAAATTGCAGCGCTGGGAGACGCGGCAGATTGCGGTGGTTCGTCAATGTTCACCAGCCTGAATGTAATGCAGCCTGGTGATGGAGCGGATTCATTCGTGTTAGCAGTGAATGATTGCAACGTTGCAGATGGACGCAGCACCAGGGATGCGATCGGCGCGTTAAGAGAATATGGCGAGTATCGCAATGCTACGGGCTCGCCCGGCGGAATGTGGGTATGGTTTCCGAGCTACGGCAATGGCGATGAAGATTTCGATTTCAAGTTGGCCAACAGCTATGCCAGCATCGAAGCGTTTGGCAATAATTTTCAATGGAACAGAGACCAACAGGCGTATTTGAAACGTGGTGAGTTGTTCAACGGCTTGCTCGATTGTGATGTGGCACGGTCATATACCGGCAGCACAATTGTAAACACACTACCTGCCAACTAGGCCATTCGGTCTGCTCGATCGGGCGGTGAGCATGCCTCACCGCCCGTTTTGTATGCGCTAATTGTCACAGGCCGCCCGGCAATCTGTCGGATTTTCACTATACTAATTGTTATGGGTGCCAATTCGGACCCTTTGGATCGCAACATTCTTGGGAACAAAAAGGAATAAAAAGACATGAGAAAAATATTGCTAACGATAATGTCAGCTAGCCTGGTCACGTTCGTCGGTACCGGATCGACGCTGGCTCAGGACGATGGAATGCTTATCATTCCAGTGGAGTTGTACGCCTGTACCTACAACGACAGAAAAGACTCCGGTGACCTTGACGATGTTGTTGATAAGTGGAACGCATACATGGACAGCAAGGGTAACGACACTTATGCAGCCTGGACGTTAACGCCGAACTACTTTGGTCCTAACCAGGAATTTGATGTGATCTGGATGGCGGCGTCGAAGAACGCTATTGCAATGGGCGAAACTGCCGATGCCTGGCGTGCGGACAACGATGGTATAGCAGATGATTTTGCAGAGGTCATTACCTGCAATGGGCACAGCAATTTTGCCTCAGTTAACTATAAAGCGTTGCCGGATGGTGATCCTGCGAGCACGGCGGTATTGACGTTTTCTGATTGCTCGTACAAAGAAGGCGCATCGTTCGACGCGGTTGGGGCGGCGATGGCCAAATGGTCCCAGTACCTGACTGATGCCGGCTCCACTGCCGGAATTTTCCACTGGTATCCGGTTTGGGGCGGTGGCGGTGAGGAGTTCAGTTTCAAGTGGCTGGAAGGCTTTGCGAGTCATGCCGAGCTTGGCGCTGATTACGAACGCCTGGGCAACGGACTCGGTTTCGTAACGCGCGGCCGGTTGTTTGATCACTTGCTCAGTTGCGACTCGGCTCGCGTCTACGACGCACGCAATCGCAGATCTGCACAGCTTAGATAAGGTCAGGCGATCGCCAACCGATGGCGGGCAATGCCCGCCATCGTTGTTTGTGTTCTGTACGTCGACATCCCTGATGGTCTGGGCGTGATCTACCATGTGGATATTAGATTAGATTTCCAGATTAATTCAGTGTAAGAAAGGGAGCCTTGTGCTCCCTTTTTTTACGAAGGATGAGGTCATTGAGCGACTCCACACAGTCAGCGGAACCGTCGGATAACCAGCAGTTAGAGACCCACCAAATAGTTGGGCGTGTGCTGGGCCCGACTATTTTCTTGTTAATGCTCCTGACAGACCAATGGCAAACGGTCATGCCGTCGGAAGCCTGGCGTGCTGCTGCTATTGGTTTGTGGATGGCGGTGTGGTGGGCGACTGAGGCAATACCGGTTCCGGTAACAGCGTTTCTCCCGCTTATCGTTTTTGCACCACTCGGAATCGCGACCTTGAGAGATGCAGCAGCCCCCTATGCGAACCCGATTATTTATCTGTATCTCGGTGGGTTCCTGATGGCGCTGTCGTTGGAACGCTGGAGCCTTCACCGTCGTATTGCGATGGCAATTCTGGATCGAACGGGTACCGACGGGCGGCGGCTTATTGGCGGATTCATGCTGGTCTGCGCAATGCTCAGTATGTGGATGACAAACACGTCCACAACGATGATGTTGTTACCCATCGTGCTTTCGGTGGTCGTTGTGATAACTGATAACGTTCCGGACTTATCAAAGCGAGCACGGCACGACTTTCAAATCGCCATGTTGCTCGGCCTTGCGTATTCAGCAAGTATCGGCGGTCTGGCAACGTTGATCGGTACACCGCCGAATGCGTTGTTAGTTGGATTCATGGCGGAGAACTACGGTATTGAAATCAGTTTTGCGCGGTGGATGCTCGTTGGTGTGCCAGTAAGCATGTTGATGCTGCCTATTGCATGGCTATTACTGACGCGAGTCCTGTTCCCGGTGAACATACCGGAAAGCGATGCGGTTCGCGATCACCTGCACACAATGCGTGAAGACCTCGGTGAAATGACGACACCGGAAAAACGAGTTGCTATTATTTTTGGCACAGTGATTTTTTCATGGATGCTAAGAAAGCCGATTACCGGCTGGCTCGGTATCACCGGCATATCTGACGCAGGAATAGTTATGACAGCAGCGCTGCTGCTTTTCCTGCTGCCAAGCGGCAATCGCGAACGGCCACAACTTATGACCTGGCAATATGCCAGCCGCCTGCCCTGGGGTGTGCTCGTTTTATTCGGCGGTGGGCTCAGCCTGGCAGCTGTCGTATCCAACTCGGGACTGGCGCTGTGGCTCGGTGAAAGCCTTGCCCCACTTAATGCCTGGGGAATCGCAGTGCTGGTAATTTCTGCGGTCGCGATGGTTATTTTCCTAACCGAACTGACCAGCAATCTGGCAACCGCAGCGACTCTGCTACCGGTAATGGGCGCTATGGCAATCCAGGCAGGCCTCCCGCCTATCGTCCTTACTGTCCCCATCACTATCGCGGCAAGCTGTGCTTTCATGCTGCCGGTAGCAACGCCGCCGAACGCAATCGTATTTTCCACCGGCATGATAAGCATCCCTGAGATGGTACGGGCAGGCGTATTGCTGAACATCATCGGGATCGTTATCGTTACCATTATCTCTTTGTATCTGGCACCGGGATTGCTGGGCTAAAAAAATTGGTTGCCGACGCCGGCACAAAAGACTGGTGAATTACATGACGCGCTATCCTATTCTGTTTCTGGCTCTTCTTTCGTTATGCGGATGCGCCCCCGATGCTGAGCCGCCCGAAGAAAATCTTAGCGTCATACTGGCGGGAGGATTCGTTTATTCCGGCAACGATGCCGAGGCCGTGATCGCTGACGTCGGTTTAAGCGGTGACCGAATCACAGAGATAGGAGACCTAAAGGAGCGCAAGGCTGATCTGCGCCTGGACGTTACCGGTCTTGCAGTCGTGCCCGGGTTTATCGATATCCACAGTCATGCCGTTCGCGACGAACCGGGAGACGGGATTTTTCGTTGGCCAGACGCAGAAAACCTGATCCGACAAGGCGTAACGACGGTAGTCGGAGGGCCTGATGGCGGTTCTCCGTTGCCGATAGTTGACACATTTAGCGCAATCGAGGCGAATCCGGCGTCCATCAATTTTGCGACATTCGTCGGTCATGGTTCGATCCGGGCGCTGGTTATTGGTGAAGATGACAGGCCGCCCACAGACGAAGAGCTTGATAAAATGCGTGGCGAGGTCGAAAAGGCGATGCAACAAGGTGCATTCGGCCTTTCATCCGGCCTGATTTATCCGCCGGGCCGGTTTGCGACAACAGAAGAGGTCATCGAGTTGGCCAAAGTTGCGGCTCGCTACGGTGGTATTTACATCAGCCACATGCGCCAGGAAGGTCTCGACATATTAAAGAGTGTCGCAGAGACGATCCGCATCGGTGAAGAAGGCGGCCTGCCAACTCAACTAACCCACCACAAGATCGTCGGTGCACCAATGTGGGGTAAGTCCGTCGAGACACTGGCCATGGTCGACGCAGCACTGGCACGTGGTGTTGACGTATCGATCGATCAGTATCCGTACACGGCATCCTCGACCAGCCTGACCATTCTTTTTCCCGGCTGGAGCCTTGATGGCGGTCGTGACGCATTGCTCGCGCGACTCAGCGATCCGGAAGAGAGACAGCGGGTGAAAGACGCAATTGTCTATAACATTGAAACTGACCGTGGCGGCAATGATCCGGCAAACGTCGTGTTGTCAAACTGCCCGCATGACAAAACAATTAATGGCCGGAATCTGACAGAGATTCTGCGCCAGCAAGAACGATCAATCAGTAAGGAAAATGCCGCGGACTTGCTCATGGAGCTGGTCGAGGCCGGCAATTGCAGTGCAGTGTTCCATGCCATCAACGAAGAAGATGTGAAACGAATAATGCGTCATCCGGCAACGATGACGGCATCAGACGGTGGTGTCGAGGGGCCATCCGATAGAGTTCCACACCCGAGGAATTACGGCACATTTTCTCGCCTGCTGGGCTACTACGTGCGCGAGCAGAATACGCTGCCTTTCCATACCGCAATTCACAAGATATCCATGATGCCGGCTGACCGGATTGGTCTTGCAGACAGGGGGAGAATCACGGTCGGCGCGATTGCCGACATCGCGGTGCTTGATCCCGCAACCATTATCGATAAAGCAACATTCGATGATCCGCATCAATACGCAGAAGGCGCGCGTCACGTGTTTGTCTCAGGAGAGGCCGTTCTATTGAACGGTGACATGACGGGAGCCAGACCGGGAGTCATACTTAGGTCTACTGACTACGGTAAGTGAAATTAGGGCAATCGTTTTATTTGCGAAACGACGTTGTTGGTATTGCGCGAGAACTCCTGGGGAAAGTTGCTTGTACGCGAATCGATGGCAAGCTGACGACGGCGCTGATCACCGAGACCGAAGCCTATGCAGGCGTTGCCGATAAAGCGAGTCATGCCTACAGCGATCGGAGAACGAATCGTACTGAACCCATGTACGGCACAGGCGGCGTAGCTTACGTCTACCTTTGTTATGGCATCCATCATCTGTTTAACGTTGTGACGAACAAGGCCGACGTTCCACACGCGATCCTGATTCGTGCGGGAAAGCCTCTGTCTGGTACCGAATTAATGCTTGAACGCCGGCGAAAATCAAAGGTGGACAAAAACCTGCTCGGGGGCCCCGGCTCATTCGCGCAGGCGCTGGGCATCAAAACCAGCGATTCCGGTACAGGCCTTTCAGGCGGTCGAATCTGGATTGAAGACCAGGGCCTTGATGCTGACGACGACAAGATAATCGCAGGCCCGCGAGTTGGTATTGACTATGCAGAAGAGGATGCCCAGCGGCCCTACAGGTTCAGATTTACATAGTGTGAGTGAAATACCGGAACCAAATCGGGTAACTACACTCGAAATGCAGGTGAAGACATTCATCGCAATTCTACTGCTCACAACCGGCACCGCCTACGCGGGCGGAACGCTGACCCCGAACCTGAGAATTACCAGTGACGTCCTGAGTTATAACCTTCAGTATCGCGTCTATTTGCCGGAGGGCTACGAGTCACAGGAGGATCTTGCGGTTCTCTACGTCGTTGATGGCCAGTCCTACATCAAGCAGGGAGGAGTGCCGCGCGTACTGAACCGGCTGATAGCCTCCGGCAAAATCGAACCCGTGGTTGTTGTGTTTGTTGACGCTCGTGATCCGGACAAGTTGAGTGATAATCGCCGCAACGCACAATTCTTTTGTAACAGGAATTACCTTGAATTCTATCGTGACGAGCTGATCCCGGAGATTGAACAGCAATACCCGGTTGCGCAAGATCGTGAAAAACGCTCCGTACTGGGATTGTCATTTGGAGGTCTGAACTCGGCATGCTTCGGCTTGTTTGGGTTCGATACGTTCGCCGGCATTGGTATGCAGTCACCGGCATACCACCCGGTCCCAAAATTGCTGTCAGCATATGAGGAAATGCCGCTTCTACCGTTACGTATTTTTCTAAGCACGGGCAAACCGAATGACAATACGCAAGCGACCCGGAAGTTGAGAGATGTACTGAAAAGCAAAGGCTATCCGATGGAATACATTGAGGTCCGCGAAGGCCACAACTGGAGCAACTGGAAACCGCTAATCGACGACGTTCTGCGTTTCTTCTATGAAGTAGAGACCGAAGCTTCGTAGTTACCGGCACTGACAAATATTAGCAATGATCTTGTAGGAGCCCGCCCAGCGGGCGAGTTCACCATTCCCGATCACAACCACTAACCTTCAACCCGCGCCCACCACACAAAGAATCTACCCGCCTTCCGACCCCTGCAATTCCTCATCAAGCATCATGATCAATTCGTCACGGCTAAAGCCAAACGAATGACCACTACCATTCACCTCGAGCAGGTCGTTAAGTACATCGCGGACTATCGCCTCAGCATGGCCTTGGTCAGTCACAGCGAGATACCGTTTGCTCGGATGCTCAGAAAAGAGAGCGTGTAAAACAGCATCGGCAACCGCATCCGGTTCCGGAAATTGGTAGTTGCTGTCACCAGTACACAGCGTGGCAATTTCTTTAGCCAGGCCCGGAAAGAGAGAGCCTGTTGGATCGTAGCCCTGTTCCCTGCGTCTTTTGCAATTCGACGCAATGGCCTTGGAATTATAAGGTCCCGGCTCGACAACACTGACGCGAACGCCGACAGTTCCCATCTCAAATTCTAAAGAGTCAGTGAATGCTTCGAGGGCATGTTTACTCATGCTGTAGACGCCATATGCCGGCGGGGAATTAATACCGGCCATCGAACTGATGTTGCTGATACGACCCTTCGACTCGACGATCATGGGTGCGAATGCCTTGACGATTCGGTATGGCCCATAAACATTAACGTCAAAAACAAAGTCGAGCTCGGATTCGTCAGTCTCAGCCAATAGCCCCATGACCACGACACCGGCATTGTTGACGATGCCGTACAAACCGCGGCCACCGTCCCGGACTGTTTCAACCGCAGCGTCGATATCAGCCTGAATCGTCACGTCGAGACGGACCCCCTGAATGTTCTCAATCTGGCTCAGCGCTTCTATGTCTCTGCCTTTCCTGGCGCCGGCGTAGACAAAATAACCCTCAGAAGCCAGCCTCTCAGCGATATTGCGTCCGATGCCGGTGCTGGCACCAGTAACGAGTACAGCCTTTTGTGTCGGTGATTCCGCGGCGATTGCCGGGGATATCAACATTTGGAGGCCTAGCAACAAAAAAGCGCCAACATACAAACGAAGTGCCGGTTTCGAAATCATGAATTACCCCAGAATCTATTGTTTTAGAGGGCTCTACGGTAATCATTGCCACTCACAGATTCTTGAAGAAAAGCTGCGGAAAAGATGCGGATGCAGCACTAAAAGCGGGTAGAATGCCCAGCTCGGCACAAAGCGCCCGTAGCTCAGCTGGATAGAGTACTTGGCTTCGAACCAAGTGGTCGGGAGTTCGAATCTCTCCGGGCGCGCCAATTAAATCAAGGGTTTACCGGTTTCGGTAGGCCCTTTGTTTTATCAACGTAGAGAAATCGTAGAGTCGTTTTCTACGATTCCCAAACCCCGTTCAATTCGTGCCGCCGCATCCGATAAATGCTCCGGTGCCAAATGCGCATACCGAAGTACCATCTCGTACGACTTCCAACCACCCAACTCCATCAGCTCTTGCAAACTGGTTCCGTTCATCACGTGCCAACTCGCCCAGGTGTGGCGCAAGTCGTGAAACCGAAATTTCTCGATTTCTGCACGCTTCAATGAGCGTTTCCACGCAGAGCCAATCGCTTCCATGCGTTTCCCCTTGTACGTAAAGCACCACCGGTCGTGCTGCCCTTGAACGCCTCTCAGCGCCAAGATTGCATCCCGGTTTAGGGGAACACCGCGTCCGTCTCCGTTCTTTGTGGTTCCTGGATCCAGCCAGGACACACGCCGATCGAAATCAACACGGCTCCATTCCAGTCGCAGGATCTCCGTCATCCTGCAACCGGTCGCCAAGGCAAAATTGACCACTGGTCGCAGATGCTCTGGCAATGCCTCAATGAGCTGATCCGCTTCCATTTCCTTTAGAAACCGGATGCGACATCTGGGTTCTTTCAACATGCGGATTTTTGGTACCCGCACGATCCATTCCCATTCGTCACGCGCCATATAAAGAATGCGTCGGACAATTTCGAGCGCACGGTTGACGGTAGAATTTGCTACACCATCAACCTGCTTTCGATGCTGGACAAACACTCGGAGTACATCCATGTTGATGTCCACCAAGCGCCTGTCCCGGAGATACGGGTCGAGCTCCAGCAGGAGGAACTTATCGGTTGCAAGACTGCGCTTTTCCGCGTTGTCTTCCAGGTATCTAAGAACTGCTGCCTGCCATTTTTGCTCTGCCGGTATCCCGGTCCGGGCTGCCTCATAGGCGTCTGCTTTGAGGCGTACTAAAAACTCTTCGGCGTCTTCCAGGATTTTAAGCCGAGTACTTTTGCATACTCGGCGTCCGTCCGGGAGGACTGTGTCGACCCACCAGTACGGCGAATCTTGTCTCCTGTAGAGTCCTTTTTCTCGGGCCATAATTCCTCCTTTATGGCCCGCCCTCGGGACTTATACTCATCCAGCCAGCGGTCGAGGTCAACCCGGTCATAGACGCGTCGTCTTCCCAGGCGAATCGGTGGTGGGCCGATTCGCGCCAACAGGGTCTTGCCGATACCCAGATAAGCCGCTGCTGAAGCTCGATCCAGGCAGCGAACGGGGAGGGGATGGGGAGAGATTGACCGATCATTGGTGCTCACTGTGAAGCTCTAAAATCGCAGCCCGCGAAGCACGCTAGTGAGGTTGATTACGATCGCGCTGGCCGGTCCACCGAGGCCACTTTCCGCAGCAGGGTCCTTCAGCATGAAAAGCTCCGGTTTGCCGGCCGCGATGTTCCAGACGGTCAGGCCGTCGCTCCACGTCATGGTCACATAGATGTCTTTCTTGCCATCGACGGCGAGCATCCACTCCTTCTCAAAGTCTGCCGTAAACTGACGAAACGTGTCTGCCAACACTGTTACCGGTACCCGCCACTTCGCGAGTTCCAAGAGAGCAGCCGCACGATAAATCTCCTCGACGCGGTACTCTCGAGCTCGACCGGTTCCGGTGTGTTTGTCTCCTTCCGGAATCAATAGATCGAGGAAAGTCCAGTGGCGAATATGACGAGTAATTCGGTTCGCTTCCTCTGCCCCACCGGACCGGTGCAGGATGGTGACTGCTTCTTTCAGGGTGTAAGTACGGGGTTGCAAAGGAGCGTCCATGAGATAAACGACTGGCCATAATAAGACATATGATGTCCTTATGCAATAGTGCACCAATATCCCAGGCGAGCGAAGCCCCATCGGGACCGCCATTGCTGGCAGATCCCGTGGGACTTCATTTATCTTTTCAGTCGATGTTGGTGGTTCAGAGTTATACGGTGTTGCTCACAATTGGTAAGTGAATCTGACCGCCTGCAGCATTATCTGCAAAGCCCACCGAGGTGGTAATGGTCGTGGGACACCAGCCCCTTTCTGAACCTGCCTGATCGCAGGCATGCCGGGATTTCCTGATGGATAGAGCCCGAGCAATATTCCAACTTGGCCTTAATGGCCTGAGTTAACGATTGTTATTGAATACCTCCTTATTTTAGATGCAGTTAGCTGAACTGCTTGGTTGAAGAAGTGGTACACCGGATCGAGACAAGCATCGCCTGCCAAACCCAATACCACTGAAGTTGAAGGCCAGTTCAAA
>Ga0164313_10002093_pt1 | contig 17894 bp, 17 predicted proteins | sample GuaBasSedimGuay4_FD_113735 | JGI IMG/M metagenome (GOLD analysis project Ga0164313, IMG submission 113735) | Subseafloor sediment microbial communities from Guaymas Basin, Gulf of California, Mexico - Guay4, Core 4569-4, 0-3 cm | ecosystem: Environmental > Aquatic > Marine > Hydrothermal vents...
CCTTTGCCATTGATTAAGTGGTATTGAGTCTATTTAAAAAATGAAATAGATACGCTGCCCCATACTTCAAGGCATAATAACTGGTTATTTTATAACCAGTAATACGTATACTGTCTTAAACTATTCACCGATTATTCGTGCCCTATACACAATAATTTTATGTTTTTATTTTACTAATCAATATCTTATATATTCGTCATTTTTTCGTCACATTTGTCGAATATATTTCCAATTATGCACTATACTGCAATATACCTTTCTGCTTTGTAAATGCTCTAAAAGTGTCTACGGTCATCTTCTGGCCTATGTTTTGTTTCCAACTTATTGGCTTATTTCATAACTTATTGATGGAGGTCTAAATGTCATTATCTGAAGTCTTTTTGATTGCACCGAACCCCGTTCTCTCCGGTCTGATCTGGTTCTTTGTCATTTCTGCAATAATGTATTTTGCACGCCTACCCGCAAAGAAGTACATTCTGGCATTCAGCGAGGTCATTCATAACGCCTTGCGATTAGCGGCGAGTTCCGTTAATTCGGCCGATTTGCGATTACAGGCACGTAACCGTGAAGTATTGCTTGAGGCTGGTCGCGAAGCCACCGAACGGATGATCGAGCGAGAGTTCGAACGTGTCGAAAACACGGTGATGAATGACCTGTCGCAGTACCCGGCACTGCAACGTAAGCTGAGTGAGAGCATTACCCTCATCGATGAAGATTACAAAGAGAGCACCGAAGTACCGCCAGACCCACCAGGCTGGTGCAAAGTGGTTGAATCCGTTGCAGCGATAGACAGCAACGGCGATGCCATGGTGTCAAACATTTTAAAAGACATCCACAAGTCCATGGTCAAGGCACAGGACAAAGCCATCAAAGAGCATCGCCGCGCCTGCATGGAACGCCACAGTGTCTTAAAACGCATGATGCCGCACTGGCGCTCAGTGAAACAGGTACTTGGTGAAGTGGATCGCAACATCGCCAGTATTCTGGAACGTGCCACCAAAATTGGTCGCTACATGAATGATTATGAAGAGATAATTAAAGGCAGTGATCGCGCAACACGGATATTGTCATCCTCTGCAATGAGCCAGTTTTTTGTATCGGCATTTGTGTTAGCCATTGCGGTTGGTGGTGCCATGGTTAACTTTACGCTCATTGCACGACCCATGGCCGAGATGGTTGGCGGCCAGAATTTCATCGGTGGCCTTAAGGTATCGGAGATTTCTGCTGTAGTCATTATTCTCGTGGAAATTTCCATGGGATTATTCCTCATGGAATCACTGCGCATTACCCGATTGTTCCCAGTGATTGGTGCACTTAATGACAAGCTACGTGTGCGTATGATCTGGATTACCTTTGGTTTTCTGTTTGTCCTTGCCAGTGTGGAAGCCGGCCTCGCCTTCATGCGCGAGATTCTGATGGAAGATGAACTGGCCACCAGTGCCTTGTTACGTGGTGATGGAGTAAGCACAATTGCAACCGCTGACTTCGCCTGGATCACCACGGCTGCACAGATGGGCATGGGATTCATCCTGCCGTTTGCCCTGGTCTTCGTCGCTATTCCGCTGGAAACTTTTGTTTCATCCACTCGTACCGTTATCGGAGTCATCACTTCTGCATTGCTACGAGCAGTGGCCTTTTCGCTGCGCCTTGTTGGCAACATCTTCCGCTATAGTGGCAAGATTGTGGTCAATTTCTACGACCTGATTATCTTTGGTCCGCTGTGGCTGGAAAACACAATTACAAAAAAATTCAGTGCAAGAAAAACCGATACTGATTCAACTACAAATTCAGTTAACTCAAATTATCAGGAGGCAACATGAAACCTAAAACGCTAACCATACCTACACTCACGATCGGCCTGTTATTGCTACAGGGTGTTTTACTTTCAGCATGCTCGAATACTGCCGGCCCAACCAACAGTGGCGTTTATCTTTTGATGGATACATCAGGGACTTATACCAAAGAGCTGGGCAATGCACAGAAACTGGTAAATGTCATGCTGGTGAAACTGGAACCCAACGATTCGTTCGCGGTAGCACGAATTGATACTGGCAGCTTCAGTGAAAAGGATATTATCACCAAAGTAACTTTTAACGATCGCCCGAGTGAAGCAAACCGGCAGAAACGTCATTTCCGTGAAGCCATGGACACGTTTGTTAAAAACGTAAAACCGTCCAGGTTTACCGATATTACCGGCGGCATATTGCAGGCAGCAGAGTACCTTAACGAAAAGGGCAGCGGCAAAAAAACCATTCTGATCTATTCGGATTTAAAAGAAGAACTACCTGAAGGTTATGTACGTGACATTCCGTTTCAGCTAGAAGGCTTTGATATCATCGCGCTTAATGTAACCAAGCTGCACAGTGATAATGTTGATCCACGCGAATACATGGACAGGCTGGAAGAATGGCAACGCCGCGTTGAAGAAGGTGGCGGCAGCTGGCGTGTAATCAATGATATGGACAGGCTTGAAAGAATTCTACAGGGATAAAATAACACCTTAAATAAGTCAGCGAACTCACAGGGACAGGCCTTACATTTTACTTGAAAGGTAAATTGTATGGCCTGAGCCCATCATCTTGCCCCCGTCATCTCTTACTATCTAAGAAAAGAAATACTTGTGAGGTAAATGTCTGATGCCCCCTATAATTCCTCAGCTTAATTTTTCGCCAATTTATATTTAATAAAAACACCGATAAGTGAAATTATGGATAACAATATCAACGGTCCGAAAGTAGAAATATCAAACAGATCTTCAAACGATGCAGATGTTGCTGTGTTATAAATCACCTTTGAATATATATAAGACTTTATGGAAATACCTAGTATTGCTGCAGGTATAAAGTGGCTCAGTTTAACGTTTAATATGCCCGAACTGTAGTTAACCAGGGAGTGTGGAAAAGCAGGAAATACGCGCAAGGCAAATAATGTAAAAAAATTATCCTGTTTATGCAGTAATTTATATGTACGTGACTTTTCTATTTTTTCTATCCATTCGTCCGTAAGACGTTTTGAAAACAGGTATGCAGTTACACCACCAAGTGTCCCACCAGCAGCAAGAATAAAAGTCGCCATTGCAGGTGGATAGAGAGGCGCGACAATCCAGAGAAAAAAAGAACCCGCCAGGGCAAAGGTAAACAAAATCATTTGCAGAAGAATTAATATCAGAACCAGCCACCAATGATCAACGTATTCTCTAGCTATGTTGAGCATGTTCTCAGCATCGAGCAAACCGGCAACTTCCAATAATATACCTGCCACTATCAGCAAGGCAACGATGAACAGTTTTTTAATATAACCTGGAATCATGCGTTTTGTTTACTCCATGAATAACGGGGTCAAGTCTTATCTTTTGCTCATCTCCCATGAAAAGCATAGGAAAGACCTGATCTATCTACCTACATTACTTTCATAAGATAAAAACCAAGCCTCATATCGTGCCCAAGGATATGCTCGGTTAACCAGGTTTCCAGGTACTCGATATTTTCATTTGTAAGCAGTTTGTTCTCTTTATGAAACTTTTTCTGTAACTCCTTGACGCTATCGATTAATTCATGGTGCTCAACTTTATGAGCCTCGAGATCTTCATATTTATACAGCAGCATAAGGCGCTCTTCGTGCCTGAAGTGCCAGATGGTACAACTTATCAGTTCTTCCAATACTGCATCGATATACTCTGCCGAATCACCTTCTGCTACAGAATGGCTGAGCATATTAAACAGATCTACAAGTTTACGGTGATCTTCATCAATTTCATCAACCTCGACGCTTAAGGTTTCGTCCCAAATTATATTTTTCACAAGTTTTTATCCTGATGAGATTTCATTGATTTATTATTGATCAGTATGTTAACAAAACCCGCCGGGGCGAACCATAGTGGTATAGATTTCATCCATATAGCCCTTGTCGACAACAGTAGACATTCGCAATTGCGGTGACACGTACCTGTTTACACAAAAACCGAGTTCTTTCATTCATTGTACATAAACCTGATAAATGAACCATGAAAGACCTAAGCTTCTACCTTCAAAACCTAGCCGCTAAATTTCACTAGCTGGCACAAATCAATCCTTCAACGCCTCTGCATGATAAGCAATATGCTCACCTATAAAGCTGGCAATGAAGTGATAGCTGTGATCATATCCCTGTTGCATTCGTATTGTGACCGCTTGCCCTTCTCTATCACATGCCGCCTGAAAATTTTCAGGCAATAGCTGTTTCTCATCATAGAATTCATCAGCCGTACCCTGATCGATAAGGATATCTGCAACCCTGGCACCCGCGTCGACTAAAGCGGTGGCATCATAGGCCTGCCAGGTACTGGCATCTTCACCCAGGTAAGCATCGAAACAGCCGGTACCCCAGCTACAGTTAACCGGGTTGCAGATTGGCGAAAAAGCAGAAACCGATTTATAGCTTGCCGGGTTTTTAAGTGCGCAGATTAATGCGCCATGACCACCCATTGAATGACCGCTAATAGATTTAACGCCAGCCAATAAAGGCAGCTTTGCCTCCAGCAAAACGGGCAGTTCTTTCGTTATGTAATCATACATCTGGTAATGCTCTGCCCATGGTGCCTGTGTTGCGTTCAGATAAAAACCGGCACCCTGGCCAAGATCATAACGCTCTGCTTCGTCAGCAACATCGTCACCACGCGGGCTGGTGTCTGGAAAAACCAGTGCGATACCATGCTCTGCGGCATAACGTTGCGCGCCTGCCTTAACTCGCGCATTGTCATCGCTGCAGGTAAGACCGGATAACCAGTACAGGGCCGGCACTTCTCCGGCTTCTGCCTGAGGCGGCAGATAGACGGAGAATGTCATCTCACAATCACAGCTCTCTGATTCATGAACATATCGGTTCAGGTAACCGCCGAACTCTTTAACACTTTCTATTTGTTGCATTGCCGCTTCTCTACCTTAAAACTCTTGCTTAAAAAATAATGACCGAGCGAATGCTTTCGCCTTTATGCATCAGATCAAAGGCCCGGTTGATATCTTCCAGTGGCATGGTGTGCGTTACCAGGCTGTCCAGTTCAATTTTACCGGACATATAACGCTCTACATAACCGGGCAGCTCGCTTCTGCCTTTTACGCCTCCGAAGGCGGTGCCTTTCCAGGTGCGGCCGACGACCAGGTTAAACGGACGTGTTTCGATGGTTTGACCGGCACCGGCAACCCCGATTACCGTAGAAACGCCCCAGCCCATGTGGGTACATTCCAGTGCATCACGCATTACATGGGTATTGCCGATACATTCGAATGAATAATCGGGTCCACCGTTAAAGCTATCCTGCATGTATTCAACAAACGAACCATCGATGTCATTCGGATTAACAAAATCGGTAGCACCGAGCTGTTTTGCAAATGCAAACTTATCGGGGTTGATATCTATACCGATAATGCGCTCTGCGCCTGCCATTACCGCACCCTGGATACACGACAGACCGATACCGCCCAGGCCAAATACGGCGACGGTCGAACCGGATTCTACTTTTGCGGTATTCAATACCGCACCGATGCCGGTGGTAACACCGCAACCTAACAGGCAGACTTTATCCAGCGGTGCTGCTTTATTAATTTTAGCCAGCGCTATTTCCGGGACGACGGTGTATTCTGCAAATGTGGAACAGCCCATGTAATGAAAGATATCTTTACCATCTTTAGAAAAACGCCGGCTACCATCGGGCATATAGCCGGTCCACACGGTTGAGGCAATTGACTGGCACAGGTTGGTTTTTGTTGATTGACAGTATTCGCACTCGCCACATTCAGGAATATACAAAGGAATGACATGATCACCCACTTCCAGGCTCTTCACCCCCGAACCAAGCTCTACCACTTCACAGCCACCCTCATGACCCAGGATGCAGGGGAAGCTGGCTTCCGGGTCATCGCCCGAGAGGGTAAACGCATCGGTATGACAAACACCAGAAGCGATTACCTTTAATAACACTTCACCCTCTTTTGGCCCCATGACTTCAACTTCTTCAATCTCGAGGGGCTTTTTCGGTGCCCATGCCACTGCAGCTCTAGCTTTCATAATATTATCTCTTCATAACACATATCGTAATGATAACAGGCGGAGTGACTGACTAAAATAGAATGAATAAACACCCGCCGCAAACGGATGATATATTAACCTAACTGCGGAATTACGGCTCGTCTCAACGGCTTTATTGCCAGGAAGATTAAAATAAACGCACTTGCCCAGGACAGCATGTCTGGCAGCATGGCATGCGCTTCACCCAGACTGGCTTCTATCTGCCACTGCTGAACTTGTAGCAGCCATTCCAGCAGCAAGCCCATCATCAGACTGAAAACCGACAGACCGAATAAATACACTAACGTTACTTTCAACCCCAGTTCCTGCTTCAGCAAGGCAAAACTGGCAATATTAGTAGCCGGGCCCACCAGCAGAAAAACCAGCACAGCACCGGGAGAAACACCTGCTACTAATAAGCCTGCGGCAACCGGCGTGGATGCCACCGCGCAGATATACATTGGTATACCAACGACCAGCATGACTAACATTGCGGTTAAACCTCCACCCCATTGCGCCAGCCAGTCGGGTGGAATGAACGTCAGCATGATACCGGCCAGCACAATACCGAATGCCATCCATTTTGAAATATCATCCAGCAATTCAGCGCCCGCATAAGATAAGACTTTAAGCAGCTTATTTTCCTTATTTTCACCAGGGTCTTCATTTTTATCAGAACAACAGGGTGCTTCAACTTTCTCAGGCTTTGATGCACAACATGATGAGGCCACCGGTTCTACCTTCACTTCTTCTTTGGATGAGCAGCAGCTTTCGACAACGGCTGCCCCGGTATCCTCAGTTGCCTTCAGCGGCACCGGCTGATCTGCCACCAGCGTTGTCAGCAGCCCTGTCCCTACTGCATTGACTAAGGCGGCAACCGGGCGAAAGATCGCCATCACCGGTCCCATCAGCGCATAAGTAACCGCTACCGAATCCACACTGGTTTCAGGAGTCGAAATTAAAAATGATACCGTAGCTTCTTTAGACGCACCGGCTCGATGCAAACCGATTGCTGCCGGCAGTACGCCGCAGGAACACAGTGGCAAAGGTGCGCCAAAAAGTGCAGCGCGTAATATCGCACCCAGACCACGGCCACCAACCCAGCGCCGCATGGTATCTTCAGCAATAAAGGATTTTATGAAACCTGCTGCTAACAGACCGAGCAGCAGCCAGAATGCCGTATCGAGGAATACCAGCCAGATATTGTTCAATAACACAGCGACCATGCTACTCTACTCTTAAAATAAAGATTGATGCTTTATATTGGCATTGATTATGTAAATATAGCAAGCTTAGATAGACATAACGATGAGAGTAAACAATGTTTAATAGCATTCCCATATTAGTTGTTATTGCAAACATGCAGGTAGTACAACCGGTCATCGTCAGGACCACTGATCTGGAAATAGACTTTACCCCGCGAACACCAAATCAAATGGCTTCATTTTACGAGGCGCGCGGTTTTCCCAAAGCAATGCGTGATGTGCTTAAGCAGCAATGTTTCATTACCGTTGGCATCACCAATACAAGCAATACGAAAATATGGCTTGACTTATCTAACTGGAGATTTTCAGCTGCTGGCAAACCGCTAAAACGCGAACACCGTGACTACTGGAAAAATCGCTGGCAAAACATGGGCATGCCGCTAAGTAAACAATCAACCTTTCGCTGGACCTTAATTCCGGAAACACTTGATTACCTGCCCGGTGAACATGAAGGTGGCAATATTGTTTTACCCTTCACGGACAAAGCCATATCAATAACGGCTACATTCTCCACCGGTAAAAATAAACTGGGGAAAAAAATAACCATCAACACAGATAAACTATTTTGTGCGGAGGATGCACAATGAAAAACACACTAAAAAGCGTCAAACTATTAACCCTTGTACTCACTATTATTTTTTCCGAAGCAGCCATAGCCAACAAAACAGCTAACGATATCAAAGTACCGTTTGGCATTCGCCATTATGATATTGGTGCCGCACATAACTTCACTTTAAATGATATTGACGGCGAAAAATTTGAATTAAGTAATCTAAAAGGTCACTGGGTATTTCTACACTTCTGGGCAAGCTGGTGTGGCCCCTGCCGCGAAGAAATGCCGGCAATACAAAAATTAGCCAACGCCATGCAGGGTAAGAAATTTCAAATCGTGATGATAAACACTGCTGAAGATGAAGATACTATATTTGAATTTTTAAGCGCTATCGATGTTGAATTAAATAGCTTGATGGATGTTGATGGCCTGGTAACAGAAGCCTGGAAACCGCGTGGGTTACCCACAACAATTTTGATAAACCCGAAAGGTGAAGTTAAGTACCAGGCGATTGGCGGCCGCGAGTGGGACAAACCTGAGTACACTGGATTTCTTAAAAAACTTTTATTGTCCACAGATGAACGCAAATGAACGCAAATTAAAATCAAATAAGTATCAAATGCTTCATTGTCATCCTGAACGTTAGTGAAGGATCTTGCTCTTTATCAAATGGTGCAGGTAAAAAAGATCTTTCACTAACGTTCAAGATGACATATTACTGAGACACATGAAAGGATACCCTGTATTCAAGATTGTCTGTAGCATGGATGCTACAGTCAAGCCTACATGGAGGTATTTACGGCGCATCTTGAATACAGGGTATCCTTTTTACACGTCTTGTTAATAAATATTGTAATGCTTTTATCTGCGTTCATTTACTTCGCGCAGTCCTGCGCTACGCCCTACGGGCCGCACTAAAGTGCGTTCAAAATGTTCCTTACATTTTAGTGCGTTCATCTGTGGACATAATTTCTTTTTGTTTTTTCGCACTTTGCATTAGTCACCGCAAAAGATAAAAATATCACTCAGGCAGGTTCCTAGTTGAACAACATCTCAAAATAAGCTTTGCCGGTATTCTGATCCAGATTTCTTATCATCTGGTAATCGGCATAGGCATCCAGGTTACCGTTTTCAATTTGCTGTTTACTAAGCTCGACGCCCCACATTGGATTTATCCTGTTGGGCAAAAAAGAATAACGCACATCCATAATCAGGTTCGGGTTGCGCGTACTCACGGCCAGAAAACCATCTGAAAACCAGCGAAAACGCTCTATATCTTTTGCCTGCTGACTATCTCCAGGTAACCACGGAAAGTCCTGTTTAACATTCAGTTTCTGAATGGATGTGCCGGTGATATATTTTGTATTCCATAACAGTTTGACCGCATCCACATAATAGCGCCCATCATATTCATAGATCATCTTCCACAAATGACGATTGCCGAAACTGGGTTTTAAATGCACACGTTCTATCTGGTGACCCCGCTGCAACGCCAGTGCAGTAACCGCCTGTTGGGCGCGCTGATATTGCACAACACCCAAACTTAAAAATATAACCGCGTAGGCAAAAGCAATGCGTGCATAGCGAGCATTCTTACGATACGCGGCCAGCGAAATAAAAAAGATGACCGGCAGTGTAAACAGCGGATCAATGATGGACACTGTGTTCCAGGCAAAACGTTCATTGGAAAAGGGCCAGAACAACTGCGTTCCATAAGAGGTACAGGCATCTAACAAGCCATGTGTAGCGTAACCCAAAAACGAAAAAAGGTAGATTTGAGCAAATGATAATTTTGCCGCCGGCCATTTATTTTTGATCAACCGTGAATGCATCAGCGGATAAAAAATCAGCGAGCATAATAATGCGCCAAACGGAATAAAAATCAGCGAGTGCGTGAACTGCCTATGATATTCCAAAAACAATAAAGAATCTTCAGCCGAACGTATAAAAACATCCAGATCAGGTGCCATACCCGCAAGCGCACCGATGACTAGCGCACTAAACTGCTTTGTTTTGTCATTTGCAAATGACTGAGAAAGACTGGCACCAAGACTGGCCTGTGATATGGGATCCATAGTTTTTGATATTAATAGTTGTAAGTTATAAGTTGTAAGTTAAAAGTTAAGAGGACTCAATCATTATGGACTTTTAGTCCATAAAATCGTTTTCTTTATAACACAGCCTTTTTAGAACTATCAATATCATATATTTCCGTCATCCTGAACGATAGTGAAGGATCTTGAAGGCTAGTGTTAAGATCCTTCACTATCGTTCAGGATGACAATATCTCACTAAAGTCTTGCACTAAAAGCGCATAGTTTTAACTAACGCCCTGAGTCAATAAACTTATAACTTTAAACTTTAAACTTATAACTCTATCACTATCAGAAATCTAGCGCGTCATTCTCTTCCCACACGGCAAATTAGTTTCAAACCTCGGTCATCGCCAGATCGAACTATACCAAATTGATTATATCAAAGCGAATATAAGGAAATTATAATATTAGATTGTTATAATTGAATTGCCATTGCAACATGACTGAAAAAGAATTTACCGAGATATCGCTGACTGTCGGGCTTACTTTTGGCATTAGCTATATGCTGTTTATTGTATATAAGCTGGCCGAAGAATCCAAAGCCGGCCGTTATGGCATGATGATTTTATTTGTCGGCCTGGGACTAGGCATCTTCGGCTTTGTCGCTAAATATGCCATCAAGCTGTATCTTACTAGTCAGCTAGCTTAATTACTTATATGTATTTCAATGTTGTGATGTCATTTCCTGCTGCATAGTATGCCCACCATGATTCATCCCATGTTGATGACCACCACTCAACGCTTTCGTCAGAATCATCGCACCAAAGGCGATTAATAAAATACCCGCAATATATCGTGTCCATTTATGACGGGTAAAACGCTGTAGCTTTTCAGCAAGCCCGCCCATCACCAGCAACATGGGCAAAGTACCTGCACCAAAAGCCAACATTAATAAGGCTGTTTTTGTGGCATCGCCCGAAGTCGCCGCCCATGCCAGTGTGCTATAAACCAGTCCACAGGGCAACCAGCCCCACAGTAAACCCAGACCCATCGCCTGCGGCAGTGATTTGACCGGCATAAATCTACGTCCAAAAGGTTCTATCAAACGCCAGAAGTGGCTGCCCAGCCGCTCCAGTGGTGCCATGGTCTGCCACCAGCCAGCAATATAAATGCCCAGTGCCACCATAAACAGACCGCCAACTATGCCACCGAGAGGAAACTTACCAATTTGAAAAAAACTACCTGCAGTAGCGCTTAGCAGCCCAACGATTAAACCTGCGGTTGCATAACTCAATAGACGGCCACTGTTGTAGACCAGTAGATAAGGTAATAATTTTAATGACGACTGGCGTGTACCTTCCGGCAACCCCATAGTTAAGGCACCGACGATGCCACCACACATACCGATGCAATGGGTAGAACCTAACAAACCGATCAAAAAAGCCGCGAAATAGTTTAATTCACTCATGACTTCAACAGACCATATTTATGTTTCCTGGCACACCTTAAATCGACTGCATACTTTTCCCTGACTGACTTTAGCTCAGTCAGACTTTCCATAAAATCATAAAAATATTCTACAAACTCACGTAAAACTGCTTCACCATCAGGTCGATGATAAAGACTTTGCCTTGCAACATTCATATCACTCAAATTCTTTAGTGTTGAGACACTAAAGTATAAGCAAATACTAATATTTAAGCATTGATAAATATCATCCGCTACCACTCAGCATGGATGACAATGGTGAAAAGTAAAAGGCTTAACCAGGGTTGCTGGTAAACGACGGGTGCTGTTATTTAACAGGCAACAACAGCTTCAAGAGCGGGGATATCCAGCGCAAAATGATTATGGCTGATTTCTTTTATTAAACCGGTACGCTTGAATTCAGAGATGGTTCGGCTGGCAGTTTCTATCGTCATACTCAGGATCGAGCCTATATCTTCACGGCTCAACAGGTAACACTCCGAAGAATTCTCTGTTTCGGTTAAACGTAGCAGCATATTTGCCATACGTTTTTTTGCAGAACCTGTAGATAACTTTGTTATCCAGGCATCAGCTTCGCTCAGTGCTTTTTGCCAGCGTGTCATCAAATCTTTATGTAACACCGGATTTTGCTGGCTTAAACGAGTCACCGCCTCTTTCGGATAACGGCACAACTCTGTAGGGCGTAATACCACAGCTTCATGCTCATATTGCTGAGCAACCATCATTTCCAGTCCCAGCACATCAGTACTACGCACCAAACGCACAATACGCTGTGAGCCATCAGGCAAATACTGGACCAGCTTCAGCAATCCACTGCGCACAGTAAAAAGATGATGACCATTATCACCCACCTTATAAAGCACGCTACCGGCATCCAGCGTTAATTGTTCAACGGGTTCATGAAGTGACTCAAAATCCTGCTCAGTCAAACCACTAAACAGTGCCGAACTGCGTATGGCACAGTTAAGACAATCCGTATTGCCTTCCCAGGCCTGGGTAAAAGTTACTCGTTTAGTCAAAATCAACTCCTAGTTGAACAGTAAACCGAATCTTACCCCTTTTAAACCCTTTATTGAAAAGAAAATTTGATAAATATCAACTACTCAGTCATTAAGCTCATATTACTTAACGACTAACGAATTGATTAAATGTGTAAATCTTTTTACCAGCTAATGACTTACTGTAGGATGTGGTGAGGGACGAACCGCATCAATCGCGACAGATGCGGTTCGTCCCTCACCACATCCTACACTTTTGTCTTATGAATCACAGCGTTGTGGCTTAAGTAAGCGGCATTACTATCCGAGACATGAAATGGGATCGGTCGAACTAAACCTTCATTTGAAATACCTTGTTGGCGAAAAACACCGGGCTTTGGTTTATTTGTCATAAGAATTTTTTCTTCCACAGATGCTTTTTCATTTGCGTTTATTAACGCTCATTTGCGAATAATGAAATTCTTACCAGAACCACCAGCCAGAATTCAATTCATCTTCACAGGTCTTTAACTGTGCACTGTATTTCCGGGCATTTTTGTCGACCTTTGCCGCCACTTTGATTAACCATGGTTTCTTATTATAAGTTTTTCGTTTATAACCACCATGGCCTTCGTGGTAAGCAAGATACTGATTTTTTGCGTCCCATTTAGACACTTTTAATGTGTCGTAGGTCTTTTTTCCATACCAGCCGATAAAATCGACCGCATCATCAAAATCGTCTCGATCAGCACCCCAGTTATGCGTTGATTTTATATACCAGTCCCAGGTGCCATCTTTAACCTGGGCATAACCATAAGCAGAAGACTTACGGCCGATAGGAATGATCCACAAGAAATATTCCATCTCGGTTTCAGCATCGTGTTTGAAACTTGATTCCTGATGGATGATAGCCATCTGTACCTGTATCGGCACACCCCAGCGCTCGAAGCTGTCTTTAGAGTCGTCATACCAGTCATCTTTTTCTTCAAAGATGTCACAGATGTTGTTTATGTTTTTTGGTGGCGAGTTAGAACAACCGAACAGAAATGCGAGATTAATTATTATAAAAAGTTTTAGCATACTAAATGGAGTTTTAAGTAAAAAGTTTTAAGTTGCAAGTTAAATCAAGAACCAAAAACTTATAACTTTGAACTTATAACTATTGGTTTAGGCCAATACGCATCCAGCACTCTTAACGCTGTCACAACATATATTGTTGCCATTGTTATTAATAAAACTCGCATAACAAAATTTTCAGAAAAATCAGCATCCTCAGCCAAACTGCTATTAACCAGGATAATCATCGCCACCATTGCAGATGGCAGATATTTTGCCATGGCTGTACCGGCGTTAATCGCAGCGCCAAAACTCAGACTGACTAAAAACATGAGTAAAATAAGAAAGTGATATTCCGGTACAACGACCAATGCCCAGTAAACAAAAAAAGCTGCACCACCACCAATCAGCGTTGACTTAATCGAGTTCATGCCAGCTTCTTTACCTTTATCCAGGTTAGGCGACAGTGAAAAGATCGCTGCAAATACCATCACCAGTATCTGGCTTGTCCAGTTATTTGCAAGAAATAAAATCGCTATTGGCAATACCACAACCGTACTTTTTAATGCAGCTTCTGCTGCCGGCGCAGAATAACCCGGCTGATATCCAGGGGGTGCGGGCATTGCCGGACCACCTGGTAAATCGGGCACCAGGTAATGCGCCAGCCACAACAGACAAATGGTCAACCAGCTCGATCCAACCAGCCCCGACACCACGCCGATAGCCAGGCCTTCATGTACACCTGCAAGCATTGGCATAAGTAACAGGCAGATTAACAGCATCAATACCAGCCAGAATGAGCCACCTCTATTTAAATGGTAGTAAGTATGAAACAGTAGCAGGCCCAGTATCGGTATATAAAGGACCGTGTGCGGAAGGATGAACTGGGTAACTAAAAAACCAACACCGAACGCGAACAGTGTATTACGCATATTGCGAAGACCTTGCGACAGTGTAGGTTTTGGTAAAGGTAACGCAAGCATAACGGCTGACAATACCGGAAACAAAAACGACAACGGCCACGCGATACCAAAAGCCAGAGCAATGGCGATGGTTAAACCCACGGCGTAACGGAGTGTTCTTATGTGTTGTGGGTTAGATAACTGCATTTTAGTTTCAAGTTTTAAATTACAAGTTTTAAGTGAAAAACATAAACATCCGATAACAGTTTTTAACTTAATACTTGTAACTTAAAACTATCTTTTATTAATAAACATAAGAGAACCAGCTCAATACCCGTATCCAGGTCCAGCCCAGTGAATTTATCAGCCAGTTATCGGTAGAATAAAACTGCACATCCGCCTGCCCGCCCAGTCGACGGTAGCCGCGCGTACTATCATCATCGAATGAAATATAAACCGGAAAACGCTGTGCATCACGTAACCAGCCGGCACTGCTTTCTATACTTTCAAGGTCACCGATAGCACCGCCTTTTTCATGGCTCACTGCAAACCCCATGCTGCTGACTTTGCCATGAAAAATTCTGCCCGGTGCGGAATCAAGAATAATATCAACTGGCGTGCCTTGTTTCACATTGGCAATACTGTTCTCACGCAGGTTGGCTTTTACCCAGACATTATCCACTTCGATAAATGTCATCAATGGTGCGCCGACACTGGCGAAATGTCCTACATCGAGCTTCAGATTCGTGATCCCACCATGTGATGGTGCCAGCATGACGGTTCTCGATAAGTCGATCTGTGCTTTTTTAAGTTTTGCAATGGCAGAACGTATTTTTGGATTTTCTTTACCTTGTTTTCCTAAATCCTGCTTCGCTTTTTTAAGTTCTGACCTGGCACCATCCAATTTTGCTTGTGAGTTAATTACATTTGCCCTTGCTGTATCACCACGTGACACGGAGTAAATCCCTTTCTTTTCGAGTTCATATACACGTTCACTCTGTGCTTTTATGTGATCAACATTTGTCTCAGCCTGAACAACTTTACTCTGTGCAGTCACAACAGCTGCCGTATCCGAACCGATATCCTGCCCAGCCAGTTCCAATTCCGTTTCAGCAGTCTCTACGGCTAGCTGATAATCAGCAGGATCAATTTTTAATAAGACATCACCCTGTTGAACTTCCTGATCTTTGCCAACATTAACTTCGATTACACGCCCGGCAACCTGTGAAACGATAGGCACTACATAAGCCTGCACTCTTGCCTGGTCAGTCCACGGTGCAAGGCGGTCGGCAACGACGTACCAGACAAACACGATGGCGATAACAATTAATGCTATGCGGGTTATGCGCTTAACGGGATCGTTTGTGTTTACTTCCGGAGTTTCTGTTTCTTCAGTCATATTATATTAATTGCATTTGCAGTCATTGCTTTTATTTAAAACTTACAACTTATTACTTACTACTTCTAACCAGTAACTTCGCTCTTATCAAGCCACGCCATAAACAGTTCATAACCCAATGCGAGTACAATGGCACCGACAAACAGACCAATAATTCCCGACATCATCATACCGCCAATAGCACCCAGCAATATCACCAGCATCGGGGTCGACATGCCGCGACCAAGAAATAATGGTTTTAAGAAACCATCACTAGCACTTACGATAAGACAGTAAACCAGAAAGATAACAGCCGGTGTGGTTTCGGCAACGGAGAAAACGTATGCACTAACAAAACCCAATACAAATATAGGCGGCAGTTGCGCAATCGCCATAACCAGTACTATCAGAGTCCATAAGCCCCACGCCGGCACATCCATCACCATCATGCCAAGGGCTGATAATACCGCCTGTATTATGGCAACACCGAGAACACCTTGTGCAACACTGCGAATCGTTGCTTTGGATAAATCGGCATAGGCTTTTCCCGCATTCTCATTTGTCAGCCGCTTGAAAATCTTAATGGTAACGTCATAAGCACCCGAGGCATTCGCCACCAGGATACCGGAAATAATTATCGATAATACGAACTGTAAAATCGTGCCCGCAGCACCCGCTGCCCCGGAAATAATCGCTTTACCGACTTTTTTAGTTTCAGCATCATACTTCTTTAATGTTGCTTCTAAATTATCAGAAGCCTGTAACCACACCGCATGTGTTTTCTCACCGATGAGCGGCCATTCTTTAACGCTGTCTTTAGGTGCTGGTATTTCCAGTGTGCCAGCCTCATAGCGTTCAGAAAGAATGCTGGACGTATCAATTACCGAGTTGGAAATCATCACGGTTGGTGTGATTAATAATGCAAGCGTAACCAGGGTGTAAACCGTAGCAGCCAGTTTGTTCCTGTTGCCCATGGCTGATTTAAGTTTTGTAAATAATGGATAGATAGCAACAGCTATGATCACCCCCCACATGACCGGCATGATAAATGGTGTAATGATCTGGAAGCACCAGGTGGCAAGCAAAAGCAATAAGCCAAGCCTTACTGCTGCTTCGATAGTATTCTGGGTGAATTCGGAACTGTTCATGGTTTATCGCCTGTTTTTATTATCTCCGCCATTGTACAGCAATCTACATGGAATACATTACAGGTCTAGATAACACTATTCATTCGATATGAAATTTCATTTAGTCATTTTATAATCCGTCAATTCTGACCTGTAATAATTAAATTTCGTTAAATTCAACCTGATGGATTATATACCTGCTAGAAAAATTACTCATCACTCATCACTAACTATGACATATACGCAGTAACCCACTGGAAATACACTACAATCATGACAATGTCATTGATTCGATATAAAACATTATGCTACTGTTAGCCCCTCAAACACGGATCGAATACCACGAGTATTTCATATGAAGAAACGATTAATCATATCGCTGTTATTAACTTCACTTTCCAGCACAGCACAGGCTTACGATCTCAACGGTTTCACTCTCTCGGGTGATGAACGTGCCGGCTGGGTATCATACGACTACGGCAACCCTGACGGCCTATCAACAATTAATAAAGGCCATAAAGACTCTGAAGGTTTTTATGTAATGCCTAAGTTGTCATTAACAACGCCGGACTACAGTGGTTTCAATGCAAAGATTACCGTTGCCGGTGCCACCGACTTTGGCATCAATGATGAAGATAAACAATCAAGAAACTTTGTCTTTGACCCGACAGAAAACGAATCTTTTGTCATCCTGCAGGAGCTATATCTTGAATACGATAATGAAGCCCACAATGCAATGATTGGCCGTGATGAAATCATCACCCCGATGATCGATTTCGATGACTGGTACATGCTGGGTAACAGTTTTGAGTTAGTGAAATATACCAATACAAGTTTAGAACATCATCGCTTACATATCGGCTTCTTTAACAAGATGGCCGGTGTCTGGGACAGTGGCGCAAACGGTACCGAATTTCATTCTATGTCTGATGCCAGTTTTGTTTCGGGTGACAGTAAAAATAATGCTGGTGATGCAGGTGTGTACTATGCAGCTGTCGAATATAACGGCAACAAACACCATGGACAGGTATGGGAGTACTATGCTGAGGACCTGTACAACATGCTGTTCG
>Ga0164313_10002094_pt1 | contig 17888 bp, 18 predicted proteins | sample GuaBasSedimGuay4_FD_113735 | JGI IMG/M metagenome (GOLD analysis project Ga0164313, IMG submission 113735) | Subseafloor sediment microbial communities from Guaymas Basin, Gulf of California, Mexico - Guay4, Core 4569-4, 0-3 cm | ecosystem: Environmental > Aquatic > Marine > Hydrothermal vents...
AATATCATTGTTAATCACAACTCCTCTCCCTCCACTAACAACCCACCGCCAGTCCATGCCCATTGGTTTTTAAATTCAGGCCAAATCGGACCAATGCTGATTAAGCTCCATTCACATCCTTCGGCCTCATTGAGCAGATTTTTAGCTGTTTTTAAGTTGCATGACAATAGCCTAGCGTATCAATTAACCTAAATTAGCTTAAGTACTGGCTTCAGAGTGGATCCATTTTCCGAATCTTCAGCTGCCTGGTTGATCTCATCCAGAGTGTAGAACTTGATGAGTTTGTCGAATGGAAACTTACCTTGCTTATAGAGCTCGATCAGGCGTGGAATAAAAATGTCAGAATTACTATCACCCTCTATGATGCCGCGCAAATGGCGGTTAAAGAGCATAAAATTAACATCAACATTAATCGTAGTACCCATGGCCGGCGCGCCGACGATGCCGCCTTCGCCACCCATGGCGATGGTGTAGATCGCACCCTCCAGCACTTTCGCATTACCGGTGGTTTCAAGCATATAACTGGCGCCTCTGCCGCCGGTGAGCTCCATCACTGCCTCCACCGGATTGGTCTGCTCGGCATTAATGACGTGAGTCGCGCCCAACTCCGTAGCGAGATCCAGACGATTTTGCTTGATATCGATAACAATAATTGTCGTGCAATTAGCTATCACCGCGCCCATGACTGCGCTGAGGCCGACCGCACCAGCGCCAAAGATGACGATGTCTGAACCTGCAGGCGGGTTCAAAGCGTTAAGCACAGAACCGGCGCCGGTCTGCACCCCACAACCTAGCGGGCCAAGAAGTTCCAGCGGCACTGACTTGTCAACAGCAACGGTATTTCTCTCGTAGCTAAGTGCATACCCTGCAAAAGAGGATTGACCAAAAAAACTGCAACCTAGCGGCTCGTCGCCGGCGTGAATAGTGCAGTCGCCGCTGTGGGTGCGGCCACCAAAATTAAGACCGAAGGCATTTTCACAGGAAAGATGATTACCGGACAGACAGTTGGTGCAATGGCCACAGGTGTGAAAGGTGAGTACCACATGGTCACCAGGTTCCACCTTGGTGACGTTGGCGCCGACTTTTTCAACGATACCCGAACCTTCGTGACCTAACACCATGGGCAACATAGTTGGCAGATTTTGATCACGGATGGTTAGATCGGTATGACACATACCTACTGCGACGATTTTGACCAGAATTTGATCGGCAGCCGGTTCGGCAATAACAACCTCTTCAACCGTAAAAGGACCACCTTTGGCACGAACGACTGCGGCTTTGGTCTGCATTCAACTCTCCCTGATAAATGTTGGATACTACTTAATAATCCGGCGTCTGGGCCGCAAAACTTGTGGCACGATGGTCACAATTGCTGCAGTGCAACACCCCTCCGAAGTAGGACGACATCATACCTAAGGTAAGCTTGAACAATGAAGCTTTTTCACGCTACCCACATCAATAAATTACCCGCTTGTGCAACCGTGAACAGGTCGGCTAACCTATCCAGCTTTATCGATCGTTTAACGCACAGCAAGAGGTGAAAAGATGTCGGCAGTGAAAGAATACGCTCGTTATTTGATTGCAGCGGCGATGTTGTCTATTGGCATCACCGGCATGCTATTAGGTCCTAACTGGGCCTGGTTAGGCCTGGTTGGGTTTGTCGGTATCGCCGTTGCTGACTTTCTCGCCGGACCCGACCACTCTCACCGCACTCATGTTAACGCGGCGGTTTGTGATGCCATATTATTCCTCCAACTGCCGCTAACCTGGGCATTATGGCTGAGTTTTGCTCACCTGATTTCTCTGGGAACGCTGACGCCGATAACAGCTGTTGGCGCGGTACTGACGGTGGGCTTTTTAACCGCACTGGGCAGCTTGCCGTCGGCTCATGAGCTGATGCACCGACACGATCGGTTTTCGCTTATCTGCGCATCCCTGTATGAAACGATCTACGGCCTGCCACTAAATGACCTGGCTCATAACCATATTCACCACCCACATGTTGGAACCCCTAAAGACGGCGACACCCCGGTTAGAGGGGAATGGGTATATGGCTTTGTGCCACGCTCAATCATCAGCGGCACAAGAGATGCTATCGCGCTGGAGAAACAGCGATTAGACAAGATTGGCGTGGGCTATTGGTCGCTGAAGAGCCGTTTTTTTTGGGCGGTTGCCAGCCTCACAACGTGGGTCTCAATTTTTCTTTGGGTGGCCGGTGGGGTGGCCGGAATTCCCTATTTGCTCGCCACATGGACGATAAGTTTTCTTATTCTCGGCGGGTTTAACTATACCCAACACTACGGCCTGGTACGCGACCCGGAGTCGACACTGGCGCCGCGCCACTCCTGGAATCATCTAAACCTTTATTCCAGAGCCGTGTCGTTCGAGATATCGACCCACTCGGAACATCATCTCGATCCAGACATGCCCTACCAGGAGTTACCCCCTCATACTGAAGCTCCCCAGATGCCGAGTATTGTCGCCTGCTTTTTGCTGTCTTTTATTCCACCGTTATGGGAGGAAAAAATTGCCAAACCAAGACTCGAGCAGTGGGACAAAGAATTTGCCAACGCTGACGAACAACGGCTCGCAAGGGAGGCCAACGTAGCCGCTGGCTGGCCAGACTGGCTTGCGCAAAGCTGAATTGAAGAAGGAGCTTTCGAGCGGGGCTCTCATGATCGAGCCATGGCTGAACAACGGGCTTATCATCCCCGTTGGCCCGGAAACTCCGCCAATATATTTCTGAGCTATTCCGCCAGGCTGCTGGAGTCGAGAAATTTGTCGTAATGAATGTGCTCACTGGCAATTCCGGCGGCCGCCATCACCTCCATAGCAGCATCAATCATTACCGGTGGCCCGCACAGGTAGGCATGACGCGAAGCCAACTGCGAGACCTCCGCTTCGTTAATCATCGCGGTCACAAAACCGCGAGCACCCTGCCAATTACTCTCTTCCGCTTCGTCAGACAGCACTGGCACAAGCTTAAATTCACCCTGCCATTGCTCGCCAATTCGCTGAAGCTCGTCAATCAAGTACAGATCACGCTGCTCACGGGCACCAAACAGAAACACCACATCACGCTTTACCCGACGCTGCACCCCATCTTCGAGAATTGCTTTTAGCGGCGCGAGACCACTACCACCGGCGACAAACAACAGCGGCTCCGAGCCTTCCCGCAACCAGAAGTTACCGGTGGGGCCCTGTACTTTTACCGATTCGCCGGTTCGATCTTCGGCAAACAACCAGTCAGTGAAGCGCCCTCCGGGCACGTGGCGAATAATGAAGTCCAGCTCATTGCTACCACCAGGCTGAGCGGCGGAGGCAAACGAATACTCCCGCGGCCGGTCAAACCCTTCCAGACTCAGCTCCGCATACTGCCCCGCAGCATATTCCAGTCGGCCATCAATTTTAACGGCCAGCCCTTTGGTGTCATGGGTAAGATCCACTACGGATTTCACGACACCGGTAAATTCCTGTCTCGCAAAATCAGGCCGCCCAGACTCTAGCTCAACCTCTACTTCGATATGATCACCAGGCTTCACCCTGGCCTGGCAAGCAAGGATATAACCGGCATTAAGCTCTTCAATACTTAAAACATAAGAGAAGTCTCGAATCGCTTTAACTTTGCCAACCGTCAATTTGCAACGGCATTGAACACAGGTGCCCACCTTGCAGCTATGGGGAAAATCGATACCTGCGGACAGCGCCGCCTGCAACAGACTCTCATTTTTTTGCACTTCCACGGTTTTATCGTAAGGCTTGATGACCGCTACCGCTGGCCCCTTAGCCTTATTCCCAAACAATCCGAATGCCAAAATCACCGTCTCCCAAAACGAGTCACCAGTATTATTTCAGTACTGTAAAAATAAAAAACTCCGCACAGCATCTGTGCGGAGCGGGTACATCTTTAGTCGATGCTTACGCAGATCGACCAGCCACATTTAAATACTATAAATGTCCACCACCGCCGGGATGACATCATTAAGCAGAATAATTTTCTTACTGGCGATAATCAGTTTGTCACCGTCAGCGCGCAACCCATACTCGTAACGCCCATAGAAAGTGTCGGTAATTTCGTGGCGGTAGGAGTTAACAATAAAGTTCGCATAAGCGCTAATCAAACCGCCGCTTTCATCCCCCAGGCGAATATTGGTAACGACGTGCGATGTTCTGGGCAACGGGGTCGAGGCTGAGGACATGCCGGACTCGATCCGCCAGATACGATCTTCCAGACCGTTACGGTTACTGTAATAAATCAGCGAAATCTCGTTGGCCGGATCGGACGTCATCTCATGCTCGGAATCCCAGGCCGGCATCCAGTAGGTGCAATCTTCTGCAAACAGGGCCAACCAGTCGTGCCAACGTTGCTCATCTAAAAGCGCCGCTTCTTCATACAGTAACGCACTTACATTTTCCAAAAGACTATTACTCAATGGCCCACTCCCCTTCCATTAACAATTTTTAATTATCAGCTAGCACTGCGGATGAAAAACCCTACCCCATTGCCCCCCGCTTCAAAATGACACAGATCAAAAGCGTGTCAAAGGGCTGTCGGCGGCAACCTAAATAGGTGTGACCATCAGAGTTTGGATCCGGTAGGTATCAAAGATGCAATGCTTCTTCTTAAACTTTAGCTCACCATCTTCACGAACAATTTCGTCTACGTATTTGCCGGCATTATAAACCTTGGTTTCACCGTCAAGCAGCGTTTGCAGCACCAGGTAATTTGACTGCACAGTGATCACACTACCCTGCTCTCCCAGCACACGGATATTACTAACCAGATGACGATAAAAATGGGCAGCGTAAATATTGGCATTACGTAGCGCAACGATGCGATCACGCAACATACCTTTACTGTCACAAAACATCACTGCAACCGGCAAATTCTGATCCGCATTTTCACGTGGGATTACTTTATAATCGCATTTTTCGGTGAAAAATTCTGGCCACTGTTCCAGATCATCATCGTCAATACACTGCACATAGGCGTGGATCAACTCCTCCACCTCATAGCGTAACTGCTGTTTATCCAACCCCTTGCTCCCGTTTTTATAGTTTCGTCAGCGTCTACGCTGACAAACAATTATTAACTCTTCTCCCAACCTCAGCACCGTTGCCGCAAGCCTGCGAAAAGCCCCCTAAAGATATAACTGAATTACGATACCAAAAAAACCCCTTGCCCATAAATGACCAAGGAGTAATTTTTTATCAGGATCAAGCGACCTTCAACTCCGAGAAACCAACACCGGTAATCCAGGTCGGCATCGGCTCGTAGCAGAGGGTTTCGCCGGTAAGTTTTTTCATCGCAGCCATGGCGCAGATCCAGTTGCGAATCTCCCACGCACCGTTACCACCATTCTCGAGAACATAGTCATCGCCGAGGGCAATCAGCGCCTCTATGTCGCCATTGTTAACGTGGTTCAGAATCATATGATCGAACTCTTCGTTAACCCGACCCATCTCCGCAGTACCCACCCAATGGCTAATTCCACCACAGCCAAACACAGCAACTCGCTCATCCTTATCCCAGGCGTTAACCGCATCACCAATCATTGCCCCAAGCTGCTGGGCACGACGCATGGGAATTATTGGAGTAACCGCTGCTGCCAGATAAATTGGGATGGTGCGAACACCGGGAATGGGAGTGATGGCCTTATGAATGGGGATCATGGTGCCGTGATCCAGCAGCAGGGACTTGGCCACTGCCCAGTCAAAGCCGTTGGCAAAGCCGTAATTCATGATGTGTTCAGCCAGCGGGACATTATTCTCCACCTGGTAACGCTCTATCCGTAGCCAGTTTTCTTCCGGCCCTTCCAGCTCACCCACCCCAATCAGATACTGCGGCAAACAGTGGGGGCCAAACATGGTGTAGTGATCATCACCCACCACAATCACCGTGTCGACGCGCAGCTCTTTCAGCCGTTCGACAATTGTCTCAAAGGCTGCATCGACATTAGCAACCTGCTTTTTATTGGCAATCTCCGGGTTGCCGGTGATCATCGGGTCATGAGACACAATGAATCCGCCTACTATCTCTGCCATTGCCTGATCCTCCTCTCTGTTTGTCCTTAGTTTAGCTAGCCCTGCGGCTGTTCAAATGCCGCCATCATTGCCGGCGGCTCGCCACCGTTCATGTGGGTCAAATAATCGAAAGGCATCCCTTCCGGCCCGTTTAACATTGGCCAGACCATCAGGGTTAGCAGTGTATTAACACCCTGATCTGCCAGACTTTTTAGATCATTTTCCATGATCATTTTGCGTTCGCTATCGGTCAGCAAGAACTGGCGCAAGAAGCCGTCGGGGTCAGCTTTAAACTGCTCAATAGCCTCTGGGTCTTTGCCGAGCGTCCAGAATGCTTTTTCCACCGCATGCATGCTCATATCACCACCTCAACCTCTAGCTGTTAAAACAACCCTGCTGTTTTAGAAAAAGCCGCCTTAGATAAAGAAGTAGAGATTCTTATCAAGGACAACCCGCATATCAAGGTTAATTTTCCTTTTTAAGATTTTGAATCCATCCCCGTCTCTGACCAGCACATCTTCGCGCCCGCCAATCAGGTTGGTCTCATCTCGCTGACGGCGGTTGCGGTAAACATGGAAGTTGGAGTAGACACTCAACTGCTGCTCCTGATCGGTGTGATAAACCTCCACATTACTAATCAGGTGACGAATACGCGATGGCGGATCTTCCATCCATACCAGGCCGGTCTCCAGACGCTTGATTCGATCATCAAGATCGCCGTAATTGTCGTTATAGATCGCCCCGTCCTCAGGAGTAGGCTCAGGACGCTTATCATTTAACATCCTGTTTTCGGTAATCGGCAACCAGTAATGAATATCCTCATGCACCATTGATTCCAGCCATTGCCGATGCTGGCGCTGATTCATAAATCGGGCTTCACGGTAGTAAAACTGCTCCACTTGATAACCCAGTTCCAACGTTGCTAACTTTCCCAGTTCTGACATTCAATTGCTCCTTAAGCAGCCTGGCTCGACGGTAATTTGGAAACTGCACCCTCTCCAAGCCAGCGATCAACCCAGGTGGCGTCATTCTTCTTAATGTCGTCCCAACTGGCTGCACGCATCATTTCATCCCAAAACCTGTAAAAACCCCGGTAGGAAGTTTCGCCAATAAAATTTGAACCTACCACCCCGGGCAATTCCGGGTGCCGACCCTCAACCCCAAGACCCATCGATGCGTTCATCGACCCTTTTCGGGTTTGAAAACCCCGGTTGGTACGGGTGCAGGTCTCCATGTTTTCACCATCATCACTTTCCAGGGTGCCCGCAGTACCGAAGCTCATAATTGCCTCTTTCTGAATTTCTCGTTTCAGCTCCGGAGACATGTTTTTCTGCACCAGGCTCCAGGTCCAGACCTCAATTTCATGAGGGCCTTTGGGGTGCCAGATTTTGAAAGTGTTGGTGCCATAAAGAAAAGAGCAGTTCGGAAACAGGCTGGCGTTCCAGTGGCCGGTGTACATTTTGCCGCCCCACTCGCCCTGTTTTTCGATCACTTCCGGCAGGGTCTGTTGTTGAAACTCAACATAGTTCTGTGGATTACGGTGAATTGCGTGACCCACATCCCAGATCACCCCAAACCCGTGACCATGACGCGTGGTTATCTGCGCACCCATATCCTCGAGCGGTGGCAGTTCGCCACTACCAAAGGCTTCGCCTAACGGGCCACCGATAATTTGTAGTGCTGCGATGTGGGTCCAGGTGATGTGATAACCATCACCAATAAAGTTTTCGGTCGGCACTTTCCAGTTACATTTCAAAATCGTCTTCATCGGCGTACCAATCAGCTCAGCCCCGCCCCCGGTATTCGCCCAGCTATCCATATACCAGGCCATCTCACCCAACCATTCAGCCAGCGGTGGGGTTTCGGTATCAAAACAGCCAAAAACAAACCCCCGATAGCTATCAACCTGCGCCACTTCTCGCAAGCTCATAGAGTCTTTATCTAACTGGTTGTAATAAACCTCTGCCTCCAGAGGCACCCCGGCAAGGCTGCCATCCAGCCCGAATGCCCAGCCGTGATAGCTACAGACAAAGGAACGTGTATTGCCGCTGTCTGCGTGACAGACCTGGTTGCCGCGGTGGGTACAGGAATTGATAAACGCTTTGATTGAGCCATCCTGTTGCCGGGCGACGATAATCGGATCTTCACCCATGAAGGTGGTGAAAAAATCACCCGGTTCAGGAATTTGCGATTCGTGGGTCAGAAACAGCCAGGAACGGGCAAAAATATTCTCCATCTCCTGATCGTAAACTTCCTGATCCCAAAAAATCTTTTTGCTTTGAACAGCTTTATCGAGATCAATCAAACTATCGACGTTCACCATGGCAAGGCTCCTGCATTGTGTGACACCAATATCTATATTTTTTGGTGTCCGTTTTTTTAAAGGGCGGTGACCGCCCCAAAATTGGTTACTTCAAAAAATTCAGTTTCGTGCAACTGCGAATACTATTACTGAACAAGCGTTAAGAGCAAGCAAATACGCTACGAATTCCGCTGCAATGCAACAAAACACTCAACGGCTGACACCACAAGTCGGAAATTAGCCAAGAGCAGTCGCTGTCACATATCCACCATGCTTTTCTTGTTAGGCTTACCGACCAGCCCCCACCAGATTTTGCGGCAGCGCAAAAAGGTTCTCAACCCAAAGTGCTGCACCGGTTTGAGCCCCATACTGGGCAAGGTTCCGTCGTTCATCTGCGTCAAATAATCAAAGGGCAACTCATCAACCCCGTGAATCAGCGGCCAGGCCATCATCGTTAACATGCTGCTGACACCGTGATCAACTAGCGACTTAACATCCATCTCCTTTAACATCCGCCGCTCCTGGTCAGAAAGGTCACGTCCGGCCAAATAGCCATCAGGATCCGCCTTAAATTTTTCTACCCGCGACTCCTTTTCTCCAAGCTCCCACAAAACCCGTTCGATCGCACTGACACCCATCTCGACTCCCCCATCAGCTATCAACCCGCTGATCTAGTTAACATTCGTTTAGCTACGAAAGCATAGCACTAGAATGGCCTTGCATAAGCTAACCATACCAACTTGCCTCCGATTACGATTCTTTCATTTACAGCTAGACAGGCGTTCGCTACTATCGCTGCAACACTGTCGAATGTGGGCGATGATTGTGGTTACAACATTCGTTAACGACGACAAATTTTTCACCTTTCACTCAGGGTGATCAGGCGACGGGAGAGCTGTACAGAGATGATTAGTAGACGCGAATTTTTACGCGGTGGCGCGGTGGCTGGAATCGCCTCTGCGTTACCAGCAGGCGCGGTTATTGCCGCTACCCAGGCTAAACCAACTATCGCTTTTGATGCTATTTGCGACACCCGCTACGAAGAAGGCGACCAGTTCCTTCGCACCGTATCGGCGCAGGCGTACCGCGTCCATGGCCTGGACACCGATCCGGGTTCAGTAATGCCCGCCATCGCCGATGCCGTCGCCGAAGGGCGCTCCATCGCTGGGCTAACTACCGACGCCGCGCTACTTCTGGCCGACCAGCTTGCGGCCGCCGAAGGCTACAAGCTGACCTATAAGGGCGTTCACAAACATCTTTCTGATGACCAGATCGAACATCAACTGACACTTGGCCAGCGGTGGCAAGCCAGCATAGAAAAACCGCTGATTGAAGCGGATTCAGCCTGGCCAGAAGTGATTGCATCACTGATGACCACCCTTGTGCCAGATAACCAACCGCTTGTTGAACACCGCCTTACAGCAACCGCAAAGCGGCATCCGAATAGCCCCGGCCATCTGGTTTCGTGGATTTTACAGCCCGCTTAGTCGGCTTGCGTCACTTCAGCCGAAAATCCACCACCAAACTCGGCTTACCTTAATAATTTCGCCTGTTTTGCGAGTCGTAATCAGGCATTTCGTTTGAATTTAGATTCACGCTCCTGGGAGGAGACACCATGGCAGCAGTGCTACCCGACTGGTTATCACCGCAACAGTTTTCCACCGCTATTGACGAAATGGCCAACGCTATCGGCAAACAGTGGGTAATTCACGACGGCGATCCAAAACTGCGCAGTTATCGCGACTCCTTCTCCACTCTGCCGGGCGATGCCAATGTACCGTCAGCAGTAATCGCACCCGACGGCATTGAGGATATTCAGGCAATCCTCAAAATCGCCAACGAGTACCGAGTACCGCTGTGGCCAATTTCTACTGGCCGCAACTTTGCCTACGGGGGACCCGCACCACGCATGCCCGGCTACGTCGTCCTCGATCTAAAGCGCATGAACCGCATCCTTGAAGTCAACGAAGAGTATGCCTACGCCCTGGTAGAACCAGGTGTTAGCTATTTTCAGCTCTACGAATATCTGCAGAAAAACAATATCAAACTCTGGATAGATCCGGCCGCACCGGGCTGGGGTGGCATTGTCGGCAACACGCTAGAGCACGGCGTCGGCTACACCCCCTACGGTGACCATTTCATGATGCATTGCGGCATGGAAGTGGTGCTGCCGGACGGCACCCTGTTCCGTACCGGCCAGGGCTCCCTACCAGAAACGGAATCCTGGCAGGTCTTTCAATACGGTTTCGGGCCGATTCTCGATGGCGTGTTCAGTCAGAGCAACTTTGGCATCGTCACCAAAATGGGCATGTGGTTGATGCCTGAACCTCCTGGTTACATGCCCTTCCTGATTACCTACGAAAACGAAGACGACCTGGCCATCATTACCGAAACAGTACGGCCACTGAAGGTCAACATGGTGATTCCCAACGGCGCTTTCACAGTCGACCTGCTCTGGGATGCAGCGGTAAAAGTTTCCAAACGGCAGTATTACAGCGGCAAGGGTCCCATCCCCGACAGCGCCCGTAAAAAAATCATGTCCGACTACAAACTCGGCCAGTGGAATTTTTACGCCGCGCTCTACGGCCCTCCGCCGATGATGGAAAACACCCTGCAGGTGATTCGCGACACTCTGGGTGCTATCCCTGGTGCCAGACTCTGGACCGCCGAAGAGCGCAAACACGACGCCGCTTTTCAATACCGCGCCAAACTCATGCGCGGCGAGCCCAACATGACCGAGTTCGGGCTAATGAACTGGGTCGGCGGCGGTGGTCACATTAACTTTTCGCCGATTAGCCCGACCACCGGCGAAGACGCCATGCGTCAGTACGAGATGATTAAGAAGCGCTCCCACGAGTACGGCTTCGATTACATCGGCGAATTCGCCGTCGGCTGGCGCGACATGCACCACGTCTACATGCTTATGTTTGATCGCACCGACGAGGAAGAGCGTCAGCGCGCCCACGAACTCTTCGGCCTGCTCATTGATGAAGCCGCCGCCGCCGGTTACGGCGAATATCGAACTCACCTGGCGTTTATGGATCAGGTGGCCAAAACCTATAGCTGGAACGACCACGCCCTGTGGAAACTCAACGAACGGCTCAAGGACGCCTTTGATCCAAACGGCATTCTGGCCCCCGGTAAGCAGGGCATCTGGCCGGCACACATGCGGGAGAAACACTCATGGACAAGCTGATTTCAACCATCGGTCTGGCGCTGCTGCTTGGTAGCGTGGCACTGCCGGGCACGGCAGAAGAACGGCCGCGGTCTGGTGAAGAGTCCTGGTATCTGTTTTGCGAAGGTTGTCATCGCCCGGACGCTGAAGGCCCCGGCGCGGTGATGCTACAACGCCGCTATGGCGATGAACGTATGGCCATTAAAGGCAGCACAACCCTGGCACCGGAATACATAACGCACGTGGTGCGCAATGGGCTGCTAGAAATGGCACCACTGCGGCCAACGGACATCACTGACGCTGAACTCGACCTGCTTATCGATTTCCTGGCTACCCCCGCAAACCCTGTCGATTGAGGCAATCGTAATGAACAAACAGTCTGAAATTTCAATCGAGGTAGCCAAAAAGGTTGGCTCGCTGCGGGACTTTTTAGACCTGCTCGAATCCAAAGGCCAGTTCATTACCTGGCCCGATGAAGTAATGCCCGAACCGGATATCCGTAACATTCTGGTGGCGGCGGGAGACGATGATAAAAACGGCCCGGCGATACTGTTCGATAAAATCAAGGGCTATCCGGGCAAACGCATGGTTGCAGGCGTACACGGCAGTTTTTCAAACATTGCCACCCTGTTGGGTTACCCGTTGGGAACACCGATTCGCGACCTGTTTTATGACATCGTCGGCCGCTGGACCACGGAGGCACCACAATTACCTCGAATCGCACCTGACAAGGCACCGATTCATGAGGTCCGTATCGAAGAAAATTTCAACCTGTTCGATCTGTTACCGCTTTATCGCATCAATGCGATGGACGGTGGCTTCTATATCGGCAAAGCCAACGTAGTCAGCCGCGACCCTCATGATCCGGACAACTTCGGCAAGCAGAACGTCGGTATCTACCGTATTCAGCCCCATGGCCCTGACACCTTCACGCTGATGAGCGTGCCGGTTCACGATATGGGCCGGCATATGCTGGCTGCCGAAATGGACGATGTGCCACTAAAAATTGCCGTCATGCTCGGCAACCACCCGGCCATGGCCATGTTTGCCGCCACCCCGATAGGCTATGACGAATCGGAATACGCCTACGCAGCCGGCATGATGGGCGCGCCCATCGCACTCACTGAATCCGGCAACGGCCTGGATATTCAGGCCGAAGGCGAGATGGTCATTGAAGCCGAATATATACACGGCGAGCGCCAGTACGAAGGCCCTTTTGGAGAATTCCCGGGCAGCTACAGCGGCGTGCGCCGTGCCCCGGTTTTTAAGATCACCGGCATTTCTCATCGCAAAAACCCAATATTTGAAAACATTTATATCGGCAAAGGCTGGACCGAACACGACACCCTGATTGGTCTGAACACTTCTGCGCCGATCTATGCGGTGTTGAAAAAAGAGTTCCCTGAAGTCGAAGCCGTCAATGCCCTCTATCAACATGGCCTGACCGCGATCATCTCGGTGAAAAACCGCTTCGCTGGCTTTGCCAAATCAGTCGCACTACGCGCACTGGGTACCCCGCACGGTCTGGTCTATCTGAAGAACCTGATCATGGTCGATGCCGATGTCGACCCATTCGATTTAAATCAGGTGATGTGGGCGCTGTCTGTGCGCACTCGCGCCAGTGATATTCAGGTGCTCGACAACATGGCCGGCATTATGATTGACCCTGCTGCGGTCATCCCGGGCATGGGCCATCACCTAATTATTGATGCCACTACCCACATGGCTCCAGAGCCTATCGGCGGCGACGTTGAAATTGTTCGCCGACCCGCCGGCCAGGAAATTGATGATCTGTCCCAGATTATAAAATCAATGCAAAAAGAGGCTCGCAAATGACTGCCTGTCCACGCTGTTCAAATACCAACGCCACGGTTTTTCATGAGGGCAAAGAAGGTGAAGAATTGATCTGGACCCTCTTTGGTTGCCCCGATTGCCACTACCACTGGCGCGATAGCGAACCGGAGGAATCAATCAATCCGGCTAAACGCAAGGCGGTATTTCAAATGGATACCTCTAATCCAGATCGATACCATCTGATTCTTCCGGTCAGAGAATAATCCAGGCGTAAAGCTGGTTTGTATCGTTGATACAACCCCTACAGCACGTACTTAAGTGGATCGTAGATAGCCTTTGAGGAGCAACCACTAAAATGAAAATCGAAGATCTGCAAAAGGTAATGGTTGACCGCACTGTTGATGGCGAATTTACGCTTGACCGCAGCATCTACTATGACGAAGAGCTCTTCGAAAAAGAGATGGAGCATATTTTCGAGGGTAGCTGGATTTTTCTCGCCCACGAAGGTCACCTACCGGAGGTCAATGATTTTTTCACCACCTGGATGGGCCGTAAACCAGTCGTCCTCATCCGTGGCGAAGACAATCAGGTTCGCGGCTTCATCAACGCCTGCACTCATCGCGGCGCCACCCTCTGCCGAACCAATCGCGGCAATAAGAAATTCCTGACCTGCAGTTACCACGGCTGGTCATTCGACAGCACTGGTGAGTTGCGGGATATTAAAGACCAGGATACCGGCGGCTATACCGATGCATTCGGACAGCAGAATCGAAACCTGAAGCCCATCGCCAAAATCGCGAGCTATCACGGTTTTATTTTCGGTTCATTAAATGCTGATGTCCCAGACCTCGAAGTTGCTCTTGGCAACGCTAAACCCTTTATGAAAATGCTGGGCGATCAATCCCCCGATGGCATGGAAATCATCAAAGGCTTCTCCCGCTATACCACCCCCAGTAACTGGAAATTTCAACTGGAAAACGGTGTGGACGGCTACCACGTATCAACAGTGCACGCCAATTACATTGGTGTAGTGATGAAACGAATGGCCGAGTTGGAAGACGACCAGGTAAAGTCCATCGCCCGCGGCAACATGTCAGATATGGTCAGCGGCACTTACGACCTGGGCCAGGGCCACACCATTCTTTGGGGCGAAGTACCCGGAGCCAATGATCGGCCGCTGGCAGAAAAAAGAGACGAGCTTGAACAGCGCCTTGGTAAAGAGAGTGCCGACTGGATGATCGGACGGGCCCGTAACCTGGGCATGTTCCCCAACGTATTGCTAATGGACCAGACCTCGACCCAGATTCGGGTGATTCGACCCATCTCGGTGGGTATGTCCGAGATCACCATCTACGGTATCGCACCGAAAGGCGAAAGCCCTGGCGCCCGAAATCGCCGGATTCGCCAGTATGAAGATTTTTTTAACGCAACTGGCATGGCTACCCCGGATGACCTGTCCGAATTCGCCGCCTGCCAGGTGGGCAACTATGGCCTGGTTGATGAGCACCAGTCGTTTGATCGCGGACTAGGCCGGGTGATCATCGGTGGCGATGACACCGCAGAAAGCCTGGGGATTGAGCCTTACAGCAGCGGACCCGACTGGGCGGACGAAAACCTGTTTCAGAGCTTTTATCGACAATGGTACGAACTGGTAAAAGCGGGCTACCAATAGACCCAGTTGTTAACTAATTTAAGCGCCGATGGAATGAATGTGTTCCATCGGCTCAAGCAAAGAACATTAACCGGAGGAGCCAATGGCTACCACGTTACCTGAAGGCGTTTCGTCTTCTGACTTTGATCAGGCGATCAGAGAAATTCGCAAGATCGTCGGCGACGAATGGGTATTTTTAGATAGCGACCTGAATCCCTATCTTGACCACATGTCCGCAGTACCGCCCGAATATCGCACCCCCTCTGCGGCACTGGCACCGGCCAATGTAGAAGAGACGCAGGCGATACTGAAAATTGCCAACCGCTTCAACCTGCCGCTCTGGACCTACGGCAACGGCAAAAACTGGGCTTACGGCGGCCCAACCCCACTCCATGCCGGTTATCTCGTCCTTGATTTAAAACGCATGAACCGCGTCCTTGAGGTCAACGAAGAGTCCGGCTACGTACTGGTCGAACCTGGAGTCTCCTACTTCCAGCTCTACCAGCATCTGCAGGATACCGGTTCCAACCTCTGGATTGATTGCGCAGCCCCCGGCTGGGGTGGCGTGATTGGTAATGCCCTTGAGCACGGTGCCGGCTACACCCCCTACGCCGATCATTACGTGATGTCCTGCGGCATGGAGGTGTTACTCGCCGACGGCTCGCTGGTGCGCACCGGTATGGGCGCTATGCCCGGTAGCAAAGCCTGGCAGCAGTTTAAATATGGTTACGGCCCGACCCTTGATGGCATGTTCACCCAGGGTAATTTCGGCATTGTCACCAAAATGGGTTTCTGGATGATGCCCAAACCACCGGCCTACAAGCCATTCATGTTTTCCTACGAAAACGAATCCGACCTCCACGCCATCATGGAGATTCTGCGGCCCTTAAAAATGAACATGGTCTGGCAGAACGGTGCGGTCGGTGAGCACATCGGCTACAGCGCCTCGGTACTCGGACCCCGCTCCGACTTCACCAATGACCGCGCACCGATCACCGCTGAACGCTGGAAAGAGATTGCCCACGATCTCAACCTGGGAATCTGGAACTTTTACGGCGCCTGTTATGGGCTGCCCGCTAACGTCGAAATGCAATTTGGTGCCCTCAAAGGCGCCATGACCAGCATCCCCGGCGCGCGAGTCTGGCTCGAAGGCGACCGGGAACCGAACGACGCCGGCTGGAACTACCGCGCCAAACTGATGCAGGGCATCCCCAACATGACCGAATTCAACCTGGTCAACTGGGACGGTGGCGGTCACCTCAACTTTAGCCCCATGGGGCCCATGGGCGGCGACCACGCGGTCAAGCTCTACAACATGATGAAAGAGGTCACTAACGGCCACGGCTTTGACCACCTCACCGAAATAGTCGGCACCTTTCGCGGCTTCATTGCGCTGACCATGGTGATGTTTGATCCCCGCGACGAAGATGCGGCCAAACGAGCCGATGCCTGTTCTGTGGATATCATCCAGAAAGCCGCCGCTGCCGGTTATGGCGAACTAAAAGCCAATTTGCGCTACATGAATACGGTCATGGGCTCCTATACCGGCAACGATAGCGGTCTGCACAAAGTTAACCAGAAGATCAAAGACGCACTGGACCCGCAGGGCATCCTGTCACCGGGGAAATCAGATATTTGGCCGAGCAGCTGGAAACACAGCCGAGCCAACTAACCGGAGAGAGCAATGAATCGATTTATAACGCTAGCACTCGGTACTAGCCTGGCCTTGCTATTAAGCGCCTGCGGCAACGACCAGGACGCAGAAAACAGCGAAGGTGCGGATGCCGAAACCTCCGCCTCGCCGAAGCAAGTCCCTAAAACCTCCCCCAGCGATTACGTCGACGTCTCCTATGAGACCGGCGAAGAGATCTTCACCCACTACTGCATTCAGTGTCACGGTGAAGGCGACGGCAAGCCGGGCGCCACCATGCTGTCCATCAAGCATGGCGAGGAGAAGTCAATCATCAAAGGGCGCCAGGACCTACCAGCCATCTACATCAAAACAGTCGTCCGCGAAGGGCTGCTCGAAATGCCTCCATTCCGCTTCACCGAAATCAACGATGCTCAGCTGGACCTGGTTGCCGAATACGTACGCACACCCAACTAACAGGGCTCCACTAGCAATGCTAGTGGGCATAGATTCATAAGGATATTTCTATGAGATTTGTAATTTTAGGCACCGGCGGGCTTGGCTCAGTCATTGGTGGTTACCTGGCCAAAGCTGGGGAAGATGTCACCTTCATAGGTCGCCAGGCGCACATGGATGCGATCAATAAGGACGGTCTAAAAATTGACGGCTGTCGAGGTGAGTTTCACATCACCGAAAACATGACCGGCGTCACCTCACCGGATGACGCAGAAGGCGAATTTGATTACCTGATCCTGCTCGTTAAAGGCAAAGATACCGAAACTGCCCTGGGTCAGGCTGACAAGCTGAAAGAGCGCTGCAAGAACGTACTCTCCCTGCAAAATGGCATTGGCAAAGAAATACGCCTAACCGAGTGGGCTGGCGACAAAGTGATTGGTGCTTCCACGATAGAAGGTGGCACCCTCCACGGACCGGGCCACGCCTCCAACCCAATCACCACTCCCACCACCGCCTACTTCGGTGAACTCGACGGCGGCATCACCCCACGCATTGAGGCCATCACCGATGCCTTCAACCGGGCGGGGCTCGGTGCTAAGTCGATGGAAGACATCTACCACGTGCTCTGGGAAAAGCTTGTGCAAATTGGCACCGCCTCCGGCTGGTCAGTCTCCACGCTCGCCGGTGGCGATCTCTATTTTGCCGATGGCCTGGGGGTGCGGGAAGGCGCAGAGCATTATGTCGCGCTGGCTCGGGACCTGCTCAAAGTTTACGGTGCCCTGGGGTACGAACCCCAAAACTTTTATGCGCCTATGTCCCAGTTCAGGGAACTCAACTCCGTCAGCGATGACAAAGC
>Ga0164313_10002095_pt1 | contig 17888 bp, 14 predicted proteins | sample GuaBasSedimGuay4_FD_113735 | JGI IMG/M metagenome (GOLD analysis project Ga0164313, IMG submission 113735) | Subseafloor sediment microbial communities from Guaymas Basin, Gulf of California, Mexico - Guay4, Core 4569-4, 0-3 cm | ecosystem: Environmental > Aquatic > Marine > Hydrothermal vents...
CTTTGGCATAAAAAAGGCATCCTGAAAGTTCGCCAGGGTATGAGGGTGCCCCAGAAAGTGCCCCCCCGGGCCGACATCGCCGACCGCTGCAATACACTCGTCAAAATCATCCCATTGAATGCCCTCGGTCATACGGTAGGCCATGGCGCATTGTTCAGCATCGACCATGAATTTAGCGACTGAGCAGTGCATTCCCGCTTCGTTCCAGCCAGCAGAATGCCAGATATAATTTGCCCCTGACATCATAACTGCCATCAGCGTAGTGGCGCTTTCATAACCGGCCTGGGCATCGAAGGTTTTGGCGCCGCCCAGTGTGTTAGAGGTTCGCCAGGGGACGTTATAGTGCCGCGCCATTTGCCCGATCATGAAGTTCATCAGGCTGATTTCTGGCGTGCCCGCCATTGGTGCGCCGCTGGCCATCGATACGGTCGACAGGTAATGGCCATATATCGCCGGGCAGCCTTTGTTGACGATCTGGGTATAAGCAAGCGCGGAGAGCGCCTCAGCATTGAGCTGTGCGACAACGGCAGGGGTGGATGCGGGTGTGTTCGCTCCCGCAAGCACAAAGGGTGAGCATAAAACCGGCTGATTGGCCTTGTTAAAGGCCCGCATTGCACCGAGCATGGTCTCATCCCAGATTAGGGGTGAATTGCAATTACAGTTGCCGGTCACCACGGGATGGCTCTGGATGAACTCGTCACCAAATAGAATACGACACATGTCGATGACATCCTCGGCATTTTTGGGCGAGGTAGTCATACCCATAAACGTCTTGTCTGAATATTTCATCGACGAATAGGTGATTCGCAAATGCCGGTGTGAGATCACGTGATCCATGGGTTCGACGATATGATGCGCGCTTGAATGCAGCGCGGGCGACATCTGCGCCAGCTTATGAAACATCGCCAGATCATCCAGGGTTGGATAGCGGCGCTTATCTTCAAGATCGCGCAGGTAGGGTGCCCCCGTCATCGGCACAAAGATTGAATGCGGCCCTCCCAGGGGCAGGTTGTTTTCGGGATTGCGCGCGGTATAGGTGAAATCGGAGGGTAGGGTGGAAATCAGTTCTTTGACCAGGCCACGATCCAGATGTACGCGTTCTCCTTTGACATCAGCCCCTGCTTTTTTCCAGTCTGACAGGGCTATCTCATCACGGAAAACGATCCCAACATTTTCCAGAATATCCATCGATGCGTTATCGATGCGTTCAATCTGCTTCTGGCTCATGGGCTCGACCAGCGGCAGATTGCGTTTTAACGCGGGTAAATTGGGTTCACGTAAACCTGCCCGGACTTTTCTACGGTTGCTGCGACCGCCACGGCGCCCTGTGGGTATTTCTGGTTGTGGCTTTGTGGATAAATTCATTTGGCTTTTTCTCTGGCCGCCATATCCGTTTTAGGCATCAGTGTTACCTTCGGTAATTATCTCAATAGTTTTGTTCATGGTGAGAATGACCTGCTTCAGTCGGTATTTGTCATCTTCATTAAGGGCTTGCAGGGGTTTTCTCGGTGGGCCGGCATCGAAACCTCGCAGAGCCAAGCCGTGCTTAATACACTGAATAAATTGACCGCCTTGTTCTAGTACGTGCATCAAGGGCATCATGGCGGACATGAGTCGGCGGCCCTTGTCAAAATCCCCGTCTACTACGCAAGCTTGATAGAGCGCAATGTGCGCTTCTGGAGCGAAATTAGAACCAGCACAGACCCAGGAGCGCGCGCCCCAGGCAAAAAACTCCAGGGCCTGATCATCCATGCCGCAGGCCAGTTGAATATGAGGGTAATCGAGAGCCAGCATATGTAGGCGATTTATATCACCCGAACTTTCCTTGATGGCGCAGAAGTTAGGATTTTTATGCAGAAGGTCGAGCGTTTCTTCATCCATGTTTACGCACATTCTGCCAGGATAGTTGTAGAGCATCACAGGCAAATTGGCCGCTCGATCAATCGCCAGCGCGTGTAAGGCAATTTCGTGCGAGGTTGGATAAGCGTAGGGTGGGGTGGCGATTAATAGTGCATCCGCCCCCGCCGCTTTTGCGGCCAGGGCAAATTCGATGCTGTCTTCGGTACGAATTGCGCCGGTGCCAATAATGAGTGGCAGGCGGTCTTTGATCAGGGAATGACAGAATGTCATCATTTGTATGCGTTCTTCCGTGGTCTGTGCGTAGTATTCGCCCGTAGTACCCGCCAGGACAATGCCGTGTACACCCGCTTCAATCAGGTGTTCAATTATTTCGGTAAGGCAGTCGACATTGATCGAAAAGTCGTCGTTAAACGGTGTAACAACCGGGGTGTATATTCCTTCGAAGTGCATCGTAGTCATTGTGTGTCTAGGGCCTGAATTGCATATTGTATAATATTAGTATACAATTTTATTTCTTGCAACACTTCCAATACTGCTTGGATAACAAAGGCTTGAGTAAACAAAACAAAGATAAACTATACGCTGCGTTAAAGCGACAGATACTGACCATGGTTCTGCAACCGGGCGAGAGCCTGGATGAGGCCAGTCTGAGCAAGCAGTACCAACTTTCGCGAACGCCAGTTAGAGAAGTATTGCGCCGTATGGCGGGGGATGGTTACCTGGAAATAGCGCAAAATCGGGGTGCGACCGTGTCACCAATGAACTACAAAATGCTGCGTGATTTTTTTCGTACCGCCCCCGCGATCTACGCATCGATGGCTGTGCTCGCGGCGGAAAACCGAACCTCTGAGCAGCTTTCTGCGCTGAAAGTGTCGCAACGCCGATTTTGCAAAGCAGTATCTGCGTCGGACCCGGACTTGATGGCGTATCACAATAATGATTTTCATTTGATTATCGGAGAAATGGCAGATAATCAGTATTTATGGCCCAGCCTGCAACGCCTGGCAATAGACCACGCCAGAATCGCGCACACTTTTTATCGCGCGAATAACCCGGATATGAAAGCGCGTTTGAATATAGCGCGAGATCATCATGATCAATTTATTGATGCGATTGAGCGGCGCGATGCAAAGAAAGCAAAACAGTTGGCACATGATCACTGGGATCTGTCGCGTGATCATATCGAGATGTTTGTGAGGCAAGACCCACTCGAAATTGATCTGGCGGTTGCTTAATCGTGTTTCTATTTACCCAGAATCTGTGTGGATTAACACCTTTGCGACACAAATCTGAGTGACCGCGACAATTATGAAGATGGAATCGATTCCTAAGCAGAAATTTGCTTATGATCAGATTAACTGATAACCTTTTATCACAAATTTCGGCAAGCCAGCCTTGCAGAAAAATTATAACGAGACTAAAACCATAGGAGAAAGTCATGACCAGCAAGAAATACTCACCTACTATCGATAAGATTTCCGCCGAAGCCCGGCGCGGAAAAATGAGCCGTCGAGATTTTATGCAGTATGCAGTTGCTGCGGGAGTAGTGGCATCTTCAGCATCAAGTCTCTGGACATCCGACGTTGCCGCAGCAACGCCTCAACGAGGCGGAACCTTTCGCGCGGGCATACATGACGGGAATACCAGCGATACGCTTGACCCGGCTAAATTTCAGAGCACCGGAGAAATTCAGCTCGCGCATGCGATACGTAGCTACCTGACCGAAATCACAGCGGAAAATGGTTTGGGGTCTGATATGGCAGATTCATGGGAAGCGTCGGCGGACGCCAAGATATGGACGTTCCATCTGAACAAGAATGCAAGCTTTCACGATGGAAGGAAATTTACCGCCAAAGACGCCATCGCCTCGTTGAACTATCACCGAGATGAGGCAACCGCGTCAGCGGCCAAACCTCTTGTCGCCGATATGGTAGACATCAAAGCAGACGGTGACCATACGATTGTCATCACGCTGTCACAGGGCACGGCAGATTTGCCCTGGATCATGACCGATTATCATCTTGTCATGTTGCCTGCGAAAGAAGGTGGCGGGATCGAATGGGAAAGCGGTATCGGTGCCGGTCCTTACAAGCTGGAAAATCATGAGCCCGGTGTTCAAACGGATATGATTCGTCACGAGGGATGGCACCGCGAAGGCGCATATTTCGACGCTGTTAAGTTCGTAATTTTGAATGATCCAAATGCCATGCAAGCCGCCTTATTGACGGGAGATGTCGATGGTATTACGACGGTTGATTTGAAAACCATGGGGTTGCTGGCGCGAAAGCCCGATATTGTGGTAGACAATATACCGAGTGGTGCGGCGGTCACCATGCCGATGTTTTGCGATACCGCCCCATACGATAATGTTGATGTGCGCCTCGCGCTCAAGTATTCGATTAATCGTGAAGACATCATTGAGAAAATTCGCTTTGGCGCAGCAACCATTGGTAACGATTTCCATCTTTCGCCTAATATGCCGTACGCTCCGGATATTGAACAGCGTGCCTACGACCCTGATAAGGCTAAATTCCACCTGAAAAAGGCCGGAATGGAGAACCTGAAAGTCAGCCTGTCAAGTGCCGATTCGCTGATGTCGGGTGCTGTCGATATGTGCGTGCTGTTCTCAGAACACGCCAAAGCGTCGGGCATTGATTTGAAAGCAGTGCGAGAGCCCAATGACGGTTACTGGTCGGATGTATGGCTCAAGAAGCCATTCGTTACCGTTACCTGGGGTGCGCGACCAACGCCAGATAACATGTTCACTTTGGCGTACAAAGACGATGCCGACTGGAACGAGTCTCATTGGAAAAATCCGCGATTTAACGAGCTTCTTTTGCAGGCCAAGGCAGAGCTGGATGAAGGGCTTCGCGCGGAAATGTATAATGAGATGTGCCAGCTATCGCGTGATGACGGTGGCACGATTATCCCACTGTTTAGAAACTACGTGTATGCTCGTAACAAGAAAATTGCCCGCGCTGATAGCGTGGCGTCTTCATGGGAAAATGACGGTGGACGTGGGTATCATCGTTGGTGGATGGCGTCCTAGCACGTTTATTTTTAACCTAAAACTGCTCGGCAAAGCTAAATCAGGCTTGTGCCGGGTGAGGTAGATCCAGTGAGAAAATAAGCGACAGTCTTTCGTCAAGTTTACACCTAAGACGGCAACATGCCATGTCGCTCATAACAACAAGAGGAATAACATGAATGATATTCTACAAATTGTAATTAAGCGACTCGGGCTTGGCTTGATCACCCTTTTAGTCGTCTCGATTATTATATTCGGCGCGGTCGAAATGTTGCCTGGGGACCTTGCCCAGGCCGTGTTGGGCCAATCGGCAACAGAGGAGAGTGTCGCAGCGATGCGAAGTAATTTGGGGCTGGATCGATCCGCACCGGTTCGTTATTTTGAATGGCTGGGCAATGCAGTAACGGGTGATTTCGGTGTTTCATTGATCAATGGCAAACAGGTTTCTGAACTGATCGGCGGTCGCTTTGCCAATACACTGTTCCTGGCGATCTATGCAGCGGTACTGGCGGTGCCCATTGCCATAGGGCTGGGGATTTTGGCCGCACTGTTTCGAAATTCAGTTTTTGACCGGGTCGCCAACGTCGCCACCCTGACCGCGATTTCATCGCCGGAATTTTTTGTCGGTTATATCCTGGTGTTGTTTCTGGCGGTGAAGAATCCCTGGTTTCCGGCCATTGCCAGTATCTCGGATGATATGCTATTTTGGGATAAGCTACATCGAATGTTCCTTCCTGCCCTGACGCTGGTGCTGGTGGTGACGGCGCACATGATGCGCATGACCCGTGCCGCAATTATTAGTCTGCTGGCCTCTCCTTATATAGAAATGGCCCGCCTGAAAGGCGTGCCACAGCGCAAAATCATTACGCATCACGCCTTACCCAATGCCTTAGCCCCGGTCATCAACGTGGTGGCCTTAAATCTGGCTTATTTGATCACTGGTGTGGTGCTGGTTGAAGTTGTTTTTGTGTATCCGGGCATCGGCCAGTTGCTGGTGGACAGCGTCTCGAAACGCGATTTTGCGGTGGTAACTGCGTGTTGTCTTATTTTTGCCGCGACCTTTATTGTGTTGAATCTGTTAGCGGATATTGGTTCCATATTGACCAATCCACGATTGCGCCACCCCAAATAAGGAACGAATTATGAATTCATTTATCATTGGATATTTCGCCTTACTAATAGGGGCATCTTGTGTTTCGGTGTACTACAAGCACCGTACTGCGTTTTTATTGCTATTTTCACTTACACTGGCGTCATTTATTGTGGGTCTGATCGGGGGTGAAGCGGCCTTATGGCGCATAACTGTTGCGGCTGGAATCATCGCAGCGGCGGCAGGGATCGCGTATAGCTTCAGAGAGTTTCTGACGATCACCTTGCCCAGAAATGCGGCAAAAGAAATAAAAACTGCTCCGCTAACTGCGACGTTTGGTTTGTTTATGATCATGATATATATGGTCGCCGCTGTATTTGCCCCGATCATTGCGCCCTTCGGTCAGGCGGAAATAGTCGGTGCAGCGTTTGCCCCGGCGGATGAAACCATGCTGCTGGGTGGTGATCAGCTCGGCAGGGACATGTTTAGCCGGCTGATTTACGGTGCGCGCAATACGGTAGGATTGGCACTGGTTACAACCATACTCGCATTTGTTGGAGGCACAAGCCTGGGCCTGCTGGCGGCGACCAAGGGTGGCTTTATTGATCAGGCGCTGTCGCGAACAGTGGACGTGTTTATGTCTATTCCGAGTCTGATTTTTTCACTGTTATTGCTCAGCATCTTCGGTACCAATATAGTGGTGCTTACACTCGTTATAGCCTTTTTGTATGTGCCGCCTGTATTCAGATTGGCGCGTGCCGTAGCGGGGAACATTGTAGTGATGGACTATATTGAGGCCGCCAAACTACGTGGTGAAGGATCCTGGCATCTTATTTTGCGTGAAATACTGCCTAATGCGGCGGCCCCGTTGATTGCAGAGTTCGGATTACGTTTTTGTTTTGTTTTCCTGCTTATTTCAGGCTTGTCGTTCCTTGGATTGGGTCTACAACCGCCCACAGCGGATTGGGGGTCGATGGTGAGAGAAAACTCAACACTCATTTCATTCGGCGAAATAGTCCCTTTGATTCCCGCGGCAGCGATCGCCCTGTTAACCGTTTCGGGTAATTTTGTGGTGGACTGGATGCTTTATCGGTCCTCCGGGCTAAAGAAATAATTAGGCGAGGAGTAAGAACATGAATATACATAAAGAAAAAGACCTGTTACTGAAAATACGAGGCCTGCGCCTGGAAGCCTTTGCCGATGACAAGTGGTTTGAAATCGTCCACGGCGTAGATATAGACCTGCATCGGGGAGAGGTGCTTGGTTTGATAGGAGAATCTGGGGCCGGGAAATCCACCATCGGCCTTGCCGCGATGGGTTTTGCGCGCGATGGTTGTCGAATCTCCGGGGGCAGCATTGAATTTGACGGGCTTGAGCTGACGTCGACTCCACGCAGTGATTTACGCGCCTTACGGAGCTCTCGTATTGCCTATGTCGCGCAATCTGCCGCCGCCTCTTTTAATCCAGCGCATCGTTTAATCGATCAGCATACCGAGGCTCCGATTCATTATCGGATTCGCAAGCGTACAGAAAGCCAGGAAGATGCGATCGACCTCTACCGACGCCTAAGGTTACCCAACCCTGAGGAAATAGGTTTTCGTTATCCACACCAGGTTTCGGGTGGTCAGTTACAGCGTGCGATGACCGCGATGGCCATGAGCTGTCGGCCCGACCTAATTATTTTTGATGAACCGACTACCGCGTTGGACGTCACCACGCAGATCGAAGTATTGGCCGCTATTCGTGATATCGTTGACCAGTTTAATACTGCGGCGATCTATATTACCCACGATCTCGCGGTGGTGGCGCAAATGGCCGACCAGATAAAAGTTTTGCTGCGCGGAGATGAAGTGGAAACCGCAGATACTAAAACCATGCTCGATACGCCTCAGGAGGATTACACCAAATCGCTCTGGGCGGTGCGCGACTTCAGGCGCGAACAAAAACCGCCGCCTGCAGCGGACGCGGTACCAGTTGTTTCGGTTAAACATATCGATGCATCTTATGACGGTGAAATAAAAATTCTTAAAGATATTTCATTTGATATATACGCCGGTCGGACGGTTGCCGTGGTGGGCGAGTCCGGATCAGGGAAATCTACCGTAGCCCGGGTTATAACCGGTTTGTTGCCTCAAATGAAAGGCAGCGTACTGTTTAAAGGTGAAGAGTTACCGCCACGCTATCAGAATAGAAGCAAGGATCAATTACGTCAGGCGCAGATGATTTATCAAATGGCCGATACCGCGTTGAACCCGAAATCTCGAATCGGTGAAATTATTGGCCGGCCCGCTGCTTTTTACGGTGGTCTTAAAGGCGCGGCACTGAAAAAGCGGGTTGATGAACTGCTGGATTTGATTGAGATGGAGCCCAAGCAATACTATAACCGCTTCCCGGGAGAACTCTCGGGCGGGCAGAAACAGAGAATCGGAATCGCGCGCACACTTGCCGCCGAACCCACTTTCATTATCTGTGATGAGGTCACCAGTGCCCTGGATCAACTCGTGGCTGAAGGAATTTTAAGGTTGCTGGGTGATTTACAGGATGAATTAGACCTGGCCTATATGTTTATTACCCACGATCTTGCCACCGTTCGTTCAATCGCGGATTATGTGGTGGTGATGCAACAGGGTAAGATCATCGAACAAGGCCCCAAAGACGATATGTTTAAACCACCACACGAACCGTATACTGACCTTTTGTTGTCATCGGTGCCTGAGATGGACCCCGAGTGGTTGACGACCTTGCTGGAAGAACGTGGAGTAGACAGTCCCGGTGATGCGGCGAACTTATAATATGGGACGTCAGCATAAATGGTTTATAATAATTTAGCGGCAATGTATGTTTTCGGTTAATTCCGGCGCGTTGTCAGTGAAGACTACTGTCTTAGGAGGGCAACATGAATAAACTAGAAATACTACAAACTGAATTTGCGCAGGGCGCACTATCACGCCGTGATTTTTTACGTCGATCTGCAGTCTTAGGTGCGGGCCTGGCGCTTCCGGGCCTGGGGTATAGCGCTATGGCGCAAGCGACGCCTAAAAAAGGTGGAACGCTGCGTTTCGGCCTGGGCCATGGTGCGACCACAGATGTTCTGGATCCGGGGAAATTTACCAATGGCATGGATATTGCGCTGAGCTTTAGTGTGCATGGACATTTGATCGAAATTGACAACAAGACAGCATTACAGGCCGGTGTGGCGGAGAACTGGAGCGCCTCCGATGACGCTTCACAATGGACCTTCAATATACGTCCCGGCATCACTTTTCATAGTGGTAAAACCTTGACGCCCGACGATGTGGTCGCTTCAATCAACCATCATCGTGGAGAAGGCTCGTCTTCTGCGGCGGCACCCCTGGTGACTGAAATTGAGGATATACGCACAGAAGGCGCAAACGCAGTGGTGTTTACGCTAAAAGCCGGCAACGCAGATTTTCCGTTCACCCTAAGCGATTATCACTTTCCGATTGGTCCGTCTAAAGATGGCAAGGTAGATTGGGACTCAGGTGATGGTTGCGGTACCTATAAGATTGAAAATTATGAACCGGGAGTGGTACTTAACTTGAGTCGTAACCCCGGTCACTGGGATGAAAATCGCGGCTTTTTTGATGCGATTGAAATTCGGTCTATCGTTGACCCCAACGCACGTACCAGTGCCATGGTTGCGGGTGATGTAGACGCCATCGATAAGGTTGATTTGAAAACCGCAGGCTTGCTCGGACGTAAACCCGGCATCAATTTGAATTCTGTAGCCGGTACGCAGCACTACACCTTCGCGATGTCGTCTAATCAAGATCCCTATACCGATAATAATATCCGTCAGGCACTTAAATATGCGGTTAATCGCGAAGAAATGGTAGAGAAGATTCTTCATGGTTATGGTGTGGTGGGTAACGATCATCCGATTGGTCCCGGTCAGCGATATTTCAATAAAGATCTCAAGCAGACACCTTATGATCCTGATAAGGCTAAGTGGCATTTAAAACAAGCGGGTCTTGATTCATTAAAAATCGATTTGTCCGCTGCTGATGCGGCTTTTGGCGGTGCGGTGGATGCGGCTTTATTGTTTCAGAACTCAGCCAGGGTGGGCGGTATTGACATAAACGTTGTGCGTGAACCCAATGACGGTTACTGGTCTGACGTGTGGATGAAAAAACCATTCTCAGCTGTTTACTGGAGCGGGCGCGTGGTTGAGGATGCGATGTTTGCTACGGCTTATCAGTCGGGTGCCTCGTGGAATGATACTTTCTGGTCTAACGCGCGTTTTGACGAGTTGTTGCTGGCGGCTCGCGCAGAATTAGATGAAAACAAGCGCCGTGATATGTACTACGAAATGCAGGCACTGGTGAATCAGGACGGTGGCGCGGTTATTCCCATGTTCGCGTCATACGTTTTTGCAACATCCGACAAAATTGGCCACGGTGATTTTGGCTCGAACTGGGATGTTGACGGGCAGCGTTGGACTGAGCGCTGGTGGTTTAACTAAACCATATTTATTTTGAGATAAGCCGGTCTGTGAGAGCAGGTCGGTTTTTATTTGCCTGACTGGATCACCTACCGAGAACGCTCATGGCGACGGTTCCCTTTGCTCTTTACGACGCGTTTTCCGACACCGTTTTTGGTGGCAGCCAGGCTGGCGTAGTATCCGATGCGGCGAACCTCGACGATCGATCCCGGCAGAAGATTGCATCTGAAATTGGCGCCCCCGCGACGGCATTTATCACCGCGTGCAGTCAGCGCTCCGTCAGTGCGCGCTTTCACTCACCGTTGACCGAATATGCGATGTGTGGGCATGGCACTATATGCCTGATGACCAGAGTAATTGAGCAAGGCCTGTTGCGCTGGGAGGATAACGAACAGTTAAATGTTGATTTGCGTTTACCTGCGTCAATAACGCCCGTAGAAATCATACGGCGTGCCGATGGGCGCCCCGAGGTGTTCCTGGATATTGTCCCACCTGCATTAAGCCAGGCTGTACTGGACAGAACATTGCTCGCGGGTTTGCTTGGCTTGAGTGAAGAGGATTTTTATCCAGGCCGACCGCTAGAAATGGCATCTGGAGATTTTGTTCATTTGATCGTACCGCTAAGAGGTTTAGATTCGATGGCCCGAATTACGCCGGATTTTCGAGGTCTGGTACATTTCTGCAAACAGCATGGTCTGCAAACTATTGCCGTTTTCTGCACAGAAGTTGAAGGGAGGGGCGGCAGTGACGTTCACATGCGCGATTTCTGCCCCGCTGTCGGGGTGCCTGAATCGGCGGGTGCTGGCACCACCAATGCCGCCCTTGCGACCTATCTTATACGTCACGGCATACTTCAAACCACTGAGGAGAATGAGAAAATTAATGTTCAGGCAGAACAGGGCATCGAACTTGAGCGCCCCGGTTCCATTCGCTCAGTCGTGACGATGAGTGGAGACAGCATATCGCGTTTGCAAGTGGGGGGTGTGGCAAGCAAAGTTCTCGATGGGACATTGTATTTACCGGACTAAGAGGTTGAAATAATGAGCAACACAGGTATGGCGAGCCAGGCCGAACAACTTTATATGGATGCCTTTGTGTGGGATGCGCACGCAGGAGTATTTCCTGATTCAGCGATTGATCTTAAGCTGTTGAATAGCTGGCGGGATAAGGGCGTAAATTATCTTAGCATTAATGTAGGCTTTGACGTCATGGACTGGCAAAAAACGCTGAAAACGCTGGCCGCGTACCGGCGTTGGTTGCTTGCCCGGGAACAGTGCTTTGTTCTGGTGAGTACAATACAAGATGTTGTGCGGGCGAAGCGGGAAGATAAGTTGGCTGTTACATTTGATATCGAGGGCATGAATGCGCTCAATGGTGATATCAATATGCTCAGTGTTTATCATGCGCTGGGTGTGCGGCAAATGCTGTTTGCCTACAACCTGAATAACGAGGCAGCCGGCGGGTGCCACGATACTGATATGGGTCTGACCGAATTTGGGCGCTCCATCGTGCGCGAAATGAACCGTTTGGGTATCATTGTGGATTGTTCTCATGCCTCGCTACAGACCACGCTGGATATCATGGCTGAATCAACTAAGCCGGTGGTGTTTTCACACTCTAATCCGCGGGCGGTCTGGGAACATCAACGTAATATTCTTGATCAGCAGATTAAAGCGTGTGCGCAAACGGGTGGGGTGATCGGCATCAACGGCATGGGGATATTCCTTGGCGATAACGATGTCCGTACTAAAACTCTGCTGAAGCATATTTGTTACGTATCTGAACTGGTAGGTACTGAGCACGTCGGTTTTGGTTTTGATTATACGCCCGATGTTGAAGTAGACATTGGTGACATCCTACGCAGCCGGCCGGATTACTGGCCCCAGGGGCAAGCCTACGATACCCCCAAAATCAATCACGCCGGCCCCTCACAACTCCCGGAACTTGTGCAGGGACTGATGGACTATGGTTTCGAGGATGATGAAATCAGGGGTTTTCTGGGAGAGAACTTCAAGCGAGTTGCAACGCTCACCTGGACATCATCCTGATCCATTCTTCGTGACCCCGCTCTTTATAACGCTAGCTGATTTCACCCCCCGTTTCCAGGGGGACGGTTACGTGATGTCTTATGTAACACAGACTGTTTTGTATTCCCGCATTGTTCGACTTGATACGGGTGATGGTCGGATCGGGTACGGGGAAATAATCAGTGACCCCGGGCTTGATCTACCGAAAATACGCTCTTTGGAAGATCTTGTGCTCAACCAAATGGGAGCTATGTCGCTAGAAAATCTGCCTACCTTATTAACCCAACTACGATCCTCGGATATCCATCTGCTCGGTTTGGTCTTCGCATTAGAAACAGCTTATCTGGATTTGATGTCACGCCATAATGGTGTGCCGCTTTACACCTTACTCGGTGGGCGACAGTGTGGCGATGTCGTGGATTACCTTTCAATTTCCTGCGGAGCCCCCGAGGCCATGGCAGATCGTATCCGCTTTAATGGCGGCGAGCGTGAGGTGATTCAGATTAAGCTCAATGGCAAAGTAATGAACACTGATATAGCCCGGATCGATGCATGCATGTCGGTACTGCGGCCCGGCCAGACTGTGCTCATCGATTTCAATGGGGCGCTGAGCCTGAATGCCGCCGGGTCGGTTATTTCGCACTACTCTGATAACCGGATTATGTGGGAAGAACCCTGTGCCAGCTACGAGGAGAATCGAGCATTGGTAGACAGTACGGGTTCTAGATTGCTATTTGACCAATGTATCAAATCGCTGAAAGATTTTGCGCGCGCCTGTAATGATGGCGCGATGGCGGGGGTCTGCATCAAACCTATGTCGCTGGGGGGGCTAAGCGTTGCACGGGCAGCAAGAGACATGTGTGCTGATGCGGGTATCGCAGTACGCATTGACGGGCTGTGGTGCGGGGCGGTTTCAGCTGCCAGCATACTTCATCTCGCGGTGGGGATGCCGCGGGAGTTATTAATTGCGGGTTGTGATCTGCGTGAGCCGCTGGTACTCGAAGAAGACTGGGGAGGCGTAATAAGCAAGCCTGGTGGGCGGATTGCGCCGATGGTCTGCCCCGGGCACGGCGTCACGCCGCCCAGGGCATTTTGGCAGTGATTTGCCGCTGTTTACCTATATCTGTACTATGGAAGATCTTATCCAGGGGCTAAGGTGTTCAAGGTCGCAAGTATTTGATGCGAATAACTCCATGAGGAAGTTATAGGCACTGATAGGCTCGACCGCGAGTTTGTGGCCGTTTAAGCGTAGAAATACATCGGCCGAGAAAAATGCAACTCGTTTTTTGCCGTCTACGAATGGGTGGTTATTAATGAGAGACTCGAACATGGCCGCTGCCATTTCGACCAGATCCGCATAGTAGCCAGATTGAGGGCGATAGAGTGCACTTTCCAGTAATCCAGTGTCGCGTATCCCATCAGAACCGCCAAATCGTGTTATCAACGCGGCGTGAATTTCCAGTACTTCGTCGACACTAAGGAACTGGACAGACTTATTTCGCAAGCAGCTTTCCCAGTTCTTTGTTTTCGGCCATGGAGTCAGTAAGATGATTCAGTACCACAGGACGAACCCGGCGACGACGCAGATAGTCGCTGATTGCTTCATTGAGTAGGCCGGAGACGTTTTGATGCGATTCTTTGGCTAGCGCCCTGAGTTCTTCCCATACGTCGGCCTCGACTTTAGAACTGATCTTAATTGTATTCATGTATAGAAGAATAGTTGACATGTCAAGATATGTCAACTATTTGGCAAACTGCTCTGATTGTTTGTAAAGTATAGCGGGTCTAATTGTTCCAATACCTCACGCAGTACGGATACATTTTTTGTAATCTCATCATTCTGGTAACCACAAAAGTCGATTAACAGTCCGTGTTGTTTGTTTTTTCCCGCATAGTGATCAGAGAGTGCAGATACAAAAAAGCCAGCTTCTCGCGCTGCCTGTGTTACCAGCACATCATCATATCCTTCCGGCAGTCTGGCCACAAATTGCATACCCGCATGATAATCATCATAGGAAATAATGTGATTAAGTTCTGCGTCCAGGCAATCGATCAGCGTTTTCCGCCTCTCTCCGTAAATGCGACGAACGCGCCTGATATGACGGTAAAACATGCCATTGTCCATGAATTCCGATAGTACACGCTGCATTGAGCTTGAGGCCCTGGAGGTGAACCTGGACAGCGTTTGCGAAAATTCCGCTTGCAGGTCGGGTGGGGAAACCAGGAAGCCGAGCCTCAGGCCGGTTGAAAATATTTTGGCGAAACTACCCACATAGATGGATCTACCCGACCAGTCTAGCCCGGTGAGCGCCGGGATGGGCTTCCCGGCATACCTAAACTCACTATCGTAGTCATCCTCAATGATCCAGCTATTTGTTTTTTCTGCCCAGCTGATGAAACCGGCACGCCGCTCTGGAGACATGGCGCCACCCAGCGGGAATTGGTGTGAAGGGGTTAAAACAACCATCTTGGGTGGCGTGGTGTTTGTATTCGCGGTGGGCACCCGGGCACCATGCTGGTCGACACTTAACCAGACAGGGGAGAAGCCCTCCTGTTTAACAAAATTGCGCAGGGGCCTATAACCCGGATTTTCTAGCCCAATATGATCGCCATCGCATAATAAGGTTCGAACGCAAATCTCCAGCGCATCTATAGAGCCTGCGGTAATGAGTATCTGTTTTGGGGAAACTTCCATCCCTCGCCAGTCAAACAAATACTGGGCAATCGATTCTCGTAATTTAGGGTCTCCAAACGGGTCAACCGTTTGCACCAGGGATTCAGGGCTTTCACGCGCCACCCTGGTCACGCATTGCGCCCATTGACGATAGGGGAAAAGCCGCATATCCGCCGCCCCCGATTGTTTGATCGGCTTGCTCGTTTCCCAGCTATCCGATTGTGAGCCACCTTTGTGCTTTATGCGGGTTTTACCAACTTTATCCAGATTTCCTGTTGGGCTAACAAAACACCCGGAGCCTTGTCGCGCTTTTAGATATCCTTCTGCTTTAAGCTGCTCAAATGCCGAAACCACACTGGTTCGCGAAACGCCAAGCTCAATGGCATAATTTCTCGAAGAAGGTAAGCTACTGCCGGGGTCTAGACGTCCATCAATGATTCGCTGACGAATCACGTCACAGATTTGCATGTAAATGGGCTTGCTCGCATGTTTATCGAGAGGGATTGAAAGAAAGGGTGTTTTTTCCATAATTGGTATTAAAGGAAATATAGATATTGGCTATTTTATCATTACCAATATTGGTTTACCATTTACACCCCTGATTGCCCTGAAACCAAGAATTATGAAACCAAATCCAATCGTAAAAAATTCCGTCTGCCCTCTGGATTGCCCGGATACCTGTTCTTTACACGTCACCGTTGAAAATGATGAAATCGTAAAGATACGAGGCTCTAGTGCCAACCCATATACGGGCGGTGTGATCTGTGACAAGGTTGGAAAGTACTATCCTGATTTTGTGCACGGGGCACAGAGATTGCGTGAGCCGCTTCGGCGAACGGGAGAACGTGGAGGTGATGGTTTTGAACCTATCAGCTGGGATGAAGCGATATCGATTATTACCCAAAAAACTCAGGACGTCATAAAACAATACGGGCCACAAGCCGTGCTGCCCCTCAACTATGCCGGGCCACACGGACAACTGGGCGGGGGTTCTATGGACCGGCGGTTTTTTAACAAGCTAGGGGCCACACAAATGGATCGTGGCCCGCTTTGTGGGGGGGTGCGCGGGTCGGCTTATACCAGCTTGTTTGGAAACTCACCCGGCATGCCTCCCGAACAGGCAGAAGAAGCCGATGTGATCGCCGTATGGGGTAACAATGTGACGGTTTCCAATTTGCATTTTGCCCGGGTGATAAAAAAGGCGCGTGAAAAAGGCGCCACTTTAATCGTTGTCGATCCCAAACGAACCAGAATCGCAGAACAGGCACATCACTATGTACAGATCGTACCGGGCACAGATGTAGTGCTGGCCCTGGCGCTGTCTGCTGAGATAGAGCGTCGTAATGCTATTGATGGAGCATTTATTGACCAGTGGGTGCTAGGGGCAGAGCCATTTCTTGAACAGGCGCGAGAATACTCACTCGAGAATGCCGCCGACATATGCGGTATTTCTATTGCTGAAATCACTCTGCTTGCCGATCTGTACGTGGGCGCGAAAACGCTCGCAACCTCAATTGGAAACGGCATTGAACGCGGTAAGAGTGGCGGTTCCGGGCTTAGGGCCATTATGTCGCTTAACGCATTGTTGGGGCAATTTGGTAGACGCGGCGCCGGTGTGGTTGCGAAACCCGGGGTAGCCTTTCCTTATACGCCAGAAAAGCTACAGCGCCCGGATCTCATTCCGGAAGGGACGCGCATATTGAATATTGTTGATATCAGCCGACATCTGCTAACAGATGATATAGACCCACCGATTCGTGCTGTATTTATATACAACCACAACCCGGTTGCGACGCATCCTGATCAGAACAGAATGATCCAGGCCTTGAGTCGCCCGGAACTGTTTAATGTTGGAATAGATGTGGTGATGACAGACAGCATGCGCTACTGTGATATCGTGTTGCCCGCATCGACCCATTTTGAATTTGACGATATTTATGGTGCTTATGGCCATAGCTATTTGCAACGTGCCGAGCCGGTCATTCCCCCGGTAGGTAACTCTCTACCCAACACAGAAATTTTTCGTCGGTTGGCCAAATCTTTTGGCATGAATGATCCGATGTTTAATGATGACGATCTCGTGTTAATGGAGGCAGCAGTGGATGCCGAAGATAAGCGTCTGCCGGGGAATCGAGTAAGTGAACTGCCCACAGACCGGGCATTTTTAATGAAAGCCGACGAATTGCAGGAAGTACTGATGTGTAAAACCGTATTTCCTAAAACCAGTTCAGGCAAGATTGAGTTGTACAGTCAGGAACTGGAGGAAAAATTTGCTTTTGGTGTTCCCAGGTATGATCCTGCAAAGAAGGACAGGCCATTTACCATCATAAGCCCATCCTCTTCAAAGCGAACCAACGCGACCTTTGGTAGTCACAAGGCTTCCGATGGCGTAGAGAGGGTAGAGATTCACCCGGCAGATGCGAGTGAGTTGGGGGTGGCGGATGGAAGTCTTATCCGCGTCTCAAATACACACGGTGAAGTGACCTTAAAAGCAAAGCTGACGAACGCTGTGCGCCAGGGCGTACTCTACACACCTAAGGGCACCTGGATAAAAACCAGCGATACCGGCCAAACCGTGAACGCCCTGATCAGTGCAGATATTAAAACAGATATTATGGATGGCGCCTGTTACAACGAAACCTTTGTGGACGTCGAGGTCAGCCTTTGATCTGAAAGGCTTAAGAAGGCTCCGACTCCGACTCTTCGCCCCATTCTTCCGCTGCGCGTACAACGGTAGAATACGGCGA
>Ga0164313_10002096_pt1 | contig 17882 bp, 12 predicted proteins | sample GuaBasSedimGuay4_FD_113735 | JGI IMG/M metagenome (GOLD analysis project Ga0164313, IMG submission 113735) | Subseafloor sediment microbial communities from Guaymas Basin, Gulf of California, Mexico - Guay4, Core 4569-4, 0-3 cm | ecosystem: Environmental > Aquatic > Marine > Hydrothermal vents...
ATAATGTAATAATGTGATAATAAGTTAAAAGAATGAGTTGGCAGTTGGCAATAATCAGTCTTTTTCAACCGAACTTCCTTTGGTTTTGGTGATCTCAATTTTGGGATTCCCACGATATTGTACCGAGCTACTACCTTTGGCTTGTATTGTCAATTGTTCAGTGGCTTTTACCTTTGCCGAAGCTGCATTGTTAACTTTTAGACTTATCTTGCTGGCATCATATGAGAACGCATATATCGATGATGCCCCCGACAAAGCGGCTTCTACCTGCCTGCCGGAACCGCTTAATTTTAGTTTGGAGGCACCGCTTTGATCAATAAATAATTGTTCAGTATTAACATCTATTTCCGAATCTGCAGCTCCACTGAGTATCACTTCTATCAGCTCATTGTTAAATCCGGTGATAAACGATTTGGACGCTCCGCCAAAATCAATTTTGTTTAGTTCGGGCATTAGAATGTAAATTGTAACTTTCGTCTTACGGGGGTTCAAATTCAGCACACTTTTTTTGTAATCGACTGATAAAAGTTCTTCTGTGCGATCAATTTCAATTTGATCAATTTCATCTTTCTTGCCATTAAGCACTACCTCATAGCGATCACTTTTTTTGATTATAAAACGAAAAGGGCTGTTACTGGCTATATCTTTAAAGTTTTCCAATTCAATAACTCGCATGGGTCCTTTGATATCCAGTTCAGCGGCTGATTTATCACCTGAAATGCCTTCCTTCTGTTCATTAGGACAACTTATACAAACTAGTCCCTGATCCTCAAATATCCATGTGTTTCCTTCAATTTGTCTATTTGAATATCCTTGACTATACATGTAAGTACCCAATAAATATTTGAGCTCAGGATCGAGTACAAATTTTTGCCCTTTTGGTATGTAAACCGTAACGTCTACTTCTTGTTTACGGTACCTGGCATCTTTCATAAATTCCATGTTCGAATCAAATATAAAAACAGAATCAACAACAGAAATATGATATGTCACTTTCCGGGCATTTTCAATTGCTTTTCTTCGGTCGGATCCCATGGCTTTGAATGTTTGCTCAATCTTTACCTTTTCATTGTCATATCCTTTAAGCTTTAAAGATATAGCGTCAAGTTGATCCGGGCCTGTATCACGGTAATTTAAAAGGATTGTTTTATCCTGCAAACTGTATTCATTGGTGAGGGAAAATTTACCTTCCCGCTTAAATTCTTTTATATATTTTGGTGTGACCACAGCGAGAAGCACTATACTGATAATCCATAATGCCAACAATGGTAAAGAAAATTTCGCTCGTATTACTAGTTTTCGCATGACTGCTGAGAAACCTAATAAGGCTATCATGAGCATAGGTATAATTGTGATCAGTGATAATGCTATGAGCGGTAATATTTGAATATCTTGTTTTATAATATCAAATGGAATATCAAAGAACATATACAAATCACCTTCAGCTGCAAGCCCGATGGCTATTCCAATTGCTAACAAAACAGCCAATATGCCTGTAACCCCTATGATGATCAACAAAATACCGCCTATAATACGGCCTGCATCCATAAGAAAAACCATAAATGGTCCGAGCGCTTTAGAAAGAAATTCAAAAATCAGGGCAATAACCCGAAATGGAAAAAGCAATATTTTCATAAATACGTTTTCTTCACCCGATTCCATATTCAGACTTTTCCTGATATTTAGTTCAATATTGCTTAGGGTAACCGGTTCGCCCTGCATTTCCATCTTGTCTGTAAGGGTTTTGGCTTCAGGCAGGATGAGCCATAAAATGAGGTAAAGGATAAGGCCACTGCCTGCAAAGAATATGGTAACGAAGAATAACAAACGAATGATGACCATATCGACTCCAAAATATGCACCAATACCACTCGCCACACCACCTAATACCTTGTGATCCGGGTCGCGAAACATCTTTTTGATTTTCTTAACTTCGACTAGCTCTTCCGACTCCGGTATTATGATCCATAAGACGATATAGGCAATAAATAGAAACCCACCCCAGGAAGGTATTATGGAAATACCAAGGAATAGTGTTATGTATATCAGACGAACCCACAACGGATCTATGCTGAAATAATGGGCAATGCCGGCTAATACCCCTGCAATTAACTTTCTCTTTTTGTCCCTGTATAGTTTTTGGGAAAACAGGGGGTGGGCCTTATCATGTTCCTGCTCGGATTCAGTTTCCTCAAATATAGTCGCATCCTCTTCAGCTGCCTGAAAATCTTTGATGCTTCCCATAGTAGATATCAGGGATTCTACATCCTCAAGTACTACCACCTGTTGGCCGTCTTTCAATTTGGCCAGAAATATTTCTGCAATACGACTTTCTATATCTGCGATGATCTCAAGACTGTCATCAAAAGTGGAAAAGTATTTGTTTATGGACTCAAGATACGATTTCAGTTGTTCGTATCCGTCCTCTTCTATATGGAAAATGATACCACTGATATTGATGCTGATATTCTTTTTCATGATTTGGAGGATGTTTTGTTATTTTTTCTTTTTTTAATAATTCGGTTTGTGGATGAGATCAACTCATACCATGTAATGTCTAAATGGTCCAGGAAGTCAGTGCCTTCCTCTGTAAGTGTATAATACTTTCGTGGCGGGCCTGATCTTGATTCCACCCATCTGTATTCTACCAGGCCGGCTTTACGCAATCTTGTCAATAAAGGATATAGGGTGCCTTCCACAACCATAATCCGGTCTCCGGTCAATTCCTCCAACATGTCAGATGCATAAACCTCTCCGCGACTAATAATATGCAAAATACAAAATTCAAGGATCCCTTTTCGCATTTGTACCTGTGTGTTTTCAACTTTCATAACCTTTCGTGGTTTTGTTTACATATAAATATACGTAATAGTACCTTGTATGGCCAAGTACTAAGTAAAAAAAGTTACCTTGTTATGCATTTTATTGGATTAATGCTATAATAAATTGATATAATATAAATAAAATGCAATCTTTGTGTAATTATTGTCTGGATAAAGTGGTTACAGTATTCAATTTTATAGGATAAAAATGCACTGAACTTCGTATTATTGTATTTAATTTGCATTAGATAGGTGCCTTACTTTGATGGTGGGTATGTTCTTTTGATTTTGGATATGATAAAATTGTTGGAATGATGGAATGATGAAATATTGGAAAGTTGATATGGGTTTTTTCTTACCCCAATCTTCCATTATTCCACTATTCCTCGAAAAACTTTCGGGATTCCTTGATCATTATTGAAGCTTCCAAAAGGTGCAATTTAAATCCATCTTCTTAGAGGAGGGATTATTTACTATATGAAAGTAACAGTTTTGCGTAGGTATATATTTATCATTGTGTTATTAATTCAGTCTGGTATAGTGCACGGGCAGGCCTCGGCACCGAAATACAGTAATGAGTTTTTGGCTATAGGTGTGGGAGCAAGGGCCCTGAGTATGTCAAATGCCGTAGTGTCTAACGTATCGGATGTGACTGCTTCCTATTGGAATCCGGCCGGATTGTTACGAATTAAGGATAAATACCAGTTTACTTTAATGCATGCTGCATATTTTAGCGGCATAGCTAATTACGATTATGCCGGTTTTGCCACTCCCATTGATACATCCAGTTTTTTGGCCATTTCCATAATTAGATTTGGTATCGATGATATTCCGGATACACGGTTTTTGTATGATGCAAATGGAGCTCTTAACTACGATAACATCAGGTTTTTTTCTGCGGCTGATTATGCCTTTTTGTTGTCATATGCCAGAAAAATTTCAGCTCTTAAAGGCCTAAGAGTGGGGGCCAACTTTAAAGTTGTCCACCGTACCGTTGGCGATTTTGCCAATGCCTGGGGATTTGGTTTGGATTTGGGGTTGCAAAAGGATTTCGGAAAATGGAAGACTGGATTGATGATCCGCGATATCACAAGTACTTTTAATGCATGGACGCATAATTCGGAATTGGTAGCAGATATTTATACTCAAACAGGCAATATAATTCCTGAAACCTCTCTTGAGATCACATTGCCCAGGGCTATTTTTGGTGTTTCGCGCAATTTCACTTTTTATGATAAGGTTGGCCTTACACCATCTTTTGATCTGGATATGACATTTGACGGTAAACGAAATGTATTGATAAAAACAGGACTGATATCAATATCACCTTTAGTAGGTTTGGAAATGGATTATGCAAAACTCGCCTATTTGAGATTGGGTGCGGGGGAGTTTCAAAAAATAAAGAATTTTGATGGATCAACCCGTATGGCATGGCAGCCAAACTTTGGGATTGGTGTTTATTTAAAATATTTTTCTGTCGATTATGCTCTCACAGATATTGGAGATCAGGCAGAAGCATTATATTCTCACGTATTTTCTGTGTCTGTTCATCTGAATGATAAAAAAGCTGGTTCTAAAACAAAATGAAATATTTGAACAAAAATATTGTGCTTATCATTGTGGTTGTGCTTGCGCTAACATCCACCCGGCTAATTGCGCAACCCTATGGCAATGAATGGATTCAGTTTAACCAATCATATTACAAGATCCAGACTGGAGAGAATGGCATATACCGTATCACATATGACGATCTGGTATCTGCCGGTTTCCCGGTCAATACCGTAGATCCCAGAAAAGTGCAAATATATAATCGTGGAGTAGAGCAGGCTGTTTATGTAGAAGGCCAGCTCGATGCCCAGTTTAATCCCAGTGATTACATTGAGTTTTACGGAATGCGAAATGATGGGACTTTAGATGGGGAATTATACCTGGCGCCGGATGCTCGTCCACATCAGAATTTCAATTTATACTCGGATACAACAGCTTATTATCTTACCTGGTCACCTTTCAACAATGGCAGGCGAATGGCATTTTTTAAAGAGAATAATGTTGATGGTTTACCTGCGGAGCCCTATCATTTGGATGAGAAAATCCTCACATTAGCTGAAAATTATTCTCCTGGAATTCACTATCCTGAAGGAGTTGCCAGTGCGGCAACACTGTTGACTGGCTATGATTACGGTGAAGGATGGACCAGCACCAGAATAAAAAAAGGTAACCACAGGGATTTTGTTATTGGCGGAATGGCAGGCCACGAGGCGTCAGGCCCACCACCCGTTCTTGAAGTATTGTTGGCTGGCAGAAATAATTTGAATCATAAAGCTTCAGTATGGGTAGGCCCCAATGCCGGTGCTATGCGAATATTGGGGGAGGTTACGTTTTTTTCATATTATAACAAACTATTTGAAGATACATTGTTATGGGGCGATGTGGCCATTGATGGAAGTATGGTGGTTAGAGTTCAGGTGGAGGGTGTAGGTAGCGCTACCGATTTTTCTTCTGTTTCATATATAAAATTGAAATATGCAGATAAAACTGATCAGGGAGTTTTAGATGAAAAATTTTTCTGGCTTCGTCCAAATCCACAGGGCAAATCCTATATTGAGATTGACAATGTACCTGTTGGTGTTAAGATATATGATATAACCGATCCGGATCGGCCAATCCGGATTGGATACAATCAAGGAGCAAGCAATCTTAATGCTATTGTACCCAGCACAAATACTGAAAGACAACTAATAATAACACGGAGAAGGGTGGGGCACTCTGGTTTGAAAACTGTACATTTCAGGCAAATTGATCCTTCCAGCGCTAACTTTCTAATTATCTCAAATAAATATTTAAGAAGCCCATCTGCTTCATATACCGATCCGGTTAAAGCATACGCCACATATCGTGCATCTGGTACAGGTGGCAGTTACGATACTTTGGTCATGAATGTTGGAGCTTTGTATGATCAGTTTACTTATGGTGAGGTGACACCCCTTGCTATATATCGATTTGTTCGTTATATGGTAAGCAATGGCACACCAGATTACCTTTTTATAATTGGCAAAGGATTGACACCTAACTATAACTTTCATCGAAAAGATTTTCAAACCCAGGAAGTCAAAGATTTAATTCCTCCGGCAGGTTATCCGGGATCAGATCATACATTCAGTACAGCTTTATCACCTTCCGGACACATACCTGTTTTACCGACAGGTCGAATTCCGGCTCATGTACCGGCAGACGTTGAGGCCTATCTCAACAAAGTAAAAGAGGCGGAATCAGTATCTTACGACGAACTTTGGAAAAAAAACATAATTCATCTGAGTGGTGGAAAAAATGCCTGGGAGCAAAGTTGGTTTTATAGCTATGTTGAATCATACAGAGCCATTGCTGAAGGCCCTTACCTGGGTGGTAGTGTGGTAACGGAGACAAAAAAAACGACTGAAGCTACAGAACTGATCAATGTGTCAAAATATGTAAATGAAGGAACCTTGCAAATTACTTTTTTCGGGCACTCAGGAGCTTTTGCGAGTGATATTGAAATTGGATATGTATCAGAACCTGGAGCTGGATACAATAACAAGGGAAAGTATCCCATTATTTTGGTAAATGGGTGTAATGCAGGAGATGCTTATCAAATTCTGACTACAAAGAGTTTTGGTGAAGATTGGATCATTACGCCCGATTTGGGAGCAGTTGGTTTTATTGCCCATACCGATGTGGGTTATCCTCAAAAACTGAATAGATATACATCAAATTATTATCGATCTGCCTATGCTGATACGGTATATATCAACCGGAGCATTGGTGATATTCAAAAAGAGACAGCTGAGAGGTATAAAGCTTCATCAGCAATGAGTGCTATTGATGTGGCACAGATTGAACAAATGGCTTTACAGGGAGATCCTGCTATCAGGAACTTTGCCGCCGGATTGCCGGACTATGAGACAGAGGCGGATAAGATATTTGTCACTTCGAAAGACGGAACACCTATCACAGCTCAATCGGAAGTGTTTGATCTGAATATTATAACTTCCAATTATGGTATAGCTGTTACCGATTCCTTGAAAATTTCAATAGTTAGAAAACTGAGTGATGGTACGGAGATCAAACTTGATACGCTCATATTTACACCAGTAATGTATCTGGATACTCTGGTGGTTGAAGTGAAAGGAATAGGAAAGGAAGGATTTGGTAATAATGAGTTTACTATTACTCTCGATCCTCTCAATGATATTCCTGAATTGAATGAAGACAATAATACTGCCATATTCAGTATGTTTATTTCGCTGGGAGCAACGAGTTGCCTGCAACCATATCCTTTTGCCATTGTCAAGGACAGGCAGCAGAAATTGGTGGTTCAGGCATTAGACCTGTTGCAGGGCGAGAGGACATTTTTAATTGAACTTGATACTTCCGATCAGTTTAACACTTCGGTCAGGCAAAGGGTCACTTTAAACGGAAAGACATGGGTGAAATGGCAATTAGACTTATTTCAAAGTTTTCCTGAAAGAGACAGTATCGTTTTTTATTGGCGGTCTAAGTTTGCCAATCCACGTCCTGATGAATTGGATATTTGGGCCGGAAGTTCTTTTACATATATAAAAGATAGTCCTACCGGTTGGTCTATGTCTCATTTTCCACAATTTGATGATGTAAAAAGTGAAGAGATTATCCCTGATCAGCAGGTGCGCAAATGGAAGTTTAAATCGTTTAAAACGAGTCTTTTTGTACGAACTTTTGGAGTTGATCATCCGGATTTTGGATATCAAAGTGTAGAATTGCGGCTCAATGATATACCATTTATATTTGAAACCAGGTTGTGTACTGATAATTCCATCAATTTACTGGCTATGGATAAATCCACCACACGTCCTTATTTAGGGTTAAATTTATCATCTGTCCCCATTTTGGACCGGAGATCTTGCGGCAGGATTCCCCAGGTGATCAATAACTTTATAAAACATGAAATAGAAAATCAAAAACGGGTTGAGCAATACATTAATGCAGTTAGTGATGATGATTACGTTTTGTTGTTTTCTATAGGTGGGCTGACTTATGGTGAATGGCCTTCCAGTACCATTGATAAATTGGAAGAGATTGGAATGTCACAGGGTACCATTGGCCTGCTGCAAACAGGGTATCCGATGATAATTTTGGGCAAAAAGGGCAGCCCTCCCGGAACAGCTATAGAGATACTTCCTGATTTTGCAGATACTATTCCACCCAGCGAACAGGAATTGGTTCTATTTGAAGAAGTAACGGGAATATTGGATGATGGTGTTATGGAAAGCCCTGTAGCCGGTCCGGCACGCAGTTGGCTGGATTTTACTCAGGAAGTTGCCCATGAAGAAGACCCGGCTGAGGACAATTATCACTTTGATATTATTGGAATTGGGAATGACAAAACAGAACATGTTTTATTTGATCAGGTGTCAGCCGGAAAGGTAGATCTCACCGGAGTGAGCAGTTTGCAATATCCTTTTATCAAATTGCGGATGTTTAGTGATAATCCTGATGGATTGGTCCCCACACAATTGCGAAGGTGGACTTTGCGTTTTGAAAATGAACCAGAGGGGATAATACGGCTGGCTGATGGTCAGAGTCCTGAAAGCATTGAAAAACAGGAAGGCGATACATTGGTTGTCAGTATGCAATTCGAAAATATTTCGATAGTGGATTTTTCAGATTCGATTCAGGTGGATTTTACATTGTTCAATCACGATCAGGGCAAATCGTATCCTGACAGCATGAAGATCGGAGCCCTGAAAGCCGGAGAGCACTCGAACTTCAGCTTGGTTTTCCAAACATTTAACCGTGGTGGTGAAAATGATATTAAGGCTTTTGCAAATCCATATATCCAGCCTGAGATCAACTATAATAATAACTTGCTTGAGATGAAGAAGTTTTTAAATGTTATCGTTGATGACCAGAATCCGATTTTGGAGGTTACTGTCGATGGCAGTTTCATTATGGATGGAGATCTGGTCTCTCCAACACCCCTGATAGCACTCAGGTTAAAAGATGAGAATGAAGTGTTGGTAAAAGAAGATACTACAGGGATTGATTTATACATTAAAAAACCTTGTGAAGGTTGTGAATTTGAACGGATTGGTTATTCCTGGCCAAATGTGGTGTGGTATCCGGCCACTCCGACTTCGGACTTTACCCTTGAATATCAACCTGATAAACTTGAGGATGGTATTTATACACTTAGAGCTCAGGCGGTTGATGCCAGTGGCAATGTATCGGGCAGTGAACCATACACTATCAGATTTGAGGTAGTAAATGAGTCACAAATCACGAATTTCTTTCCGTATCCTAATCCATTTTCTTCCAGCACGAGATTTGTGTTTACCTTAACCGGTGGAGAGATTCCGGATGACATCATCATTCAGATCATGACAGTCACCGGAAAGGTTGTACGGGAAATTACTCAGGATGAAATCGGTCCTGTGAAAATCGGACATAATATTACTGAATATGCCTGGGATGGCAGGGATGAATTTGGCGATCAACTTGCAAATGGTGTTTATTTGTATCGTGTTAAAGTGAGAATGCACGGAGAAGAGATAAAGATGCGTGCTACAGGAGGTGACAGGGCATTTAAACATGGGTTTGGGAAATTGTATTTACTCCGGTAAAACTAGTAGGCAGTCCTCAGTTAGCAGCAAGGAGAAAGAGGACCTGGAATTGGAGACTGAAAATGCAATTCTTTTATTAGGGTCTACTGTAAATGTCGGCATAACCAATCAGACTAGTATAATCCAATGGGTAAACTTATTTGATCAGCATAAAATTTGGTTCGGCTGTGGTTCCTTTCCATGAGTGAGATTTTGTCTATCTTATCAAGTTTGTGATTGTAGAATACTTCGACATAAAAATTTTTCACCAGGTATAAATTGATTTTATATCTATAATAACGTATATCTAAGATAAAGCATCCTTCACAAAAAAGTATTTTTATCTTTTGATCCATGTCCAATTGTATGAAATGGTCCTTTGTCATGGCTTTGTTAAATCAGCATTTTATAGTTAAATAGATAAATAATTGTTTTTTTTATTGTTTCAAATATAATTTAAAATATTCTTTTAATATATTTAGGTGATTGAAAGATACTATGAATGGTTTTTTTATAAAATAATTAGATGAAAAAATGAGTACACCCAATTATGTTAACCTCGGTGGTAAGCTAATCACATTACTCTTAATCGGATTGATGGTGGCTTGCGGTACGGATAAAAAGAAAGTAGATGATGCATCAAAGGAATTTGCTGCCTCCAAAAGTAAGGTTGAACAAAAAGTTCAAAAAGCTTTACGCAACATACCACCTCCGGCGGATGTTCCTTATATTATTCATAATACAGGTGCGGATTTTAATCCAGGTATTGTAAATAGTCTTAATAAATATGAAGAATATATGATTTCGCCTAAAAAGGCAGCGTTTAATCTCGGTATATACTCTACTGATATTGGCTATCTAAGCAGTTATGGAAAGACACAGGAAGCACTTAGTTATTTGGACATTTGTTTGAAACTTACAGAGGCAATTGGCGCTCAGGATGCCATAGACATGAAGGTTCTTGCCCGCTTTGAAGGGAATTTATCAAACACAGATAGTTTGGGCGCCATCATTAATGAAGTGATTAATAATAGCAGTAATTACCTTACGAGCAATGATCGGGATAACGTGGCAGCTTTAATTGTAAGCGGTAGCTATATTGAAGCTATATATGTTGCCTCACAGATTATTGAAACTTATCCTAAAGATATTTTGCCGGAAGATCAGAGGATGACAATATTGGCACCACTGATCCGTCTGATGGTTGATCAAAGAGAATCTTTAAAAGATGTTGTACACTTACTCAAAAGTGTAGACAATAAAGATGAGTGGATTGTTGCAACCACTAATAGCCTTGAAGAATTGTATGAGAATTACAAAAAATTCAATCCGGAAGAGAAGATAAAAGATGGGAAAGGAAATGAAGTACTTAATGACGAAGTTTTTGCAAGGCTGTCAAAACAAATAAAAAAGATTCGTTCTAATATCGTTTATTAGCAAACAATATAACCTGAATATCATTGATTTTATTTATTTTTATGAATTATTCAGGATAAGGATAAAAAAAGTATTGGGGCTTACGCTTCAATACTTTTTTTATATCGTGTTTGTCCATAAAGTCTGATTTCTGTGTTACGCTCGTCGAAAAAACGCTCGATTACCTTAATAAACTCTGTTTTTTTCGACTTCGCAAGCTACCTTCTTTGAGGTTGGATTATTTACTTTTATAAACTATTCATATTAAGTGATTGTTTTATGTTTTTCTATCTATCTAAAATATTCGTATTCTTTACACAACCATTTAACTTGATTGTAATACTAATGGTTTTGTCGTACTTGTTCCAACCCCGGATATGGCGTAGACGGTTGCGCATAGCTGCGATTGTTTTGTTTCTGGTTTTTACGAATGGTATCATTTTCAATGAAGCACTATTGCTTTGGGAGGTACCGGCTGTACTCATCGATGAGGTGCCGGATGGTTGTGAGGTCGGTATAGTTTTGGGAGGCACTACAGATACTGAAAGAGCCCCTTTCGATCGCTTGTATTTTTCACATGGGGCCGAGCGTGTTACTCACGCACTCCGTTTATACAAGGAAGGAAAAATCAGAAAAATACTGTTTACCGGAGGCAAATCACGTTTGTTTGAAGACCGGGAGAAGGACAATGCGCCTATTCGTAATTTCTTCATTATGGCCGGTGTAAAACCGGAAGATATTATAATAGAAAATCGTTCGAGAAATACACGTGAAAATGCAGTTTTGACAAAGGAGGTACTACAAAACCTGGGACTGACAGACAAAAAGCATATTTTGCTCACTTCAGCATTTCATTTACGTCGTGCGGAGGGCTGTTTTATAAAGGAAGGCATAGATATTTTGGGATTTAGTACTAACTTCTATTCCGCTTTACCCAAAGACCGTTTTACTTTTTTTCAGTTTATACCGTCCGTCAGGGTACTTAATGATTGGAATTTTTTGATCAAGGAATTTATTGGGTATATAGTTTACCGGGTTGTAGGATATTCCTAATCTTAAATTATGGTTAAAGCCCTGCACCCAATAGCTATTGGGTTTATTGCAACTACTTTAGTTTCTATAAGTGTTATTTTTTTGGAACTAATCCGCTAGCCAAACGGTTTTTTGGTTAGTAAATTCACGAATGCCCAGATGTGATAGTTCACGGCCGTATCCCGAACGTTTGATGCCTCCGAATGGTACGCTGGGGTCAGAGAACATCATTTGGTTTACATAAACAGCTCCCACCTCAATGCCGTCTGTGATGTATTGTATTGCATTTCGATCGGTGGTCCAGACTGATGCACCCAGGCCAAATTGGCTATCATTGGCAATTCGAAGAGCATCTGCCATATCTTTGACCCGGAAAAATATGGCTACCGGTCCAAACATTTCTTCATCGTAAGCCGGTGTGCCAGGTTGGGCATCGCCAATAATCAGTGGAGGGAATTGTGCATTTGTGATTGAGGATGATACCTTTCCATACAGTAGTGTTGCCCCCTTTTTTAAGCTTGTTGTTACCTGTTTCTGCAGCTCTTCAGCAAGGTCTTGTCTGGCAAGAGGGCCAAGATCTGTATTGCTGTAAAGAGGATCACCTTCCTGCAGTTTATCGAGTTGTTCGGAATATAGTTTCAGGTACTCATCGAAAACAGCATCTTCAATAATAAATCGTTTACCCGCTATGCAGCTTTGACCACAATTTATCATACGGGCTTTTGCGCCAAATTCAGCTGCTTTTTTCAGATCGGCATCATGTAACACGATGAATGGATCACTGCCACCCAATTCCAATACAGTTTTTTTAAGGTTTCGCCCTGCTATTTCAGCTACGTTACTGCCTGCATTTTCGCTACCTGTTAGCGTAGCAGCCACTACTTTTGGGTTGTTGAGTACTATTTCTACTTTTGAAGCACCTATTAACAGAGTTCGAAAAACGCTATCCGGGAAACCGGCTAAACGTACTATCTCTTCAATTGCCAATGCACATTGGGGCACATTGGATGCGTGTTTTAACAGCGCAGTATTTCCGGCCATAAGTGCGGGTGCTACAAAGCGGAACACCTGCCAAAAAGGAAAGTTCCACGGCATAATGGCCAGTATTGGTCCAAGGGGATTGTAATGGATCCAGGCATTGCCATGTGGCGGATCGAGTGGCTCATCTGCAAGAAACCGGGCAGCGTTATCTGCATAATAGTAGCACACTTTGGAACATTTTTCTACTTCAGCAATGGATTCTTTTATGGCTTTGCCCATTTCAATTGTGATAATCCCACCATAATATTTTTTATTCTCTTCTAAAAGCCCGGCCATTTTATACATACGTGCGGCACGTTCATGCAAATCCGTGTTTTTCCAGAGGAGAAAAGCGTTGTATGTCTGATCTATGGCTTCTGATATACGTTTGTTATCAAACGATTCAAAAGTTTTTAAGACTTGACCATTGAAAGGGTTGATTGATTGGATGGACATAATATTTCTTTTCTTTTTTCTACATAATTAACAGAAAGCCCCGCAGCAATAAGTGCAATGACTGGTGCAAATAAAATGCCTATCAGGGGGACTAACAGACTAAAGTTGAAAAACAATCCGTTACCTATAGTCAGGCCTGGATGTTCTGTGATGATCTTATGACTTAAATCCTGTGGAATATCATAATACTCATTTCTATAATCTAACATGGCGTAACCAAAGAAGTAACTTTCAATCACCAGGATGGCCAATGGGGCGATGGGCAACAACCATCCGATCAGGAGGCTGAAGAACAGAACACTAACTGTAATGAGCAATTCGATAAAAAAGTTTTTAAAAGCAATTCGCATACCTCGGGTACAATCTGCCAGAAATCCGCTCATGCAAAATACCTTGTCACCAGGTGCGGCTATAGACTGAACTTTACCCGAAATGTAAGCCATGAATGGTGCAAAAAAGATCAATATGGCATAACGATAGATTTTTAAATATAAAAAGACTATTGCAGTCCGTACGCCAATTAAAAGTAATTTTTCAATGAAATTGACCAGATTGCTATCACCTTTTTCGAATTCAAAGTGTTGGATGATCCATTGTACAAGGACGCTGGAAGAATTCCAAACCAAAATTCCTATGAGAACAGCTAAGATTAAATTAAAAATAGCAGGTAATATGAGCAAATACCAAAGGTGATGTCGTTCTATAAAACGCAGAGCGTTCCAGTAAAAGCGAAAAGAAAGTTGTAACTCGCGAAAAAATTGCATACACGTATCCTTCTAGTTAAAAATATTCAAATACTGGCAATTCTCCTACTATACTGGATAATAATTTTTTACAATGATATTTTTATAACTATTCTTATCATTTTATCGTGTATTTCCCTTAAGTGTATGTAATTTCGTGTTAAATTGTATTTAACTAAATAGCTTACTTTTTAAACAATTAAAATGGAACTACTTGAGGTGATATGGGATAATGCCCGTAAGTATCAAAAACGCATTGTTTTACCTGAAGGCACAGAAATTCGCACCCTACAAGCCGCCGATATAGCACTTTCTCAACAGCTCGCAAAGATTACCCTGATCGGGCCTGAGGATGAGATCCTTCGGCTTGTAGAAGAGCATGATTTGAAGCATATTGGGGAAGCTACAATTGTTGATCCTGACCATCTTGAGAAGCAGAAGGAATACGTAGATTTGATGGTGAAATTAAGGGCGCATAAAGGGTTGACATCCGAAGCCGCCTCGGAACTATTGAACAACCCATTGTACGTTGGAGCTATCATGATCAAAAATGGTGATGCAGACGGAGAGGTAGCAGGCGCCAGGAATGCCACAGGTGATGTTTTGAGGCCGGCATTCCAATTTGTGAAAACTGCACCGGGAATCAGCGTTGTTTCCGGAGCTTTTGTGATGATTATTCCTGATAAAAGTTTTGGTGACGATGGCATTATGGTATTTGCTGATTGTGCAGTGCATCCGGACCCTACCGCTAGTGAGCTGGCAGAAATTGCAGTGGCAACAGCCAGAACAGCCAGGGCTATAGCCGGATTGGAACCTAGGGTGGCTATGTTGAGTTTTTCAACCAAAGGAAGTGCCAGGCATGAATTAGTAGACAAAGTTACATCGGCTACGGATATTGTCCGTAAAATGGATCCCGAACTTCAGGTTGACGGAGAGTTACAGGCCGATGCTGCAATTATTCCTGTTATCGGTCAGAGTAAAGCGCCGGGAAGCAAGATCGCAGGACATGCCAATGTATTGGTTTTCCCCACTTTGGATGCAGGAAATATCGCATATAAGTTGGTACAGCGTCTCGCTCACGCCGAGGCTGTAGGACCGATCCTCCAGGGTATGGCAGCTCCAATTAATGACTTATCAAGAGGTTGCTCGGTAGAGGATATTGTAAATATGATTGCAATTACTGCTAATCAGGCTCATTCCGCAAAACAAAACTAAAATTAATCATGACTGTAGCAGTTGAACCAATTGAAGGTTATGCCATAAAAAAGGATAAGGTATTAGAGAGAAAAAGAAACCAGTATAATTTCAACAAGGTAGGTGTGGTAGGATGTGGAATCCTGGGGCAGGAAATCACCAGGATGGTGAGTGTGAGTGGAATTGATGTGACTTTTATAGAGATTTCAGAAGAAAAGATCGACCAGGGTATTGCAGACATTACCAGGGGATTGGATGCGATGATAGACAAATGGGGCATGACTGAAAGTGAAAAACGAGCCATTATGTCGCGCATTACAGGGTCTCTGGATTTTTGTGATCTCGCAGGTGCTGATATTGTGATAGAATCGGTTAAGTCACGCACCAGGGAAGATAGTGTAGAATTGAGGAAGCGCATATTTAGAGAGATAGAAAAGTCAGTTGACCCTGAAACAGTGATTGTAACCAACTCCACAACACTGGTTATCACGGAACTATCATCAGAGTTGGAATTTCAGGACCGTTGTATGAGTGTGCATTTTTTGTCGCCTGCCGATAAAACACCCGTGGTAGAGATTGCACGAGGTCTTAATACCAGCGAAGAAACATATGAGAAAGTTTATCAGTTTGTGGCTCTTTTCAATAAGCGTGTGGTCCCGGTGATAGAATCACCCGGTATCATCAGCACCAGGTTGATTGCTCCACTGATCAATGAAGCTTGTGAGATATTGATGGAAGGTGTTGGCAAGCTTGAGGATATCGATGCTACTATGCGGCTTGGTTTTGGCTTTCCATTGGGACCTTTTGAAATCGCAGATAAAACCGGACTGGATAGCATTGTTCGCTGGCTTGATAATTTGTACAAGGAATATGGAGATTTAAAATACAAAGCCTCCCCTTTACTTAAGAAGAAGGTACGAGCTAATCAGTTGGGCAGGGAAACGGGCAAAGGGTTTTATGAATATGATGAAGACGGAAGAAAAATTATAGAAAAACCAAAAACAATTCATGAAAATACTGGTCATTAATAGTGGAAGTTCATCGATCAAATATCAGCTACTGGAAACTGTAAAAGGTGAGGTGATTGCCAAAGGTCAGGCAGATAAAATCGGAATGATGGATGCTGCTTTAAAAAATATTAGAAATGATGGAGATGAAGTAATCCTGAAAGGTGAAATCATCGACCATCAGGCAGGTATTGAGTACGTACTCGGTGTATTAACCAGTAAAAAGCACGGATCTCTTAAAAGTCTGAAAGATATTGATGCAGTTGGACACCGCGTGGTACACGGGGGTGAGGCATTTAAAACCAGCGTACTTATTGATGAGGTAGTTGTAAAAAAAATTGAGGAATATGTTGATTTGGCTCCATTGCATAATCCTCCAAACCTGAAAGGGATATATGCCATCACTGAGCTGATGCCCAACACACCACAGGTTGCTGTATTTGATACAGCATTTCACCAGACAATGCCCAAGCGTGCATATATGTATGCAATTCCGTATACTTTATATAAGAAATATGGTTTGCGGCGTTATGGATTTCACGGAACAAGCCACAAATATGTATCACAGCGTGCCTGTGACATTTTGAATGTGGATTATCAATCTCAAAAGATCATTTCCTGTCATTTGGGTAATGGTGCGTCTATTGCAGCCATTAAAAATGGACGCTCGGTTGATACTTCCATGGGTCTTACACCCGTGGAGGGTATGATTATGGGCACGAGAAGCGGTGACCTTGATTTAGGTGTACTTACTTATGTGATGAATAAAGAGGAATTGGGGGTTGGTGAAGCCAATACCCTGATCAATAAATTTAGTGGAATGCTTGGGATATCGGGTGTGTCATCCGACATGCGGGAGGTTGAGGAAGCTGCAGATGAAGGTAATGACCGGGCCAAGCTTGCACTCGAAATGAATTACTACCGGATCATTAAATACATTGGGTCCTATATTGCGGTAATGGGGGGTGTTAATATCATTGTATTTACGGGTGGGATCGGAGAGAACTCAGATAATATGCGGGAGGCAGTTTGCTCAAAATTAGGATACATGGGATTGAAATTTGATTCTAAAAAGAACAAAGGTATGCGCGGAAAAGAAGAGATCCTCACCAAGGATGATTCGGAAGTAAAGGTACTGGTGGTGCCTACCAATGAAGAATTGGTTATTGCCAAAGAAACCCGCATGATCTTAGAACATGAAAGTCAAACTTAAAAATGTAGATTAGAAACAAGAACCGTATTGAATAAAATGGGTTCTATGTGAAATATAGTGGGTCATAGAAAAATAACCCCCCCCAATTACCCACTTAAAATCATATAGAGCTATAAAAAGCTTGTGTAGTGGTTCACAATCTATCTATTAGCCTTTTATTTTTTTGTCCCAATTTTTTTCTCGACTTCGGCGATTTTCTCATCAGTACCTTCATGACCAAAGGCTTTGGCCTTTTTATAGAGATCGAGAGCTTCTGAATAAGTTTCTTTTTTCTTCTTAGGAGCTAGTTTTGTGCGGCGGGCAGCTTCTTCGATGGCCTGCGCGCGTGCAAAGTAGGCGTCGCCTTCGTTAATTTGAGACTTGAT
>Ga0164313_10002097_pt1 | contig 17874 bp, 14 predicted proteins | sample GuaBasSedimGuay4_FD_113735 | JGI IMG/M metagenome (GOLD analysis project Ga0164313, IMG submission 113735) | Subseafloor sediment microbial communities from Guaymas Basin, Gulf of California, Mexico - Guay4, Core 4569-4, 0-3 cm | ecosystem: Environmental > Aquatic > Marine > Hydrothermal vents...
CGAGATAATTAATGGCTACTCGATTGAGTTCGAGGACGGGCAGTACACGGTAATTATTGAGGGGAGCAATAACAACTTCCATGACGTTCTCAATGGAATCTTGGTACAGAATCAGGTCCAGGTCATCCCGACCAACTCGGCTGGCCTGATTGTTGTAGAGGGCGGCTGTGAGGATGAGCCTCCGCTCTTGAAGGTCACGGTCAAGGATGATCTTGGTGTAGTGCGCACCGGGACAGTTACTGGTCTTACATAGGAGGAGATGATGGTACTACACAAGAACCTAGCAGCCGCCCACCGCCATGATCCGAAGGATCACACCCATCTTGAGGTGGATGTCACTGACCTGCAGGACTACCTGACAGAAGCGGACGCCGATCTCCTCTACTCTGTCCTGGCGCACGACCATGTCGTTGCTGACATCACAGACTTCGATCCAACGGACTACCTGCCGCTGGCTGGCGGCACGCTGACCGGTGATGTCAGTTCTGACAGCGACATTCTCTTCGATTTCGGGGCCGGGATTAAGGGCGAGGTGGAGGCTGGTGGTCTCTGGCACTTCATTTTGAGAATCTCCATGGGGGATCGCCTTACCCTTGGCAACTCTTCATTTGACCTGCGGCTTGAGGGGTCCGAGACACGGCCCATGTACGAAGGTGCTGACCTGGCCTTGTTCTCTGATCTTGCAGCCTACTCTTTGCCGCTGACTGGCGGGACGTTGACCGGCAATCTTTATGTGGAGACAAGCTCTAGCCCAGCGGTGTTCCTGCGCCCAGCAGGATCTACAACAAGCTACACCCACATGACCGATTCAACCGGGGCTACATATTTTATTAAAGTTGCGGCTTCCGGGCCTGCCATCATTAACATAGATAGCAAGCCGACAGACGGCACCAGCGAAGCCATGATCAGGATGAATCGGACCACCAACACCTCTGGCGTATCAGGTGTTGCAGTATATGAGGGTGATGGGACATCATCTATCCAGCACGGCCTTTATGGAGGCAGCGGAGATGCGGAGCTTTGTAAGCTGGGCGGCAAGCTCACAGTAGGAGGGCCGGTGCAGCTACCCTACCTGGGTGCGGCACCGAGTGGGCTGACCAACGGCATGATCTGGATGGAGAGTGATGGACTGCACCTCTACTACGCTGGAGCAGAGAAGGTTGTTGCAGGGGCGTGAATGGAGGGGGAGAGAAGGGCGGATGTGTGATGAAAAGCGGGCTTGGTTCGGGGTCATCGACATGACCGGCGAAGATCCTAAGACGAAGTATTCGTTCAACCCCTCTGCGATCCAGTGGTGGGCGTGGATGTTCGGGAAAACTATTGCCATCATCGCCGGTCTCTGGCTTGGAGTTTCCTGGGTTGCCGGGGGTGTCTTCGATACACATCTGAAGGCTTTCCACAGGGAGGCGAAGCCAGCAATCAAGCTGTTGGTGACCGAGACAATGGAGTCTCACGAGAGGAGCCATGTCACGCTTGAGAGAGTCCACGATATTGAGAGACACAACGCAGGAGTGGACGAAAAGCTGGGGAACATGGAGGAGAAGCTGGACAACATCGAGGGCAAGATCGACATTCTCATTAGGAACGGTAACTGATGCTGGCCATGAATGACCTCCTGCCTGGCGCCCGAAACTTCTACGTCTACGAGGCGGCCTGCAAGTGCGGGTGCGGGTTCGGGCGGGAGATCGGGGACGTCCAGCTGGAGATCATCATGCTCCTTGAAGCAATCAGAGAAGATGTTGGCGGGCCTGTTCGCCTTACGTCCTGGTGTCGCTGTCAACACCATAATCAAAATGAGGGCGGGGTCGAAAACTCCGTCCATTGTCTAGGCGAAGCAGCGGACATTCAGGTGGAGGGCGGCAGGCACCGCTACGTCGTACAGAAAGCCGCCCACAACCACGGGGCGGAGGGAGTAGGCACGGCGAGGGGCTTCATCCATGTAGACGTCCACAAGGGCAGTGTGAAGCCTCGGCCTAGTGCGTGGAAGTATTAGGAGGACGAGATGGGACTGAAGAAGAAGCGATGGTTTCAAACGTTAATGACAATCGCTCCGAAGGTGGCGGCTGCCCTCGGTGGACCCATCGGTGGACTGGCGATGAACGCACTCAAGACTGCGCTGGGTATGCCCGACGCCACGGACGCGGAGATCGAGAAGACGATTGCTGAAGGCTCCCCGGAGATCTTCCTCAAGCTCAAGCAGGCCAACTTGGACTTCGAGAAGACGATGCGCGAACTCGACATCAAGGAGGACCAGCTTGTCTACGAGGATGTGCAGTCGGCGCGGTCGATGCACATCGGGGCGATGGACAGCACCCCGGCCATCCTGAGCTACCTGGCGATGGTGATCTTCTTCGGTGTGGTGGCGCTGGTGGTGACGCAGCCACAGTTCTTCTTGGAGAACACGCTGGCTCAGAACGTGGCATACATGGTGATCGGTGCAAGCATCGGCTGGGTGGAGAAGGCATACTCATTCTGGCTCGGGTCCAGTCGGGGGTCCAAGTCCAAGTCTGATTCGATGGCGTTGATTCTGGATAAATTAGAAATGAAATCATAGGAGGAGAACATGGCTACACCGAAACCGAAGGCAGTCGAGGAGCCGGAGCGAGAGGTCGTTCGTGAGGCGAGGAAGCTGATCGAGATCCTCATCAAGCAGCGGGAGAACACACTGGAGAATCTGAACACCACCGTGAACAACGCGAAGATTATGGAGCAGCAGGCGTTCATGCTCAGGGGCAAGATCAGCGCTCACGATGAGCAGATCGAGATGCTGCGCAAGCGGCACGGGATCAAGGAGTAAGTGTCTTGAGGTCGATCATCGTCCACATCTCTCAAGGGAACGTCCACAAGTACGGCGGGGACGTGATGAAGAGAGTTGTCGCATTCAACCAGAAGCGTGGTCTGAAGTGCGTTCCCGAGTTGTTGTTTGCTGAGCTATCCAACCAGATGTGTGCGGCTGATCCCTTCACCCTGTGCCTGGCCTGTGTTGATGAGAACGACGAGGTGAAGGGCCACGCCATCACCCACATCCATGATCTCTATGGCTACCGGACAGCCATGGTCTACCACCTGGAGATCGACGAGAGCGCAAGGGACGAGACCCGCATGGAGATGCTCATGCAGGGGTGGGATCAGATAGAAGAATGGGCACGGAAGATGGGCTGCAAGGCAGTCAGAACCTGGGCGATGAACGCGAAGCTCGCTGAGATCTTCACCCGCCATGGGTTCAAGGATCAGGAGCACGTGCTCATGGAGAAAGAACTAGAGTAGGAGGCAATCATGGGCGGAGGCGGCACCACACAGACTTCGACAACCCGGAACACAATTCCTCGTGGTCTGGAGGGAGCATACCGAGAGGCTGGAAGCGTTGGCGAAGATCTGCTTGGACAGATCGGTAGCATCCTCCCAGGCTGGCTCACTGACGACACGGTCCAACATGTCGCTGGCCCCACAGACCTGGAGACTGCCGCTGGTGGCGCACAGGCGGGGTTGCTAGAGAGCCAGGGACCACAGGCATGGAGCGATGCCTTGGGTATGTACAACTCCCTTGGGAGCCTGCCTTCATGGGGTGGTGCCGACCTCAGTGGCATCATGGGGTGGGGAGGCGGACAACCCGCAGCCCCAGCGCCCGGCACGCCAGGTCGTGTGATCCCGCAGGGACAGGACCAGGCAGGGACCAAGCGCATGGAAGTGCAGGATGATGGTGGTGGCGGGGGAGGCGGAGGTGCCTTCGACCCGACCGGCGCTGGGGGGTATGACCCGACGGGTGGTGGACAGCCCCTTATCAGGCGCACAGACGGAGGTGGTGGCCCCGCCCCTAACGTGGGCACCCCAGGCGCTACCACTCCACCGTGGGCGCAGGCCGCCTCCGGCCATGGCATCAGTGCCCCAGGCATGGGGCAGGGGCCGCAGACGGGAGGGGTCCGTGAGATCGCGGGTGCTTACGGCGGCGGCGGTGGAGGCTACGGTGGTGGCGGAGGAGGAGCAAGCTGGGGAGGCGGGGGAGGTGGCGCGAGAGAGGACCGGATCGACAATCCTCTCCAGAACATCGACTTCGCCAACCACCCGGCGCTCCAGTCAGCACTCGACACCTTCGCCAAGACTGCCCTGCCGGGCATCGAGAACTCCATGATCGGTGCTGGCCTCGGCAGGTCAGGGGCTGCTGGTAACGCCATCGCTACCGGCAAGGCCAACATCGCCCTGCCGGTGATGCAGCAGTTGATCTCTGGTGAGCTACAAAACAAGGGCTACGACGTGACCCAGCGTGGCCAGGACGTAGGACAGAACATCGCCGGAGCGCAGGCTGGAACGGCAGCTTACAACGCAAACCTGGCGCACCAGGCCGCACTCAGGGGCCAGGACATCGGGTTGCGTGCTCAGGACATCGGACTCAGGGGGCAGGACATCAACGCTCTGCTCCAGCAGGGAGCGCAGGGGCTGCAGGCCAGAGGGCAGGACATCGGGGCCATGCTCTCCGGGGCACAGGGGCTGTCCTCTCTCGGAGGCATGGACCTTGGGCGCATCCAGGATGCCATCTCTGGTGGCATGGACATCGGAAGTATCTTCCGTGGCATGGAGAACCAGCAAGGCGAGGCCGGGTTCCTCGCAGGCCAGCGTAGTGGTGATCGGGCCTCGGACATCTGGAACACCATTGTGAGCGGAGCGATGGGCGGGACAGGCAGCACGACAACGACCACCGGGGGTGGCGGAGGTAAGTAATGGGCTTCTCCTTTTATGATTTTTTGGAAATGGCGGCACCCATCGGTGTAGCTATGATTCCAGGCATCGGCATCCCGGCCTCAATTGCGCTGAGTGCTGCCATGAAGGGTGGCACATCCGCCATCAAGGGTGGAAGCATGGGTGAGATCCTTCGTGATACTGCCCTTGGTGCGGCGGGTGGCGCTGCTGGTGCCGGTACTGCTGGTGCCATATCTAAGATCGCTGGCAAGGCGGGCGGTGCTGCGGTGGAGCAGGGCGGCAAGGTGGCCGAGGCTGCCTTTGCCAAGACCCCAGAGCTTGGGTTTGGCAAGGCCACCGAGAAAGCGATGGGCGCACTGGCCAAGGCGGGCGGGCGGCAGAAGCTGGCGCAGGGAGTGAGCGGTGCGTTCAGCGGGGCACTCGGTGATGACCCGGAGAAGACATCTCGGATGCTGGACATGGTCAAGAAGGGTGGCAACGTGGCTGGCTCGGTGAGTGACGCCTACCAGTTCATGACCGAGGCACCATCCTTCAGCCAGCACGAAACCATGCTGGCTAAGAGGAAGCATCCGGGCATGGACGCTGCCTACCAGTTCGGCGGCTTCGGCGGAGGGCGCACGCCGACGCTCGGATTCATGCAGGGAGGATTCTAATGCCAGAAGGTGGACTGTTCAGTGGGATGAAGTTCACGGACATATTCTTCCCGGCTGCTGCTGCGGCTGCGTCGATGTACAACCCGTATGTCGGGCGCGGGATTCAGACCGGGCTGAACACGTTCAACACCTTCGCTGCCTTCCAAGATAGTCAGCGGTACTACAAGCGGCTCAAGGAAGAACAGGAGCGGATGAATGTCGGCGGGGAGAACCTGCGTGCTGGCATTGACAGGCAGCGTAGCAGGCTGGAGGGCAAGTTTTCAGAGTTCGACCAGCGCCCGGACGATGAGTTCGGTCCGCTACTGGACGAGGCACAGACCTCGCAGCTTGGGATGTTCGGAGACGAGGGGCCGGAACTGCCCGACCCAGACCAGGAGATGGCTGCCAGACAGTCGCTTGGTGACATGGAAGGGCAGAGTCCTGGCCAGTTTGGTCTCGGTATGGAGGGAATGGAAAATCCCAGGTTCAGTGAGATGAATGTCATGGAGCTTCCTCCGGCCCTGACCGAAGATCAGTTGGCCATGAGGGATGCTATCGAGGCGCAAATCTGGCAGCAGGATCTTGCAGAGTCTGCCATCGAAGCGTCTCCTGGGTCCGCCGCTAACCAGGCTCTGATGGCTGGCTACCGTGGGATGGACACCGAGTACCGTGACGCCGACCGCATCAAGGACATGCAGACAATCATCAAGCAGCGGGAAGACGCAGGTCTCAGAGACATTATTGCGAGTCAACTCACTGTTGATGAGACACGGAAGGTGGCTGACATCTGGGCCAAGAACAAGCAGTCGGAGCAGGCTGGATCTCAGAGACTCATTGACCAGCAGATGAGCGGACGTGACGAGGAGGGCAACCTGACGGCAAGCACGATTGAGCAATACAAACATCGTATGAGTCAGCATGTTGATGCGTATGCCAACCCAGCGAGCGACGTGGATGCCAAGGCGAAACACAAGGAAGAAGCAATTTCCTATGCCATTATGCTGAGGCACGCGGGTGTCCCGCTACCAGCGTATATGGAGGAGTGGATAAGGGAACACGACAAGAAGCAGACCGCTGCCGCTGAGCTTGTCGGCGGTGCCCCTGATGCGACGGTGTCTAGCCACAAGAGCACAGTCACAACCGGGAGCAGTAACCCGGATGCTATTGGGTTCCTAGATGATGTGGTTCCTGGCTGGCAAGCAGCGCCTGGGAATGGGTAATGCCAGAGCCGTGGAACCCGTTCGCTGAGTTCTTCACGCCCCAGTTCAGGCAGCGTGATCTCTACGACAGGTTCGTCCAGTTCCAGGAACTCTACCCAAGTCACCCGCAGTACATGGACCTCAACACGGGGGACCGAGAGTATGCCAGGAACCAGGCGCTTGGGGTAGAGAATAGCGATGAACTCTACAAGCATCTGATCGAGGCCAGCCAAGGCGCGGACTCCGAGACCCGCAACCGTCTCTTCAACTCCATGATGGTGGACGACCCACGCTGGCAGGAGCAGTGGTCACTCGGTGACAAGACGAAGATCCGAGAGACCCTTGTCGGTGCGATAGACCCAGCCGAGCAGTATGCCCCGCCCAAGGGACGACACATCCCAACCCGCCAACTCACCCCGCCAACCAGGGACCAGGCCATACAGGGGATGACCGACTACGCTGTCCGCGAAGAGTCCATGAAGATCCAAGAGGAGAGGGAGGCTCGCCAAGCAGAAAGTCCAATCCGCGGTATGCTCGACAAGCCATACGTCAGGGAAACGCTTGCCCCGGCACTGAGCATGATCGGGCAGATCCCAGGCCAGGCGGCTGTTCAGGCTGGATACACCGAAGCAATGATGGCCCCAGGTGAGGGCGCTGGTGCAGGCAGGGCCGTGTCTCCTGGGTTTGGACGTGAGGCGTTCTCTCTCGGCGCGCCACCAGTCCAGACAGAGGAGGAGGCGGAGGCGATCAGGGCTGGTGTTCATGATCTTGCTCGGGGGTTCATCGAGGCTGGTGAGAAGCAGCAAGCAGCCGTGGCTGAGCACTTCCCAGAGCCTGAAGTCCAAAGGTTCGAGGAGATCGAGGGTGTTGGCGATGCTGTCAAATATACCCTCGGGGTGGTCAGCAACATGGCCGGGTTCGTTGCCCAGGCTGCTGCCGGGCGTGCCGTTGGTGGGCCACCGGGCGCAGTCATGGCCATCCTCCCGGCTGTCATGTCGGAGGCCAGCCAAGAGGTCAGGCGGGTCACTGGCGAAGAACTCCGCCCAGACCTCGTGCTACCTGCTGCGATGGCGTCAGCGGCCCTTGAGTATGCTGGATTTGAAACTCTCAGCGGTGCCGTCACCAAGAATCTGAGGGGCAAGATCACAGCCAGGCTCGTCGCTGGGCTGATGGCTGCCACACAGGTTGGCGGGGTTGAGGGCATGACAGAGTGGTCGCAGGAGTTCATCAACCTTGCTGTCGGTCGGATCGCAGACGAGGATCGCAAGCTCTTCGATAAGCTCACCTACGAGGAGAGGTCAAGGCTCGCCAACGCAGCAATGGCTGGGGTGATTGGTGGCCTGCTCATGAGTGGAGGCGGCAGCGCAATGCGCCATCAGTATCTCGACGGCAAACAGCAGGCTGATGTTGACAACGCCCAAGGAGACATCGCCACCATCGAGTCGCTGGCTCGCACCCTGGTAGAGCACGGCCCCACCGGAGCGCAGGTCAGGGCAAGGGCGAAGGAGATTGGAGAGAAGGCTGGCGTTCCGTCCGAACTCTTCGAGCAGCCTGAGACGGGCGGCGCTGTCATCCTGGATGCGCAGGGGCAGCCTGTTGAGACCGGGAGGCCACTTGAGGTCACGCCGGAGGTAGAGGCTGCACCCCCCAGCGTCAGGCAGGAGGGTGTCGAGCCACAGGCCCCAGTAGAGGGCGAGCGTCGTGCTGCTGAGCCGGTGCCGCCGCCAGAGACGCTTGGCCAGGTGGGTGACGAGGTGCTGCCTGATGAGGCACGCGCCATCATGGATGCGAGGTGGGATCGTGCGCCTGAGATACTCAAGCGTGATGAGTTCCGTGGTGAGCGCACTGCGTTTGCTGAGGGGCGAGACGCTCACGTCACCACCACGCTGCAGGATGAGTCATCTCACGGCATCAACAAGCTGGGGCCGGAAGACATCCGTGGTCTTGATGCTGAGATGATTCGGATTGGCAACGAGATAGATGTCGAGTTCGGAGTAGCACCGGCTGAGCCTACGGTGGTGCAGAGAGAGCCTGCCCCAGCCCCCGCCCCCGTCGAACAGCCCGTGCTCTTCGGACCAACGGGGGGAGTGGTTGTCGGCACTGAGCGTGGTGGTGTCGTTCACACCGGGGCTGCATTCGCAGAGCGTGCGATCCCTGAGTTCCAGGCCCGCATTGAGGGCCTCAACGACATGGCGACGAACACTGAAGCCTTCGCTCAGAGTGAGTTCTACGATGGCTCCTACCCGCTGCCGAGAGAGGGCGGGCTGCTGGCTGCGACCCAGACCCAGATGTACGCTACTGACCCACAGTACAAGGCCCAAATCGACGCCGCGATTGTTGATGTTGCCGACACCCTGGTCAATACACAGGCTCAGTTGATGACCGTGGGACTCGGCATGGCCCCGCCTGGCACCCATCGCACCATCGTAGATGACACCGGGAAGGTGCGCGGCGGGTTCACTGCCGACCCACTCCGGGCCTGGAAGATGGAGGCGATGTCGAAGTACAAGCACGCCGGTCGGCACCTCGGCAACATCTCTGTCAGGGAGGGCGTGCAGAACGCAGTCGATGCTGTAGTGATGGGCAAGGCCGCTGGCACGACCAAGAGGGGGAAGGTCGAGATCATCATTGATGGCAACCCCATGCCGTGGGGAGTCGGCTTCACGATTATCGACAACGGCATCGGCATGAGTGACGTGGACATCCGCGACGTGTTCCTCAGCCTGCACAGCACCGGCAAGGACATCGTGGAGGTCGCTGGCGGGTTCGGCACTGGAAAAGCGGTGGCTTTGGTACCAAACGAGGAAGCGACATGGGAGCTTTTTACTCGGGACAACTATTACAATAGCGAGTTGGCGAAGAACGAGCAGCAGATCCAAGTTTCCGAAGAGCCAATCGTCGGCACCAAGCTGGTGGTGAAGAGCAACCTGGAAGATCGTGACATTATCAACTCGACTCTCATTAAGTATTTAGAAACGTCTGAAATGCCGAAGTGGATCGACATGACGGTCAACGGGAAGAAGCTGGCCAACCCATTCAAGAGGAGGAAGAGCAAGTCAGAAACGCACGAGATAGAGTTGGCGGGGAAGAAGACGGTAGCGACGATTCACTATTACCCGAACCCGCCGACTGGTTCTCATGACTTCAACTACAACAAGAGCATGATCGTCCGACTGGTCAACCCCATGTCTGGGGTGAAGCTGACGCAGGCGGTAGAGGACATCTACAACACCAACTTTAATGGTGCCATCGTTGTGGATATTGAGACCGAGGCTACCCCAGGCGAAGAGGGCTACCCGCTCGACAACTCCCGCCTGAAACTTGAGTCGGCACTCAGGGAGCCGGTTGATGGAATGGTCGGCAAGTACGCAGCCGAGGGGCGGAGCGCACAGCGTGCCACCCAGCAATCAAAGCAGGTTCCGCTCACGAGCTTCGGGAGATGGGGCGCTGTCGCTACGAAGGCTGTCTCTGATCCAGAATACCTGGCTCTCGCAGAGGAGGCCAAGCTCATCTTCGAGGAGACCGAAGGGTTCTTTGAAAGGGCGATGCGGGAGCTTGACGCTGGTGATGACTCGGTAGTCGGCCCAACAACCAGGCCATTCACCCCGCTGACTGAACTAATCGCTGAGGTAGACGTAGGTTATAAGGGGCCAAAGGGGTCGAAGTTTGTAGCCATGCACATGCTGGCTTACGAAACGGCTGCTCGCCTCCTGGCGTCAAGAACAACCGCTCCTGTTGACTACTTCTATCCGCTCTTTTCAAAGGAAGTTCGTGGTGGGGTCGTGGCCTCTCAGTATGGCAGGGGGCGTCTCGGGTACAACCCATACGCGATCCGTGACGTGGCCTTCAAGGAGCCACTGGTCTATGCCGTCTACCTGAAGGATCTTATTGATCATGAGTTGACGCACTACTTTGTTGGCGATCACACTGAGGACTTCACTTCCAGGATGGGCGATGTCCAGCTTCAGACCGCAACCATGCTACCGTATTTGGTACGACTGGCAGAGAAAGTCCTTGGGAAGACCGACACTCTCTTGATCCGCAACGAAGAGGTGGTGGTGCCAGAGATCAGGTATCTCGAAAAGTACCTCACCCCAGAACAGATGGAGTTTATTTATGGCGAAGTCGCAGACGAAGGGATCGCCGGGGCAGCAGACGACCTCTACTTCCCCCTCGCTGAAGGAGACGACTGGCAACTTGGGCTATTCAGACCAGAGGTGGAACGAGGCGCTGGTCCAGTCGATAGTGACGAGGCACCTGCTGAGGCTGGGGGCCGCGCCCAACAGCCCGGTAGACCAAGCGATGACCTCGCTGGCCGAGGAGGTGTGGCAGTTGGCACAGCAGCAGCTAGGGAGTCAGCAGCCCCAGAGCCAGTCACCGGAGAGTCAGCCGCCGCCGCAGCCAGAGGGCCAAACGCAGCCGAAGCCGCCCGCAAACGCAGGCTAGAGCGCAGGGGCAAGCATCAGCTTGAGCTTGAGAAGGAGGCCGAGCGCAAGGAGAAGCGTAAGATCAAGGCTGAGGCCAGGGCTGAGACCAAGGCCAAGGCCAAGCGGCAGGCATTCATCCCCACCACAATCCAGCAGAAGATCCTCGATGCCATCAGGGATGACGATCTTCACACCATCTCAGAGATCGAGGAGCAGACTGGCATCAACAAGGGTGCCATTCGCACGAACTTCAGGGTTCTCGCCAAGGCAGGGGAGATCGAGCTTGGCACACAGCCCACCGGACGTGGTGACAGTGATCGCCAGTACGCCTCACTCCCAGGCGTGGCCACCCCAGCAGACGTGACAGCCACCGACCTGAAGGCGCAGGCTGCTGCCAAGAAGGAGGCTAGGAAGGTTGCGAAGGAGGAGACCGAGGCCACCAAGGAGACAGAGCACGAGCGGGTGAAGAGGGAGTACGAGGAGGCCACCACCGAGCGAGAGCAGGAACTTGAGGACAGAGAGAAGGCTACTCAAGCTGGGATGCTGAACATCTTCACCACCAAGAAGCAGAAGCAGCGGGACGCTGATGCTCTGGAGGTGCAGTCCGAGTGGCGTGAGCGGTACTGGCGTGACTACATCATGCGTGGTGGTCCTGCTGGCAAGGGGCGGATGAGTGCTGGGCAGAAGAAGGCGATGGATCGTACCGGCCAGCTACAAGAGGCAGCCATCAAGGAAGCGCAGGCTGACCGTCGCCTCATAGATGACCACGTGCGGAAGCTGGCGAAGACGAGGAAGGATCGCTACCGCATCGGGCGTGTGCTGACCAAGTACCTAGCTGGCTACATCAATAAGATGGAGGCGGCTGATGTCCTTGGTCTCAACCTCGACGACAAGGTTCTCACTGACTTCGAGGAGATTAGGAAGCGCAACTCAGCCAGGCACCAGGAGCTACTCGACTCCGGCCTGCTGCCCATGGATGTGAAGGCTGCGCTGCAGGACAAGGAGTTCTACCTCCGCCTGGCATACGCTCGCTTCCTCTTAGACAAGAGACTCTTCGCTCGCTGGCGCAGGTATCAGCCGACAGAGGTGGACAAGAAGTTAGCCATCGACACCATGGAGGCAGCGTTTGCCAAGGCGGTGGAGAAGGTAGCGAAGGCAACCCAGGAGATGGGGCAGGATCTACCCGAGGGCTTCGACTTGGTGACGTTCCTGAAGGATACCAAGTGGAAGAACACCGACTTCATGTTGGAGAAGCTGAACAACCCCAAGCTGGCCGAGCAGTTCATGCAGCTACGGTCCAACGTGCAGAGGTGGACGAGCGCACTGCAGTTTGAGCGGTCGCTTGATGGGTTCGGGGTGCGAGCCATCCGCAACGCTGACTCCGTCCGTGACCATGCAGAGAAGGCGGTCCAGAACCTGCTCAACCCACGCGCCCCGCTTGAGGCTGGCACCACGCTGAAGAACGTCCACAACCTGGACAGGCGGACGCTGACCGAGGTGTTCAAGAAACTGTACGGCGAGATCGAAGACCCCGGTGTGTTGCAGGCGCTGACTGTCGAGACGCAGGGCAACATTCTTGCGCAAGCCAGGTTCTTCGACGAGATGCTGATGAAGGGGGAGGGCCTCGTCTGGACCAGGGAGCAGGACCATGAGCGGTTGACCGCCGAGCTTGGCAAGAGAGAGAACGAGACTGATGTCTTCAAGTACGGGTCGCTGGCTGGGTCGTTCGTTACCCCCGAGTTTAAGAACTTCCTCGAAGGGAAGGGGCAGATCCATGCAAGCCTGAAGGATCTGACTGAGCTTGGTAACCCCGACGCCAAGATGTACGCAGCCATCCTTGGTGGTGCGTATCAGAAACTGCAGGGCACCACCCGAATGATGGCACTCATGACGATGGGTGCGTGGTGGCGCAACCTCGTCAGCAGCTACGTCACCTTCGCTCTCCAGTCTGGTGATGCGATGCACCCCGGCTTCAACATCCACTTTGCCAAGAGCGTCAAGACAGCGATGAAGGCATGGGTTGGCACCGAGGGTGGGATGCGCCAGCTTTCCAAGGACATGGAGAGCGGGGCATTCAACTACACCCAGGCATCCATCGTCACTGACCTGAAGCCAGCGGTTGGGGTGACAGCCCAGCGTCTATGGGAGGGGGACGAGCCGATCATGTCGGGGTGGAGGGTGGCCAAGAATGTCCCTCGCAAGCTGAAGGAACTCTACATCCTCATCGACTACGCTGCGAAGAAGGCGGCGTGGACCCTGCGCCATGACATAGCCATTAAGAAGGGGCTGTCCGAGGAGATGGCTACGCAGCACGCACGGGAGCACGTCGAGAAGTATTACCAGAACGCCAACCGTGTGCCCGCTGTCATCCAGGCCCTCGGTGTTGCGGGCACCGCTGACTTCCTCGGTTTCAAGTACGACTCCGGGAGGATGGCGGTCAACGCACTCAACAACGTCGGCATGTCTCTTGCCAACAGGAAGAAGTCACCGGAGGGATCGTTCGCTGCGAAGTGGAAGGGTGTGACGAACGAGCACCCCGAACTGATGGACACATGGCAGCCCATCGTTGGGTTCACGGCAGCCCGCATCTGGCCGATGGCCTTCGGGCTGTGGGGTCCAGGCCAGTACCTCCTTGCCTTCGGCTCGAACACGGCAGCGATGTCGGTCAAGGGTGTGAAGCTGGTGATGGCAGCGACAGGTTTCATCAAGCCAGACGATGAGCCTGAAGAGGAAATCACCGAGGTAGACGATGAGCTTCAGGCTGCAGTCAACGAGATCACCGAGTCATACAACGCCAACATGCCGAAGTGGACGGTCAAAGCAGAGGGCAAGGACGGCGAGAAGTCCATCATCATGGTGCCGCTCGGCAGCCAGTTCGGTAATGCAGCCGAGGACTTCATGCTTGGCTACGCGCAGCGCCTGAACTCAGGTGAGTCAGCCGAGGAGATTCTGGAGAGCAACACCAGGCCAGAGAACCTGATGACCTGGCTGCCCATCGGCATGACGTACTCGAATATCTGGGAGGCAATCACCGGGTTCGATCCTCAGACCCAGTTCAGACAAGACAACCTGACTGATGCGGTGAAGGATTGGCGTGCCGGTAGGTCAGAGGACGCGCTGGATCAGGCGAAGGGTGCCTTCATCAACTTCATCGCTGATACAGCCGGTGGTCTTGGCCGCTCGTTCAAGGCCGGGCAGGTACGGGCGCAGCGGGCCGGGCGTGACCCGCAGAAGGGTGTCACCCTCAAGAAGTATGACGAGGACACCGTTGCCGACACCGCATGGGAGGTGGCGAAGCCGCTCGTCCGCCTGCTTAGGATCAAGAAGTATGACGAGGACGAGGTGATCCGTGTCCTACCGTACAAGATGGGCAGCAGTGGAGGCAAGGTGCGGGGCAGCAGGATCGCAGCACGTGAGGCAGTGAAGCAGGAGCAGAGGCTGGGTGAGGCCACGAACGATGAGATCGCACGGTCCGAGGTTGCCATGCTGAACTACGTCGATGGACTCTACGATGCGGAGACCCGTGTCTCCAAGATGATGCCGCTGTTTGAGTACCTCGACATCTCGAAGGAGAAGATGGTCGCTCAGATCTCAGACAAGGCACCGGTCGAGAGCGCACTGACCAAGGCCGAGGCCGAGGCTGTGGTGTATGGCAAGGTCGAGGAGTACCTGGCGAGCGACGACATGTACAAGCCGGAGGCCAAGCCGACTCGTCTCATGAAGGGTGACGACTTCATCAGGGACATGCTGATCGCAGATCCTCGCACCCCCACCCATCACATCGTGGCCATGATGCGCACCGAGGGGTACGACATCGAGGAAGCATACAAGTCAGAGACCCACGATGCCGAGGACAAGCTGCGCGTGCACATCAACAACCTAAGACGGGACGTTCAGGGGAAGAAGCAGACCACCCTCTACGATTAGCCTCACCCACGGTGTCCATGATCTCCTCCTGGACAAGCCTGCCGTGGGTGGGGCACTTTCTCAAGAAAATTTAATACCAGAATTGGGGGGGTCCAGTGTGTTGACACGCCAGTCAGTACACTGTACACTCTCAGTTGGTAGTGAACGCGCCAATAAACAGAGAGGGGGACAGGATGTGGCCGAGGTAATACCCAATGCAATCAACGACATACTGAACAAACGAAAGATGATAAGGGCGTTCCCATTTACCTACTCACAGGTGGCTGCGGTTGCTAATGTGTCAAGAAATACAGTGTGGAATCTAGCGAATGGTTCTTACTGGCCCAAGCTCGACACCGCATACAAGATCTCACGCGCACTCAGCACCACAGTCTACGAGATATGGGGAGAGGTGGAGATCCTCCGCTTCCTCTATGAGTTGGGCGAAGCAGAGCAAGAGCGGATGATGAAGCGGTTTGCTGATGAGATCTCGGAGGATTAGACTGTGCCGCTGGTGTATGCAGCCGATGCCCGACTGGTCGGACATCTGGCCTGTGCATCCTGGTGTGTACCTATTTTATGGCTACCCCATCAACAAGATAGTGGATCAGAGACCCAGGCTGGTGCTCGTGACAGTCGAGAAGGGTCCGGTCTACCGCACCCCACGCACGACCATGAAGAAAGCTACTGGCGCGGCTGGCTTCTTCATGCCACTGCTCTCACCCGAGGTGTACCCAGACGAGGAGAAGCTGGACAAGATGGCTGAGAAGGGGGTCGAGAAGATGAGGAAGCACCGAACACGGAAGCTCAAGAAGAGCTTGAGCGAGGAGTTCAAATGAGCAATGACATCAAGGCAGTGAAGGACATGGTAGAGGTGATGATGGAGAAACTACGCACCATCCGCTATGAAGCGAACAGGTTGATCACGGATTGTGAATGTGTCATTGAGGCTGTCCGTCACATGGAGACAGCCGACGCAATCGGCCAGGATGTGGAGCCGACTGTGCGCACAGTCAACCCCATGCAGGCACCCGAGATCGAGGGCGCAGACAAGGACGGTGACGGTGGCTTCGCAGTCAGCATCGGGCAGGCACCACGTGAGCGATGAACCATTCACCAGGCATGGTCCATTCGCTGTCCACTCACCCGAGTGGCACGCACACAGGCGGCTGTCCATTGGTGCATCAGAGGTAGCCTCTATCCTCGGTGCGCCCGGTGCATTCCAGACCCCACTGCAGGTGTGGGCTGCGAAACGTGGTGTGCTGGAGGAAGAGGAGCACGCCGACGACAAGAAGGACTGGCTCCACTTCGGCAACGTGCTTGAGCCGGTGATAGCTGACGAGTTCGAGGCCAGGTCTGGCTACCCGGTGGCAGCGGAGGATCAGCAGTTCATCTCTCGACTGTGCCCCTTCCTCGGCTGCTCACTCGACAGGTGGACATGGATCGAGGAGGCGAAGGGACCGCTCGATCTGAAGAACACCTCCATCTTCATGAAGGAAGACTGGGAGGATGCGTCACCACTGCGCTACCAGATCCAGGTCCAGGCACAGATGGCAGTGACCGGTGCCGACATCGGTGCGCTCGCTGTCTTGATAGGTGGCAACCAGTTCAAGTGGACCGCCGTCGAGAGGAACCAGCGCTTCATCGACATCATGTTGGAGAAGCTGGAGAAGTTCTGGGAGATGATCAAGAGCGACGTGATGCCTGAGCCGGTGGCCAAAGACAACAAGTTCATCGGCCAGTTGTTGGGTGGTGAGACCGAGGGTGCCACCATCGTGTTCAGTCCAGCCATCGTGGACATCGACGCTCGTCTCGTGCAGGTAAAGGAGGAGATGAAGGCACTCAAGACAGAGAGGGATGGGTTGGAGGCGAAGATCAAGAAGGAGATAGGCACCAACGAGAGGGGGCTGCTGCCGGAGGGCGGGAGCTACTCATTCAAGACAGGGACCAGGCAGGCGTACTCGGTGGCTGAGTCCACCACTCGTACCCTGCGCAGACTGAAAGGATAGGAGGAGACATGGCGAACGAGATTGTATCGAGAGACGACAGGCTTGCTGAGTTCAAGAGAGGGATCACGTCGAAGAAGGCGATGGCTGCCATTGCCGACGCCCTGCCGGAGCATCTCAACGCACAGAAGATGGCGAGGGTGGTGATCACTGCCGTCACCCGCACTCCCAAGCTGCTTGAGTGCAGGCCGGAGACGGTGATGAACGCAGTGATCGAGGCCAGCCAACTGGGTTTAATGCCGGACGGGGTTTTGGGGCACGGGTACATCCTGCCTTACAAGACCACCGCTGTCTTCATCCCTGGCTACAAGGGGCTACTCGACTTGGCTCGCAGGAGTGGGGAGATCGCATGGATACAGGCCCGCCTCGTCTATGCGAACGACGACTTCCACTACCAGTACGGCATGGACCCGAAGCTCGACCACACCCCAGCCAGGGCGCAGGGCAAGGCACCGGGTGAGATGATCGCATCTTATGGGGTGGCCAAGTTCAAGACAGGTGAGTTCCACTTCGAGGTGATGCACAGGGATGAGATCGAGGCCATCCGCCAGCGCTCACGTGCGAAGGACGATGGCCCATGGATCACTGACTACGACGAGATGGCTCGCAAGACTGTGATCCGTAGGTTGTGCAAGTTCTTGCCGATGAACCCTGAGTACCAGTCATTGGTCACTCGTGATGAGTACCGTGAGGCCGGTGTGCTGGAGCAGTACATCGACGTGGACCCCGAGACCGGAGAGGTGGTCGAGCCTACGAGTGCCGGGTCCATGCTCGACATGTTTTCCGATGAGCTACAAGGTGTTGAGCAGGAGGAGAAGATCGAGGGCCTCGGACCGTATGAGCCACCCATGGAGGATGCCGTACCACCCCCACAGGAGGACGACAGGCCCCCTGAGCCTGCTCCTAAGCCAGAGCCTGACCCAGCACCCTCGGATGAGGGTCTCGTGCAGGAGGGGAAGGGCAGGATCACCACAGATCAGGACATCGCATTCTTGCAGGCCCTGACCAA
>Ga0164313_10002098_pt1 | contig 17871 bp, 15 predicted proteins | sample GuaBasSedimGuay4_FD_113735 | JGI IMG/M metagenome (GOLD analysis project Ga0164313, IMG submission 113735) | Subseafloor sediment microbial communities from Guaymas Basin, Gulf of California, Mexico - Guay4, Core 4569-4, 0-3 cm | ecosystem: Environmental > Aquatic > Marine > Hydrothermal vents...
ATGCCAGCGAGTCGAAATAAATACTTCCATTAGCCCCATACAATAATGACACACCCATCAGCGTAATCCCAGACGATAGAGCGTTTAACAATATTAATTTTGTTCCGGCTTCTATCGACTTTACTTTTTTAACTTCATAAGCTGCTAAAACAGCCAGCGGAATGGTAGCCAGTTCGAGCCCCAGGAATAACATCAAAAAATCGCCTGCCGAAATCATATAATCCATCCCCACCAAGGTGCTGAATAAAATCAATACAAACTCACTGCTATTGCCCTCATTGTCTTTTGACAATATCCATGAATGGGATTGAAACAGCAACACGAAAACACCCATATTCAGAATGTTTTTCATTAGGATAATCGTTTCATTTACCTGGTACATACCGCCAAACAACAATCCGGTTTCCTGTGGTAAAAAACCGACAATGGTTACTGCCCCAAATAAAAATATTGCAAGCGAAATAACGCCCTTGCCCGATTTATTCATCTGCACCATCGTTGCGACCAGCAATATCAGAATAACTCCTATCAGGAGTATTTCTTGTCGCATTAACATTAAACTAGCTAAATTCATAATCGGTAATTATTGTACAATAAAACGGTTAACAATGGGCAAAACACTTTCCGAAATCATGTCAGAAAGCCAGAAGGGATACATCCCCATGGCAGCAATTACAAAAATCAACAGGTAAACCGTAACTTTTTCGTACCAGGTTGCATCGGTCAATAACTTAAATTTTTCATTGCGAATGGGTCCGTAAAGCATAATCCCAGCTGCTCTTAAAATATATACGGCGGTAACTACAATTGATGAAATTACCAAAACCGTTGTTACCCGATGAAACAAATCAGCATGTTGAAAAGCTCCAACAAATATGGTCATCTCGGCTACAAAGGCACTTAATCCCGGTAAGCCCAACGAGGCAAAACCGGCAATCATATAAGCGACTCCCAAAATAGGCATAACCTTCATCAATCCCCCCATTTTGTGTATGTCCCTGGTACCTGTACGTCCATAAATCATCCCGATTAAGGCAAAGAAAAGGGCGGTGATAAACCCATGTGAAATCATCTGAAGAACTGCCCCAGTAAATGCGATTTGATTAAACATCATAATGGCAAACAGGATAAAGCCCAAGTGGCTCACCGATGAATAGGCATTGATGTATTTTAAGTCGGTTTTAACCGTGGCGGTATAAGCACCATAAACGGAACCGATTGTCGCGAGAATAATAAAAATCCAAGCCATTTCCTGAGCGCCCTGTGGCATTAGAAAAACAGCAATCCGCAAGGCACCGTACCCACCTAATTTCATTAAAACCCCAGCATGAAGCATCGAAACCGCGGTAGGTGCCGAAGCATGACCATCGGGCGACCATGTGTGCAATGGGAACAAAGCTCCTAAAGCCCCAAACCCAATAAAGGTTAATGGAAAAAAGAAGTATTGGGCGGCTACCGGAATATCGTGTTTCGAAATCTCTATAAAGTTAAATGTAAGTGCCTGTCCTTCTGGGGCGGAGTTAAAGTATATTCCAATAATTCCTACTAGCAATAATGCGGATGCACCCATCAACATTAGAGTCAGTTTCATTGCGGAGTATTCCTTTTTACCACTTCCCCAGATGCCAATTAACAAGTACATCGGGATTACCGCCAACTCGTAGTACAAAAACATGGTAAACAAATCGATGGATATAAAAAACCCGAATACACCGGTCGCCAATAATATCAACGTAGTATAAAATTCTTTAGCCTGATTTTTTATCTCCCACGAGGCATATACCCCTGCAAAAGCAATAATACCGGTCAGTAAAATCAACGAAGAAGAGATGCCATCTACTCCAATGGCATAATGAATATTCAGGCTTTTATACCAAACATGGTCCGAAGTAAAAAGCATTTCGGCGGTTTCGCCAGCCTTACGAGCCAAAATATAAGTAATTACCACATAAATCGACATCAATAATTGAATGCCCATTCCGATTCCTGCAATAACACGTACTTTGTTATAATCCTTCGCGATATTTATCGCGATAATGGTAAGAACAGGAATTATTATCAAATAATTTAAAAAATTCATGTGCTACTCTATATTAAGATATCCAATAAATAAATACTAAAAATAAGGCCAACACCCCCGAAATCATATAAATTCCGTATTGCTGTAACTGCCCTGACTGCAAACCTTTTGTTTTTTCAGAAACCATATTTGTAAACGAAGCTATGCCGTTTAAAAATCCATCGATAATGTTTCTGTCGAACCACGATGCGGCTGAAGCTACCATTCCAAAAATAATAGTGTGTGTAAACCATAAATAAATCTCATCTATATAAAATTTATTATGGGATAGTTTATAAATTCCCGAAAGCGAACCCGCAATTTTATCAGGTGTTTTACTCGGTTTCATATACATCACTGCGGCAACTATAATTCCTAACGCAGCAACAGCAAGCGACGGATAAGCAATTAGCGGATGGAAATGAACTTCGAATGGTATGCGATCGGCAGAAACAAATTTGCTGAATGGAATAAAACCCGCTACTGCACTTGCAACTGCAAGCAGCAACAATGGAATAGTCATCGACAAAGGTGCTTCTTGTGGTTTGTGTTCGTATTCGCGTTTTTCGCCCCAGAAAATAGAAAAATACAAACGGAACATATAAAAAGCGGTTAATCCGGCGACTGCCCATTCGACCCAAAAATATATGGGGTTTTTCGCCATAGCTGCAACTAAAATCTCGTCCTTGCTAAAGAAACCCGAAAAAGGATAAATTCCTGAAATGGCCAATGCAGCTATTAAAAATGTAATATGCGTAATGGGTAAATATTTTCGGAGGTTACCCATATCGGTCATATAATTAGAATGAACCGCATGAATAATCGCACCCGCTCCGAGAAATAACAAGGACTTAAACATGGCATGGTTAAAAAGATGGAACATCGAAGCCATATAGCCTGTACCTGCTTCCCCGTAAAATCCGGAAACACCCAATGCCATCATCATATACCCGATTTGCGACATGGTAGAAAACGCAAGCACTCGTTTTATATCTGTTTGCGTAATTGCAATAATTGCTGCAAACACCGAAGAAAATGCTCCCACAATGGCAACCATTTCCAACGCTCCGGGAGCAGAAAATACATAAATCGGAAATAAACGCGCTACCAGATAAACCCCGGCCACTACCATGGTTGCAGCATGAATCAATGCAGAAACAGGGGTTGGTCCTTCCATCGCATCCGGTAACCAGATATGCAAAGGGAACATGGCCGATTTACCGGCACCACCGATAAAAATAAGGCCTACTGCCCAGGTAACAACTGATATTCCTAAAAATCCCATTACCGGAGCAGAAGCAATCGCCAACCCTTCGGGATTGGTTAAAGCCACCAGGTCGAAAGTGCCGGTAAAATATGCCAGCAATAACATCCCGGTTAGGAAACCAAAATCGGCAAAACGGGTAACGATAAACGCTTTTTTGGAGGCATTGACCGCGGAAGGTTTTTCGTAATAATAACCGATGAGTAAATAAGAAGAAACACCCACCAGTTCCCAGAACATATACATTTGAAACAGGTTGGAAGCAACCACCAAACCGATCATTGAAAAACTAAAAAGCGAAAGGAAAGTATAAAAACGGGCAAACCCGGATTCCCCTTTCATATAACCAAAACTATAAATGTGTACCATAGCCGAAACCGTGGTTACTACGATCAACATCATAATGGAAATAGGGTCGATTAATACACCCATGTTAATTGAAAGCATGGGTGTAAACCGCAGCCATTCCATATCAAAAGCAATATGTGTAGGGTAAGCCCCATCAATCAACCCATCGACAAAAAAATAGTGGTAAGCCGTGTAATATGATACCACCAGCCCGAATAAAATAGCGGCGGTTGAAATAAATCCAGTAACTATCGGGTTCATTTTATTACCGAACAGTCCGGTAAACAAAAATGAAAGAAAAAGAACTACGGGAATTAAAACGGTATATAAATAAAGTGCTTCGCTCATCTCTTTTTAATATTTCATTGAGTTAACCTTTTCGACATTAATGGTTTTAAACCTTCTGTAAACATTTATTATAATGGCGATAGCGACCGCTGCTTCGGCTGCAGCTACACCAATAATAAACAGGCTAAAAATCATTCCCTCCATTAAATCGGGGTACAGGTAATAATTAAATGCCACAAACTGAATGTTTACTGCATTTAATATCAATTCGATTGACATCAACATGGCAATCATATTTTTGCGGGTAAAAAAACCATATAGCCCGGCAAAGAATACAAACAGTGCGATGTACGAAAAGTGTTCAACAGGAATATCAACCATCTTATCTTTTTTTAGCGATTACAATGGCACCGATCATGGCGGCCAATAACAAAATACTTATCACTTCGAAGGGTAAAATATACCCGTTCTCACCGTAACTCATCAGGGCAGTTCCAATAGCTTTGGTGTCTGTTTCAATCGGAGCGGCATTTACCGGTGTGAAATTGGTTCTGGCAATGGTAACCGCCGTTAAAACAAAACCAACCAATCCAACAACGCCAGCTGCAATCCTTCTGCCACTGCTTTCAAGTTCTAACCGGTCGTTAATATGGCTGGTTAACAATACCGAGAACACAATTAATATGATAATACCACCTGCATAAACAGTGAGTTGAACGGCAGCCAAAAACTGATAATTCAACATGAGGTAAATCCCTGCAGTTGCCAACAAGGCAAACAGCAAATAAATCGCTGCCCTTAAAATTAACCGTGTAGTTACGGTGAGTACCGAAAAAACAACGATAGCCGCAGCCAACATATAAAAAATGATTGTTTCCATTATTCCTTTACCTCCGGATTTAATTTAGAACCTTCCCTGTTCAACACCTGGGTCAGTAAACTTCTGTCGTAAACCGCATGTTCAAATGTTTGATCCATAATAATGGCATCGGTCGGACAAGCGATAATGCATAAATTACAAAGTGTACACATCGAATAGTGATAAACATGCTTATCGATTACTTTCTTTTTTCTGCCAGTTTCAGGGTCGAGTACACGAGGTGCAATAATTTCGATACTTCCATTGGGGCATGCAATTTCACAAGCCGAACAGCCGGTGCATCGGTGCATGTTGTTTTCGTCGTGAGGCATAACCACAACACCACGAAACATATCGTACATTTTTAATGTACTTCGGTTATCGGGGTATTTTTGAGTTATAATTTCCTTGCGGGCATTTCTAAAGTAATACCCGGTAACTCCCATTCCCTGTACTAGGGTTTTTAACCCACCGAATACCGTTTTAAAATAGTTAACTATACTACTCATCATTTCATATTAAAAATACCAACCCATCAGGGTTATAAAAGCTACCAACACTAAATTTACCAGGCTAATCGGCAATAAATACTTCCACTCCAATGTTAAAATCTGGTCGATTCTTAACCGGGGGAAAGTCCATTTAAACCACATGATTAAAATAATGAGGAATGTTACTTTTCCCAAAAACCAGAAAATGGGTGGTATATAATCCATTACCGCATTAAATCCATCTAATCCACCAATGTGAAAAGGCATCCAGCCACCGAGAAAAACCGTAGCGGCAATAGAAACAATAATGAACAAATTTACATACTCCGCCAAAAAGAAAAAGGCGAATTTTATTCCTGAATATTCAGTATGAAACCCTGCGGTTAATTCCGACTCTGCTTCTGCAAGGTCAAAAGGTCCGCGATTGGTTTCGGCGGTTCCCGATATCAGGAAAACCAAAAAAGCAATCCAAACCGGGATATGCCCCCTGAAAATCCACCATCCTTCGCGTTGTGATTCTATAATTTCACTAAACTGCAGACTGCCGGATAAAACAATTACCGTTAAAATCGCCAGTCCGGCCGAAAGCTCGTAACTCACGATTTGTGCGCCTGAGCGCATGGCACCAATCAGTGAATATTTGTTGTTACTCGCCCATCCTGAAAGTAATACCCCAAGGACTCCAACTCCGGATACGGCGGTTACAAAAAACACGCCTACATCCATATCCAGTATATGCAATCCTTTAGCATAGGGAATCATTGAAATCACAATAAATGGGGCCAGCATCATAATAAACGGTGCCAGATTATACAAAAAATGATCAGACCTTCCTGCTGTCAATGGTTCTTTCATTATCAGCTTGGTAATGTCGGCAACGGTTTGTAAAATCCCTTGCGGGCCAACCCTATTGGGGCCAATACGTTGTTGAAACCACGCGGCAACTTTTCGTTCGCCATAAACCAAAGACAAGCCAAGCAATGCGACAAACAAAATGGCCAGTGTCCCCATGGTAATCCACTCAATGGTGATAACCAATGCTTCGGGCATTACACTTAGTAACCATTCGTGAATGGATGTGAAAAATCCTGAAAAATCGTAAAAACTAAAGTTCATAGCTATCTGTCAATATCTGGTACAACTAAATCGAGGGTTGACATGGTGGCTACCAGGTCAGCAATTTTTCCGCCTTTTGCCATTTCATTTAATGCGGATAAATTCGAGAATCCCGGCGAACGGAATTTCATCCTGTAAGGCTGCATTTTTCCATCGCTTACAATAAAGACACCCAACTCGCCACGGGCTGTTTCAACTTTCTGATAAAACTCGCCCTTTGGTAATTTTATAACGTTTCGGGTCTTGGCCACGAAATCGCCCTCAGGGATAACATCTATCAATTGCTCGATAATTTTAATCGACTCCCACATTTCGTCTATCCTTGCTTTATAGCGGCTAAAAGTATCTCCTTCTGTATAAAGTATTTCCTTAAAATCTACATTCGGATATTTACTGTACGGCTCGTGTTTACGCACGTCGCTAGCAAAACCAGAAGCCCGGCCAGCCGGTCCGGTAACACCATAAGAAATGGCCATTTCTTTGGTTAGAATACCCACTCCTTTTGTCCGTTCTAAAAAGATTACGTTGTTCGATAGCAAGGTATCGTACTCCGGTAATTTAGTTTTAAAATCCGCAAGAAATGCTTTCGTTTTCTTTACAAAATCGGGATGCAAATCGAACATAACCCCTCCAGGAACATTATAATTCATGGTTAGGCGAGCGCCACAGGTTTCTTCAAATATCTCGGTAATATGTTCATGGTCGCGGAATCCATATAGAAACGAAGTAATCGCCCCAAGATCCATCCCCATTACGCCCCACCATAAGGTGTGCGACGAAATCCTTGTCAGTTCATCCATAATGGTACGGATAACAACCGCCCTTTCCGGCACTTCAACACTTAGCCCGTTTTCTATGGCGAGACAAACTGCGTGATTATTCATGTGTGCCGACAAGTAATCCATCCTGTCTGTAAGGTGAATAATTTGTCGATAATTATCTTTTTCACACATTTTTTCGATGGAACGGTGAATGTAGCCCAAATGCGGTTCTACCTTTTCGATAATTTCACCATCAAGGGTAAGTACCAACCTTAACACACCGTGTGTTGAGGGGTGCTGAGGACCCATGTTTATAAAGTATTCCTGCGTTCCGTCAGGATTCATGATTATGTCCTGGCTCATTTTAACGAAACTATATTAATTTCATCCACATAATCTTTACGCAATGGATGCCCAATCCAATCGTCGGTTAAAAATAACCTCCGCAAATCGGGATGATTTATAAATTTAACTCCGAAAAGGTCGTACACTTCGCGTTCGTGTAGCTCAGCAGTGCGGTACAAATCGCAAAGCGTTTCAATTTCGGGATTTTCTTTGTTTTCGAGTTTAACTTTTAACACCAACATGTGGCCGAGTTCACTTGATTTTAAATGGTACACCATTTGAAAATGATCAGGCCAATCTACACAGGTCAGATTAAACATATAATCCAATTGCGTAGCGTTATCGGATTTAAGCTTTTTGGCTACTTCTAAAATTTTGTCTTTTGGGACAAAAACATTCAGAAATTGCGAGCCTTCTTCGATAAACTCCGCATCCGGAAACCAATTTTGAATGGTTGAAATAAATTCTTCGTTTGTCATAGTTAGAATCCCTCCTCAAATTTAGTGATAGCTCCCCGCCGTAAAATGGGTTTGCTTTTCATTATTTTTTCCTGCAATTGCATGATACCATACAATAGGGCTTCGGGTCGGGGTGGGCATCCGGGCACATAAACATCGACCGGAATTACATGGTCGGCACCTTTTACCACCGAATAAGAATTGTAATAAAACGGGCCTCCAGAAATGGCACATGCACCCATGGCAATTACAAATTTTGGTTCTGCCATTTGGTCGTACAACCGTTTAAGCACAGGCGCCATTTTATTCACGATGGTACCGGCAATAATAATCAGGTCGGCCTGTCGGGCAGAAGCACGGGCTACCTCGGTACCAAAACGCGACCAATCGTGTTTTGAAGCTCCTGTTGCCATCATTTCAATAGCACAACAACTTGTAGCAAAAGTTAAAGGCCAAAGGCTATTGGCCCTTGACCAGTTAACCAACTCATCGAGTTTGGTAATCACGATATTCCCGCCGTTTCCGGCGGGCATCACCTGTCCCGGAAAATCCGCGCCTTTTTTATACGCTGGTTCTAGTTCTCCCATTTTAACGCATCTTTTTTCCAGGCATATAAAAGACCGAGCCCTAATATTCCCAGAAAGATTAATATCTCAACAAAAGCAACCATTCCAAGGTCTTTCATTACCACAGCCCAAGGAAACAGAAATACGGTTTCCACGTCGAAAATCAGAAATAGAATTGCGAATAAATAATAACCGACCCTAAACTGTAACCAGGCCGATCCATAGGTTTCTATTCCACATTCGAAAGGCTCGTCCTTTACTTTGGTTTTTAATTTTGGCGCAACGGCCATCGACATAAGGATTCCTCCACCAATCAGGGCTAGCCCAGCCAGCGTAAAAAGCAAAATCGCTTCAATTCCCATATTTACTTAATTTCCCAGGTTTCTCCGCTTTGCAGTAGGTCGTCCATCGATTTAAAAGGTGATTTTTCTTCGACCATTTTAACCTGTTTGGTCAAACGTTGTTCAAATGGTTCCTGTTCGATACTCCTGATTACACCCAAAACCATTGGATATTCCAATCTTACCAACATAAAATGCATGGTAGGGTTTACTTTGTGTGCATCATGAACAATAATATCATCTTCGGTTACCCCATTTTCACCAATAGTAACAACCTCAATATCCAATCCATTTAAACGCAAGCCTTTGTTGCCTTCTTTTCCGAAAATCATCGGCTCACCATGCTTTAAATAAAGCAGTGCATCGTCTTTATGCTCTTTCGAAGTAAACTCAGAAAATACTTTGTCGTTAAAAATTATACAATTCTGTAGGATTTCTATCACCGCTGTTCCTTCGTGCTTTTCAGCTTCTACAACAATGTCGGTCATGTGTCGCGGGTTGATATCAACTGCACGGGCAAAAAATGTTCCTTGCGCACCCAGGATTAATTCTCCAGGATGGAAAGGATTATCTATCACGCCTTGTGGAGATGATTTAGTTTTATGGCCTAAATCGGTGGTTGGTGAAAACTGCCCTTTTGTTAATCCATAAATCCTATTATTGAATAAAAGGATATTCAATCCCATGTTTCTTCTTATAGCATGAATAAAATGGTTACCTCCAATGGCCAATGCATCTCCATCCCCGGTAATTTGCCAAACACTTAAATCGGGGTTGGCTAATTTTACACCGGAGGCTAATGCCGGGGCACGTCCGTGAATACCGTGGAATCCATACGTATCCATATAATAAGGAAAACGCGATGAGCATCCGATTCCGGATACAAACACCACATCTTCGCGTTGTTTGCCAACCATTGGCATTGCCTTTTGCACTGCCTTTAAAATCGCGTAATCGCCACAACCGGGGCACCATTTAACTTCCTGGTCGCTTGAAAAATCCCTTGCTGTTAATTCTTTTGTCTCTATCATGATTAGTCCTCCGATAAAATTTTGTTAAACGCATCGTGCAATTCATTTACCGTAAATGGTAAACCTTGTATTTTGTTATACCTCTCGTATTTAAATTGCGGAACATTTGAATTTAAAACATGGATAAACTGTCCATCGTTTAATTCACAAACAATTATTTTCTTAAATTTACTAAATACCTCCGCGGTATTTTTTGGCAATGGATTGATGTAATTAAAATGGGCCAGGCCTACTTCTACGTCCCTTTCACAACCACATTGATTTATAGCTGTAAGTAAGCTACCGTAGGTTCCTCCCCATCCAACAACGAGTAGATCACCTTCCTGAGCACCATCAACAGTTAAATCAGGAATGTAATTGGCAACGCGGCGAACCTTTTCGGCACGTGTTTTTACCATGTGTTCATGGTTTACCGGGTCGTAAGAAACATTACCGGTCAGTTCATCTTTTTCTAATCCCCCAATGCGGTGAATAAATTCTTTTTGTCCGGGAATTCCCCAATAACGTGATAATGAATCCTTGTCACGCATATAGGGTAGCCAATCTTCTTTTAAGTTATCCGGAACAAATTTTGGGGTAATAGATGGCAGTTCATCCATGGTCCTTATTTTCCAGGGTTGCGAGCCGTTACCTAAATAGCCATCGGTCAATAAAATAACCGGTGTCATGTGTTCGAGAGCCAGTTTAGATGCTTCGAAAGCATAATCGAAACAATTGGCTGGTGAACTTGCAGCAATTACAATCACAGGACTTTCGCCATTACGGCCATAAAGGGCTTGTAATAAATCAGACTGTTCTGTTTTAGTAGGCAAACCTGTTGAAGGTCCACCCCGTTGAACATCCACAATAACCAAGGGAAGTTCGGTTATAACCGCTAAGCCGATACCTTCGGTTTTTAATGCCAATCCGGGACCGGATGTTGTAGTAATCGCCAAGTTACCGGCAAATGAAGCACCAATGGCCGAAACAACTCCGGCAATTTCGTCTTCTGCCTGAAAAGCTTTTGCTCCAAAATGTTTGTAAGCAGCAATTTCGTGCAGAATTTCCGAAGCTGGAGTAATGGGGTATGAACCAAGGAATAATTCTAATCCTGCCTTTTCGGCAGCAGCTAAAAATCCCCAAGCCGTAGCCTGGTTACCCATCACATTTTTATAAACCCCAGGTTCAAGGTCAGCAGGCAGAATAGTAAATGCTGAACTTAATGCTTCTATGGTTTCTGCATAATTATAACCGGCTTTCATCGCTTTAATGTTAGCTTCAGCAACAATTGGGGCTTTCTTTCCAAACTTGTCATTAAGAAACTTCTCGGTGTGGGTCATCGGGCGGCTAAACATCCAATATACCATTCCCAGGGCAAACATGTTTTTACTACGAACAACGCTTTTGTTGTCCATACCCATGTCTTTTAATGCTGTTTTTGTAAGCGATGTAATCGGAGCCTCAATTACGCTATAATTATCGAGCACGCCACTAGATAAAGGGTCGGCATCGAATCCGGCTTTTTCCCAATCTCGTTTTCTAAAATTATCGGTATCAAGGATAATTGTTTTGCCAACGGAAACGTAGTTTAGGTTGGCCTTCAGTGCAGCTGCATTCATCGCAACCAACACATCGGCATGGTCGCCCGGTGTTAGTACCTGAGTATGACCAATGTGTACCTGAAATCCAGAAACTCCGGCTACTGTACCTTGTGGCGCCCTGATTTCGGCGGGATAATCGGGAAACGTTGCAATATCGTTTCCAAGTAATGCTGATGTTCCGGTAAATTGCATTCCGGTAAGCTGCATTCCGTCTCCGGAGTCTCCGGCAAACTTAATGACTACTTTTTCCAGCTCTTGTTTTTCGACAGACATATTATTTATATATGGTTTGAGTTATAAATTTATTGTTTGATTTGAGCCGCAAGATAAAGGCTTAAAAAGGGGTAAAATATGAGAATAGTCACCAATGAAAAGAAGTGGTATTTGAATATTAAAAAACATGTTTTATTCCTGTTGTTTTTTCGCTCAATAATTCGGGTGTGAAATTACAAAATTTTGGTTTATCTGATAGGTATATTAAACAAGTGTATTGGAATTAACATTTATTTCGCAATTATCAGAAAACAAACGGTTTAAAAATTTTATCGTGAGAAATTAATTACCACCGATTTGCTATTCATTCATTTTATGGAATAAAAAAAGATTCGGGAATCAATTTTCCGCTTAGTATCACTTATTCAAAATAAAAAGCACTAATCTTAGGTCCTGTTAAAAAAGCGGGATTAGTTAACTGCTAACACCCCGAAAACTGGCTAATGCCAAAGAATACACCCAACCAAATCAACCCCTTAATCAGAAAAAAAAGGAAGCCGACAACGCCAAGCCTTTTTAACCAAACTATAAACCGGGAATCTTTCATTACAAAGCCTATTCAACCCAGTCGGCCATAAAAAGATTAGTGTCGTGGGTGCCATTATTCATACGGTTCGACGAAAAAACGATTTTTTTACCATCGTTCGAAAAAACAGGGAAAGCATCAAAAATGCCGTCGTAAGTAATTTGTTCCAGACCGGTGCCATCGAGGTTAATCATGTATAAGTTAAACGGAATCCCCTTTTCGCTGGCATGGTTCGAAGAAAAAATGACCTTTTCGCCTGAAGGGTGGAAAAACGGTGCCCAATTAGCGCCACCCAGATTAGTGATTTTACGTAAATCGCTTCCATCGGAGTTGCATATGTACAATTCCATCTCGGTAGGCATTACCAGGTCTTGTGCCAAAAGGTCTTTATATATTTTAATATCTTCTTCGGTTTTTGGGCGTGACGACCTGAATATCAATTTTGTTCCATCAGGCGAGAAAAAAGCACCTCCATCATAACCTAGTTCATCGGTTATTTGGATCACATTAGTACCATCAATATCCGATACATACAATTCAAGGTCGCCACTTCGCATAGAGGTATACACTATTTTATCGCCCTGTGCAGATACGGTTGCTTCAGCATCGTATCCTTCGTAATCAGTGAGCTGTTTAAGAATATTACCATCAAGATCGGCAATAAAAATATCGAAACTCGAATATACCGGCCATACGTATTTACCATCTTCGCGTTGTGCAGGTTTAGGTGGACAAGCTTTATCACCCAAGTGGGTCGAAGCATATAAAACGGTTGTATCACCCGCTAAAAAATACGAACATGTGGTTCGGCCATATCCGGTACTGACCAGTTTTGGTGGAACAGTGTCCATTTCTGAAGTTTCCCATTCGGTAACATAAATCTGATCGCATTCTACGCCCCATTTATCATATGTAGCCTGAAAAACCAATTTACTATCGTCAAAACTCCAATAGGCTTCGGCATTGTCGCCTCCAAAAGTGAGCTGGCGAATATTGGCCAAATGTTTTTCGTTGGGGTAATGCAACATCGATGAATTCGAAGCACCTGTGGTGTTATCAGGACCTTCATTATTTTTTGTATCGTAATAATATGCGGTTATACCTAAAACCAAAAGTACGAGAAGAAAGATATATTTTGTCATTTCAATAAATAAGTTGGCGAAGATATTATTTATATCACATTGGGCAATAAATTAGTAAAATCAGTGATAAAGAATATCGTATAAACTACTTGCTTTTAATCCTTCTTTTTACGGATTGACAAATTGGTACCAGCCAATTAATTTAACAGGCAGAAATTAAATCAAAGAATTATAAACTTAAATTTAAAGCTATGCCACTCTGGTTAATTATTCTAATTATTGTAGCGATTATTATCGCCATCTATTTTATGTTTTTCTATTCAACAGCAGCCGGCGCAGGTCCGAGTTGGGGAATAAATACAGTTAAACTATCTATTGCACCAACTTCGGTTACTTGTGGCACAAATACCAATTTTGTATGTACAATAGACACAAAGGGATGGGCTGCAAATTCAATAGCACGGAATTTTAAAGTTGAGCTGTACGATGATGAATTAAACGATGATTTACTGGCAACTTACATGTCGGTTTCGGGCTCTACTCCTGGGTTAAATCCTATTCCAATTACAGGATCTGTACTCTATAACTGGGCTAATACACACACATTTAATTTAACTTGCGATAGTAATTGTTATGTAGATGGCCCTGCAGGAAATTCAGGTGAAAGCGATCCTAAAATCTATGCAGAATTTACCGTATTGCATGGAACGCCGAGACCATCAAAAGAATCAGCACGTGTACAAATTAATTGCGTTAAAGCTTAAGGTCAAGATATTCTATCTAAAAAGTGAATCGCCTGCCCAACACCTTTAATGTTTTCAACTGATAGTCGCAATCCGTTATTGCGTTCATACATTTTTACACCGGGCGGATTAGATTGAATAAACTGCAATATCTGTGTAAATACTTCCAACTGGTAATAAGGTGATTCCTGGTCGGATACAAAGGAAGCAATCATTTTATCTGATTTCAGCAAGATTTTTTGAAAGCCCAGGCTTTTCCCTTTCCATCGCAAGCGAATAGAATCAAAAAGTTCCAGTACTTGCTTCGGATGTTGCCCAAACCGGTCGTTCAGTTTACTTTCAAAATCAAGCAAATCGTCCTCTGTTTCCAAATCGTCCAATGCTTTGTACAAACTTATGCGTTCTTCAACTTCATTTACGTAATCGCTCGGAATCAATATTTCCATATCGGTTTCTATCAAGCAGTCGGATACGTACTCGCGTTGGATCTCTTCTTGTTTTTCCGTTCCGGAATAATGTTCTTTATATTCCTCCTCTTTCAATTCGTGGATGGCTTCCTTCAGTATTTTCTGATACATTTCGAATCCTATATCACTGATAAATCCACTTTGTTCTGCACCAAACAAATCACCTGCCCCACGAATATCCAAATCGCGCATGGCAATGTTCATTCCGCTGCCCAAATCCGAAAACTGTAACAAGGCTTTCAAGCGTTTACGCGCATCGTCATTAATAACATGAAGCGGTGGTGTAATCAAGTAACAAAAGGCTTTTCGGTTCGAACGACCCACCCTTCCACGCAATTGGTGCAAGTCGCTTAACCCGAACTTTTGCGCATCGTTTATTATTATGGTATTGGCATTCGGAATATCAATGCCCGATTCAATAATAGTAGTGGAAACCAATACATCGAAGTTTCCGTCCATAAAATCGAGCATTACCTTTTCAAGCCTATCCCCGGGCATTTGCCCGTGACCGGTTGCCACTGTGGCATCGGGACATAAACGTTGGACCATTCCTGCAAACTCATCAAGGTTTTGAATGCGGTTATTTACGATAAATACCTGTCCGCCCCTGGAAACCTCATAGTTTACGGCATCACGGATTTGGGCTTCGTTAAATGCGATTAATTCGGTTTGCACCGGGTAACGGTTGGGCGGTGCGGTATTTAAAATGGACATATCACGCGCGCCCATCAACGAAAATTGCAGCGTCCGGGGTATGGGTGTTGCGGTAAGCGTTAACGTATCCACCGATGTACGCATTAGCTTTAGTTTATCCTTAAGTCCCACCCCAAATTTTTGCTCTTCATCTACAATCAACAGACCCAGGTCTTTAAACTTTACATTTTTACTTAATAATTTATGGGTGCCGATAATGATGTCAACTTTTCCTTCTGCCAATTTTTTTAACGTTTCGGCATTTCGCTTTCCCGATTTAAACCGGTTGATAAAATCCACAGTAACAGGAAATTCATCTAACCGCTCGCTAAAGGTTTTAAAATGTTGAAAAGAAAGCACGGTTGTTGGGACTAAAACCGCTACCTGCTTACTGTCGGCGGCGGCTTTTAACGCTGCGCGGATGGCCAGTTCCGTCTTGCCAAACCCTACATCTCCGCATACCAACCGGTCCATGGGAGTTTCCTTTTCCATGTCCTTTTTTATCACCTGGGTGGCTTCATATTGATCGGGTGTATCTTCAAACATAAAAGAAGCTTCCAATTCGGTTTGCAGGTAAGTGTCAGGCGCAAAGGCAAACCCTTTTTCGGTTTTTCTCCGCGCATACAGTTTTAATAAGTCGAAAGCCAATTCACGGATGCGCGACTTGGTTTTTGATTTTATTTTTTTCCATACCTGCGAACCCAGCTTATTTATTTTAGGAACGGTTCCTTCTTTTCCGGTGTATTTCGAAATGCGGTGTAAGGAATGGATAGAAACATAAAGCACATCGCTATCTTTATAAAACAGGCGGATAGCTTCCTGCATCTTGCCGTTTACTTCGATGCGTTCGAGTCCCGAAAACTGCCCAACCCCATGATCGATATGCACCACAAAATCGCCTTTTTTCAGGTTGTTCAACTCTTTAATGGTCAGTGCCTGTTTGTTTTTCGAAAAACCCTCTTTTAAATGGAAACGGTTGTAACGCTCGAAAATCTGGTGGTCTGTGTAGCATAACAAATGATTGTCGGAATCGATAAACCCTTCGGAAATGCTATGCGGAATGGATTCATAAGCCAACTCGCCGGAACCAATATCGAGAAAAATCCGCTCCAATCGTTTGAGCTGGCTTTTCTGCTCAGAAAAAATAAAATTATGATATCCGTGCTTTTTGTTGGCATCCAGATTTTCTAGCAACAACTCAAAATTCTTATTAAACGCCGGTTGTGGGTGTGCATTTACCTGAATAACCACCGGATTGATGAAATGTTGTTTCAATCCGTATTCCACAACTTTCAACATTTCGAGTTGTTGGTTGAATTGTTGGGGTTCTAAATACAGTTCATTAGGCGGCCGATGGTCGAGCGGTGATTCTAGTTTACTGAATTGCACTTCAGCTTTTTCATAGGCTTTTTTAATCCTTTCGGAAGTCAATGCAATATCTTCGGCCCAAACCACCAAATGCGCCGGATTAAAATCGAAAAGTGAAATATACTTTTCTTCCTTAAAATGTTCCTGGATATTGGGAACGATATCAATTTTTTCCAATGGTTTTATCGAAAGTTGGTCCGTTGGGTTGAATGTTCGGATGCTATCAACCTCATCGCCAAAAAACTCCATCCGGAAGGGAAAATCGTTGGAATAGGAAAACACGTCCACAATGCCGCCGCGCACCGAAAACTGGCCCGGTTCATACACATAATCCACCTTTTCGAATTCGTATTCTATTAAAAGCTCATTGATAAAATCGATGGAATAATCCTGGTTTTTTTCAATGGTAAGTGTATTCTTTTTTAACACCGCCCGTGTAATCACTTTTTCGGCCAAGGCATCGGGATAAGTGACAATTAATTTGCGCAATTGCCTCGAATTCAATGCATTCAGCACTTCGGCCCGCATCGAAATATTGGCGTTGTCAACCGCTTCGGGATGGTAGGGCACTTTATACGATTCGGGAAAAAACAAGGGGGTAAAAACGTTTCCGGCCATCATTAGAAGGTCGTTATAAACATAAGCTGCTTTTTCCTTGTCGTTTAAGATAATCAAGTGTGCCCCTTTGTTCTCGAGGATTTGAGCTGATAAATAAAAAGAAAGCAAGCTTCGTGTTGTGCCTTTGATATAAACTTTTGATTGCTCCTGGCCTAAGGCATCTGAAATTTCGAGATGCTTTGCGCTTTGGCGGTATTTTAGAAGGATTTCGTTTATATCCACGGAGCAGTTTTAATTTTTGTAGTGCGAATTTAAACGAAGAAAGTAAACTCTGGATAAGTTTTAGGTTTTTATCTTAGAAGAGTCTGTCCATAATGTCTGCCGAGGCTTCGGGAGACTAACCTTGAAAATGAACATTCTGTTCCAGACCCAGTACTTTATGGATAGACTCAAATAACAATCAAATTTATGCATTGTTACATAAAGCCCAACTTTGTTTTTATTTGGCTAGTTCGTTTTAAAATTTTATCTTTATACACCTTAATAATCTCAAACCAACCTGTTAGCATGTCATCCAACCAGCAACCAGCAACCAGCAACCAGCAACCAGCAACCAGCAACCAGCAACCAGCAACCAGCAACCAGCAACCAGCA
>Ga0164313_10002099_pt1 | contig 17868 bp, 14 predicted proteins | sample GuaBasSedimGuay4_FD_113735 | JGI IMG/M metagenome (GOLD analysis project Ga0164313, IMG submission 113735) | Subseafloor sediment microbial communities from Guaymas Basin, Gulf of California, Mexico - Guay4, Core 4569-4, 0-3 cm | ecosystem: Environmental > Aquatic > Marine > Hydrothermal vents...
ACTTTCTAGTTCAAACTCCCGACATTATGGACACACACTAACTAGATTTCAAAAATAGCAATTATTCATTAAGCAATAAGACATGTTTTCGTAAAACTTCATTTGCGTGTCGGGCAAATAGTCCTTGTTTATCTTTGGTATAATTTCTTAGAATATTCTCTCCAATATCATTGTAATCTCCGCATTTGAATAAGGCACGGGCTAAAATAATTTCACGCAAAGCTCTTGTACGTTTCTTTAGCGATGAGTTCTTAACAGGGTTTGTTCCTTTTCCATCATTGCCCAGTTCACTTAAGGCATCTTCCAAATCAAGCATTGCATAACCTTGCATGCCAGGCTTTTTAAGAAGCTCAGCCAAAGATTTGGCAGCACTTGGGTCCGATAGTTTTTCCAGAGCCAAAGCTAATGAACGGTGATGTGACAGAGTTACATTCGCATTCAGTTTATGAACTTGTTCTATAAGAATGGGAGTTACAGACTTATTACCTGTGAAGCCTAAAGCCAGAATAATTCCATCTATAGGAGTGGGCAGGTGTGCAAAGTCGGCCATGCTGCCTTGAAATATTTTTTTGTCCCATTTCTCAAATTTGTTTAGTTCTGCTATCAAGGTAGGAATACTCTCAGAATATCCACATATGCCAAGTACCTGGGCGTAAAGTAGTCTGGTTTGTGCCCTGGCTTTTTTAAACTCTTTTTTTACGATAGGGAGAGCAATACTTTTATGAGATAAGATTACCGCCAACGAATATCCTGCACTTTCAGGATTGGTTGCTGCACCATAATTAATTACTGCTTTTTTTATTACCTTTTTTGAAAATGGAAAAGAGTCTTTCATTTTTAGGACTTCTTCTGTAAGATTCCCTTCTTTTATCAATAATTTTTGAAGCTCTTTTATATTGATATTTCTAAGTCCAACATCTTCGGAGATCGCCATTGAAGCAGCAATCCCGGCAGCGTAACCCTGATTTGAGATATCAAATTGCATACGCACCATTGCAGAAGCATCACGATCCATACTAATTCCAAGTCCAATTACCAAAATGCCATTCAAATCTTTGGGAAGTAAGCAACGATACGGTGTGTAACAAGTTCCTCCCGGTGCCGGATGGTTTTCTTTTTTTGAAACCTCATCGTGAGGAAGTAGCGCAAAATAAAGAGATGTTGGGTATCCATGTGAATCATAATCACTACCGGAATATACAATGGCATCCGGGTATGTTCTGCCCGCAATTTGGTCGAGATAATTCATGGTAAAATCACCTACTATTCGTCGTCTTTCACGATTTTGAATAAGTGGTACTGCATCAAATTGGTTTTCTACATCTTTAGTTATGTGCACACTCACCAATGATCGCCAAACATCTAACATATCTGATTCATCTACCAATAGATAATCGCTATTGTTATAATTTCCTTTTAACGAGCGGGTTGAAAAGCCTGTTCCCTGAATTGCTATTTGGTTTTGTTCGATAGTTCCATAACGATATTCTACTCCTGCTGAAATAGCAATATCTGCATTACCTGTTGCATCTATAAGCACTTTAGCTTTTACTACTCCCCTGCCAATGGGGGTTGCAACAACTGCTCCTGTTACTGTATCTCCATTAATATAAGCACCACAACCTATTGCACCTAACCAGATGTCTGCTCCTGCTTTTTCAAGTTCCGATCTGTACCACTCCATTTTTGGTTCGATATTATCATTTGGAAAAAGAACTTCGGCAGCAAAACCCACTTTTTTCCCATGATAAGGTTTTCCAATCATTCCAAGCGTACCAATTCCACCAAGACCCTCCAGATATTCTATTACAAGAACTTTCATTCCCATGCGTGCAGCTGAAATGGCAGCAGGGGCTCCTGAGGTTCCTCCCCCTACGACAACCACATCGTAATCACCAAATACCGGAATAAGGGTTTGAGGACTTGTAATTGAAATGTATTTTTCATTTGTAGTTCTAAATCCATTTAAGATTTCTTTTACATCTCCTGATTCTTTAGTTTTTAGGAAAACTTCCTTAATAAATAAACCCTTAGGATTATCTTCTGATTTTGCAATTTGGGATGTAGCATTTCCAATATCCTCACCAATAGACGCCATTGCACCTGGTTGAAGTAATGATTCTGCTATATCACGAGGTATTCCGGCACATCCACTTAAAACAAATAAATTATCAAACCCGTCAACTTGAAAGTGTTCTGTTTTATTTGATGAACCAAACCATTCCTCTTTATTCTTTTTGCAAACGATTGGATTAGGCGAAATAAAAAAAAGTGATTCTGATGCTCGTAATTGTTTATCTGTATAAGATTTTTTGCGTGACAATTGCTCTGCTTTAGCAAATGAAGCAAAACTTAAATCAGGCATCGACAGTTGTAATATTCGTTTTTCGTATTCAGATTGGTCATCGGTTTTGCCTGCCATTATTATTGTTCGTTCAAATTTTAAGTTTCCACCTTGCCATGGTTTTGATTCAGCACCTGCCATCCGGCAAACAGTAGCATAACTACTAGCATCAATAATTGTTTTGGAAACTATTGCCTGCCTTCCTGCACGATTGGCAATTACAACTCCGGCAGGTTTATTGTTTTCATTCCAAATTATATCGGTGACAAAACTTCCAAACACGAATTCAACTCCGGCATTGATTAAAGCCTTGCTTAATACTCCCTTTACATGCATAGGGTTTGTGGTATTTGAATCGCCAAAAATTTGTTTCTCTATTTTAGTTTTTAATTCATTGGCTGAGTTGATTTTTAAACGTAGAGTTGCACATAAATCTTCTCCTAAATAGGGTTTGGATTCAATAAGAAATACTGATTCGCCATTTTCTGCAGCAACAATTGCTGCAGAAACTGCAGGGATAGTCCCTCCTATAATAAGAACATCAACTGTTTTAATAATTGGAATCTCCCTGCTAGACTGATAAACCAGCTTTTGTTTCCTTTCTTGTGCCCTTATCGGATAAACAAGGAGTGAAAAAAGAATAAAACAGAAAAAATAAGTTAATTTTAAGTTCCCAATCATCAATTTATTTTATATCTCAATTTTGACATTTTTTATGATGATTTTCCAATGGTGGTACCTGAAGAATCATTTGTAATATGGGCCAATTAAACTAAAACAGTACCGTAGATACTTATATTTTGATTTTTTTTTATTCGAGATAATCTCGTTTATAATAGTCTAACCTGATTAATTCATAAAAAATAACAAAATTCAGTATCTATATATATTTCAGCTATTTATTATTATTCACATAAAAATTTAATTTCTGTCATTTTTTCCTAATGTGCATTTATTTTAATACATCTGTTTCGTTGCTCAACCTTTAAAATAGAAAACTATGTCAGCAGGTTCAGGCGCCTCACATCTGCATCAAACTAAACGCATGAATAATTCAGGCTAATTCAATTTATAAATCCCTAAATATTTTATAAATATATCTTTTCTCCATGACTCAGGTATAATAGTTAAATTATAAATATTACTAATCCTATTATAATTACTTGCTGATTTCGATTTTTACTCAATAGTTATTTACTTAACCTAAGCTATTTGCCTGTTCGCCGATATAACTTCCATAGCTCATTAACACAAAAGAACCTATTAAAACTAGTAATGCGACAATAAGCGATACATAGGTTTTACTGTTTACCCCTTTCCATTCTTTCATTATTACGCCTATTATGTAGCTAAAGAAAATTAACATTGACATGTGCAAAACCCAGCTGGCAAACATAAAACTGCCCATTTTTACATGTCCCAGGCCATAAAAAAAGAACTGCATATACCACAACGACCCTGCCAGTGCAGATAATCCAAAGTTACTTAAATATTGCTTTTTACCAATCTCATTTACATTGATTAGTTTTTTAATTGAACCATCTCTTACTGTTGCAATGGTGAACCAGGTCAAATTGGTTAACAGGCAACCGAGAGAAGATACAATTAATTTGGCATTACCCTCAAAATGACCGGCTCCGTGTTGTGCAGCCAATTCTGAGATTGGGTTCCCCATTTCAAGGGAAATACCCCATACTGCCGAAAGGCTACCGGCAAGTAATGTAAGAAGCAAGCCTTTTTTCATATTAAAATGAAGCTTCAATTGTCCTTGTTTTAAAGCCAGATACTTTTCTTTCATAAATCCTGCCTTACCACAAAGGGAGACCCCAACAATTGAAATAACCATTCCCGTTAAAACAATTCCACCTCCGGTTTTAGTAAACTGCTCAATGAGTTTACCATTAATAATCAGGGGAACAATTGTTCCTAAAACCGCAGAAATTCCAATTGCAATGGTATAGGTCAGTGAATAACCAATATTTCGAATAGCATAACCAAAAGATAAGCCGCCAAATCCGTAGATAGCCCCTAACACAAAGGCCGGCCAAAAGGCAGATGAAGGTGATTCGGACAATACCTTAAACAAATCAGGAACAGTGAAGTACCCAATCACAAGTGGCATTACCAGCCAGGCAAAAAGGGCTTGCACCATCCAGAATATGCCCCATGGCCAGTTTTTTACTTTCTCAAAGGGCAGATAACAACTAGCCGCAGAGACACCACCAATGGCATGAATTCCGGTGCCAATAATTGGATTTGGCGTTATCATAGTATTATTTCCTGATAACTGTAACTATACATTCTCAGGAACAATGAATGGTGCCCGGTATTCCCTTGTTAACATCCGGTTGGCTTCCTGGTCATTTTTAAACTTCATTGTTTTTGGGTCAAACTCAAGGCTTCTTCCCAAACGGTATGAAATATTTCCAAGATGGATCAAAGCACAGGAATAGAACCCTTCTTCAATATTAGCTTTTGCAAGTGACTGGTCATTATGCCTTATGGCATGGATGAAATTTTGATAATGGTTGTCCAGACCTTCTCCTGAGGCTCCCGGATTACGTTCTTTTCCCTCAAAGACCTGCCATTCGTTTACTGTTTTGCTCATGTAGCCTTTTGAACCAAAAAACAGGTTTCCAACTTCGTTTGCAGAACTTGTCTTGTAAGTATTGCTGGCCTCAACTACCTTTTTGTTTGCCAGTTCCCGGTTGGTAATCCAGTGGCGAACTTCAAATTGCAATATTTTCTTTTTGTCACCTCCCCCGTCAGGGTTTGGGAATTCATAAACAGTCATCAGGTCATTTGGTGTTTGCTGATCATCATCGAACATTAAATGGCCGCCAATAGCTGAAATCCTGGTTGGAAGCTTAACTCCAAGCCCCCATCTTGCGATATCCATTTCATGTACCCCCTGGTTTCCCATGTCACCATTACCATAGTCATAGTTCCAGTGCCAGTTGTAATGAAACCTGTTCTTACTGAAAGCCTGTTTTGGTGCAGGTCCCAGCCAAAGATCATAGTGTACACCCGGGGGAACTGCTTCATTTGGGGTTTTTCCAATAGTATCGCGCCATTTGTAACAAAGTCCTTTTGCCATATAAACTTCTCCCATTTTCCCGGAGTGAAGATAATCAGCCATACTAATTGCACATGGGTTGCTGCGCTGCTCAGCTCCATCCTGAACTATTACATCATATTTTCTTGCTGCCTCAACCAGTTTTTGCCCTTCAAAAATATTATGGCAACAGGGTTTCTCAACTGAAACATGTTTACCGGCCTGAATGGCCCATATTGCAGCTAAGGCATGCCAGTGGTTGGGGGTAGCAATGGAAACAGCATCAACATCCGGGTCTTCATATAACTTCCTCAGGTCGGTATAAATTTTAGGTTCTTTCAGGTTTTTATCTGTAAAGTGGTTTTTAACCCGTTCAGCAAATAAGTTCTCATCCACATCACATAATGCTGTTACCTCAACATTTTTTAATTTCTGATATTCCCTGATATGGGATTGGCCCATACCGTGAATGCCTATTACCGCAACATTTACACGATCGTTGGCACCTTTCCACCTATTACCTGCTAAAATTGTTGGTGCTGCACTAATGGCCAGTCCACCTGTGGCTGATTTTTTGATGAAATTTCTTCTTTTCATAAAAACTAAATTTTTGTTGGGTGACGAATAGTAATTTAGACTGTCTTTAGAATGATATATATTTTCATACCCCCTACTATGTTCTCTATCCACTGTATTCTTTGAGGAAATAGAAAATTAAGCAATAAATATTTTATATGTCCAATTACACAAATATAGCATAAATTATACATGCTGATTTATATTTTAGTCATATTTTATTTGCAAGCTAAAAATAATTATACATATATTTGAGATCTTAATATCTGTATATCTGTTGCAATATTAAAAATAAAGCTAAATACAAAAATATGGCATAGTTGGTTGATGGTTAACCAAAGTTCGGAGAAATAAATTTGGTTATTTGAAAAAAAAGAAGTAACTTATGCTCAATCTTTATTCAAGATTCTACAAAAATGAAACGAATGTAAATTCAAATTATGAGAAAATTCTTCATTAAGTAAAAGGTTCACCCACCTCTCCCCCTGATTCATTTAAGGTTTTTTGTCAATTAATCAATAATATTAGTATGATTAATCGCTTGCTGTCCGAAATCAGGAACGAATTAAATGAGTTCATAAAGGTCAAAGACCCAACTAATTTTGGGACACAGGACATCGTGGTCCTTTCTAACCTGGTTGATCAAAATGGAACCCTGGCTTTTACAACTTCTAATAATAGCCAGAGTGAACATAAAATTGTTATTACCCTGGTAAATGTTGAAGAGGACAGAATTTTTAAGGACCAAACAAATTTCAAGAAAACAGCCCAGGATTCTATAATATCACTAAATCCGGAAATTCATATTAACCTGAGCATTTTATTTACAGCTTATTCTACCTCTTACGATACTGCATTGCTTATTCTGGGTTATGTAATTGGGTTTTTCCAGATGAAAAATGTCTTCAACCCTCAAAATACACCTGCACTTAACGGGGTGGTTGAAAATGCATTGCTCATCCTGGAAACTTTATCAGCAGAACAAAATAATCACCTCTGGGGTTACATCGGGGCCAAGTATATGCCATCAGTTGTTTATCGTATTAAAATGCTGACGGTACAAGAAGGCCAGTTACAGGCTGAAGGGCCACCTATTACGAAGATTATGGAAAAGTTTGAAGAAAAAAATAATCAGGCATGAGCAACATTATTTTTAATAAGTTGATGAGCATTGACCTGATGCATGAATTCTATACAAATGGTATTTGTAAGGATATTTCTATTGCCCCCTCCCCTTCTGCTCAAACCATCCTGAATAATTATGGAATCCTTTTAAAATCCACTGCAAAAGGGGCAGTTCTGTTGTATGAGTCAACAGATGGAAGTGGTACAGCAAAATTCCCTCTTGACAAAAAGCTTAAACTTACTTTTTTCCTAAGTTCAGGTGATTCATATTTCACAAACTTCACACAACTGGATTATAGCGATGAACCTAGCTCACTGTATTACTTCAATAACCAGGGTCCTGCAATTTCAGGACAAAATCATACAATTGTAGATTCAGGGCTCCAGGCACCTGTTGCCTTGATAAGAAAAGACCTGAAGGTCACAAAGAATTCCAATGTGGTAAATTATCTGCAATTAACCAGGCTTGCAGGCCAAATCAGAAAATTTTTATTTTCTTCTGAGCAAGATGAACTAGTATTAAAACTCTCAGGTTTGGGAGAGGGCCGATATACAATTAAACAGTTTGATAGCACAGATACCCAGGTTGGAACCAGCTTACACTTTTATTACAAAAATGATTTAAAAGGGGAAACTCCCCTTGCGGTGTTTGAATTGTTTATAGATGGGACTTACGATATGGCAAATCCTGTAAATTTTATTTTCAATTTTAAAAGCAGGGAAACTTTTTGGAGATATAAAATCCTGAAAAACAAGGCTGGAACACCCCTTTCATCCGATGATTTCACCTCTGCCAGTTTATCCATAAATCATGAACCCGATAACCCTGTAGATGAAATAAAGTTCAGTGATCCTTCCGGCTCTAATCCTATTATTATTAAGTCTGTTGGAAAGATCAAATTAAAAGAAACCGGATACGACAAGATCAGGCTTTACAAGAATAGTAACATTTTAAAATCGAATTTACCCAACCCTTCTGCCAAAAAACTCGAGCATGAAGGAACAGATTGGTACTCAGATATATATGTGTATGTTTATGTTTAATATTTAAAAATAGTATTATGGCTACTTACAAAACACCAGATGTTTACATTAAGGAAATTTCCATTTTTCCACCTTCGGTGGCTGAGGTTGAAACGGCGATTCCCTGCTTTATCGGATACACCGAAAAAGCGAAAAAGATCAAAAAGAATGATCTCCACCTCAAGGCAGAGAAAATTAAATCCATTGCCGATTTCAATGAATTATTTGGCAGCGGACCTCCGCTAAGCTCTATTAATGTTGTACTTGATGCAAATAATAATGCAAGTGAAGTTGATCTGACACAAAATTATTATCTGTATGACAGTGTCCGGATGTTCTTTAACAATGGAGGTGGAAAGTGCTACATTATTTCCAGTGGTTTGTTTGGAGAGGAAGTTAAAATGACGGATACCAGGTCTGGTGCAATAAAATACGGTCTGGAAGAAGGCCTGAAAGTATTAAAGAAAGAGGATGAACCCACAATGATCGTTTTTCCTGATGCCGTACTTCTTTCCGGTAACGGCCTATATGATCTGCAGCAAAAAGCGTTGCTTCAATGTGGTGCTCTTCAGGACAGGGTGCTTATTGCTGATCTGAAAAATTCAGGGGACCTTGATGATGATGTTGATGAATTCAGAGGTAAAATAGGTATTAATAACCTTAAATACGGGGCTGCCTATACTCCCTGGCTGAAGGTAATGTTGCCCAAAACATTTTCTTATGAAAGTTTGATCTTTAAACGGGGAAACGGATCTGTTCTGAACCTGAAGAACCTGACCTCCGACTCTGATATTATCAAGCTGACAGAATACCTGGAGGAAGCAATTAAGGCAAAGAATGATATTAAAAGTAATATCATTGCTGCAAACCTGTCTGTAGGAAATTCAACTTTAGCTGAGGAATTTGAAGAATTGGTCAATACTTATAATGCAAACCAACCTGGTTTTGCAAATATTGATGCATATAATCCAGATTTTAGGAAGATTTTCCGCAAAATAACAAAAATTGCAAATGACATAAAAACCTTCCAAAATTTATTAACTGCTCCGGATACAGCAAATAAAGACCCATTTATTCTAAAGACAGATATTGATACCATCATCACAAACTATATAGATGATTCTTTGCAATTATTAGTTGATCATAGTAATGAATTACCATTTTCAACAGGGACACTACATATATTTACAGCTACTGATCTGACACCGCTTACTGCTAATTTCCCAAATGTAAAAGCAGCAACCCAGGATGCAACAGTTGCCACAGATTATGCTGGTGCGACTACAGCTATAGCAAAGGGCAAATTAGCGGTCAATGCCGCATCAGATGCATTTATTGGTGTTCAAACTGCCTTAACTGAAATTCTGAATACTGCAATAAGCTATATTAAAATATTTGATACCGGACTTGAAGAATCTTTCAGTGTTTATAAAAGTATCCGGGCAGTGGTTAATGATTCTCTTTCTGAGTTACCCCCAAGTGGTGCAATTGCAGGTATTTATGCTTTTGTTGACAGCAACCGGGGTGTTTGGAAAGCACCGGCAAATGTCAGCCTGAATGGAGTCGCCGGATTGACGGAAGTCATCGATTTTGATGATCAAAAGGATCTGAACGTAGATGTGAATGCCGGTAAATCTATAAATGCGATTAGGAGTTTCTCAGGAAAAGGAATTCTTGTATGGGGAGCCCGCACACTTGCAGGAAATGATAATGAATGGAGGTATATCTCTGTAAGAAGATTATTCAATATGGTAGAAGAATCTGTGAAGAAATCTACTTACTGGGCTGTTTTTGAGCCCAATGATGCCAATACCTGGATCAAGGTGAAAGGAATGATTGAAAACTACCTCTTTCAGAAATGGCGGGATGGAGCACTGGCTGGTGCCGTTCCAGAGGATGCTTACTTTGTAAAAGTGGGACTTGGATTAACTATGACTGCACAGGATATTCTGGAAGGTCGTATGAATGTTGAAATTGGTATGGCAGCTGTCAGGCCTGCCGAATTCATCATCCTGAAGTTCGCACACAAAATGCAGGAATCTTAGAAAATGAAACAATTTATTAACTTAAAAAAATAATATCATGGCATATCCATTACCGGTTTTCCATTTCCAGGTAGAATGGGGAGGAAGCACCATAGGTTTTTCAGAAGTTTCCGGACTGACGATTGAAGTACAGCCCATTGAATACAGAGACGGTGTTAGCCCACAATACTCTGTTATCAAGATGCCTGGAATTCCAAAATACAGCAATATTACATTGAAAAGAGGAGTAGTAGCCGCTGATAACGAATTCTTTGCATGGCTCAACACAACCAAACTAAATACAGTTGAACGCCGTGACCTTATCATCAGTCTTTTAAATGAGGAGCATGAGCCGACAATGAGCTGGAAAATTATAAATGCTTTTCCTGTAAAAGTTGAGGGTCCCGGCCTTAAATCAACAGGCAATGAAGTGGCCATTGAAACACTTGAACTGGCGCATGAAGGTTTGAGTGTTGAAAATAACTAATTTCCGGTTACAGTTGATTAGACTATTCAGCTGTCAGGCTTTTCGATTTTTAACTGTTAAAAGGTAGTTTCAATGTATTATCCACCAGTAGGGTTTCATTTTACTGTATTATTTACCGGTATTATTGGCATAACGGATAATGATATTCGTTTCCAGTCGGTATCGGGTTTAAATGTCGAGATGGGTACCGAAGAACTTATTGAAGGGGGAGAAAACAGGTATATCCAGAAGTTACCTACACGGGCTAAATATCCAAATCTGATATTAAAACGTGGGATGCTTAAAGGTTCTGCCCTTATAAAATGGTTTAGGGATGCTGTTGAAAATTATAAATTCAAACCAATCACCATAAACGTTACACTTTTGAATGAGAAGCATGTACCCATGACAACATGGAACTTTGTTAGCGCATATCCTGTTAAATGGGAGATCTCAAACCTGGATGCAACAAAAAATGAAGTGGTGGTGGATACCATTGAAATTGCTTATAAATATTTTACAAGAATTTAAACCATGCCTATAGAAATCAGAGAATTGGTAGTGAAAGCCACGGTGCGGGACAGAACATCTGAAAGACAATCCGGCAGCAGGCAACGAAGATCTGAAAAAGAGGAGGTCATCAGGGAATGTGTAGCACAGGTGTTGGAAATACTTAAACTTAAAAAAGAACGATAATGGCTGGTGGTGAACTGGAGAAATTACTTATTGAGGCTTATCGCGATCCTGAATACAGGAACAAGGACAGCAATATGTTCACTGCTATGTTCAACCCTGAACAATATTCCCTTAAGTATGAGGTGGAAAATGATGATACAAGTGGTTCAGGTACTTCAGGAGGTGCCCCGACATTCCAGCGGCTAAAGCCTCAGGATCTTAACCTGGACTTCACCATTGACGGGACAGGGGCCACAGGCAAAGCAGTGGATGTTGCTGTTAAGGTAAAAGAATTTCTGGACGTAGCCTATGAATATCAGGGAGATGAGCACAGGCCCAGATATTTGAAAATCATCTGGGGCTCCCTTATATTTAAATGTGTACTGAAAACTGCAAACATAAAGCACAGCCTGTTCAATCCCGAAGGGAAATCGCTAAGGGCAAAGATTACTGCTGGTTTTACCGGCTTTATTGAAGATAATCTAAGGGCAGCCCGGGAAGACAGTACCTCCCCCGATCTTAGCCATCTCAGAGTGGTAAAAGATGGAGACACGTTACCACTAATGTCTTATAAAATTTATGGTGATCCGAAATACTACCTTCAGGTAGCCAAAATTAACGGGCTCACAAATTTCAGAAGACTTAAAACAGGACAAAAAATTTATTTTCCGCCTTTAACAAAATAATATGACCACACAGAGAACTATACCCACCTTACGTCCTTCGGACCTCCCTGACTTTCAGATCTTTTCAGATGGAGATCCCTTAAGCCGGGCACATAATGTATTATCGGTAATAGTTTCAAAATCGGTAAATAAGATTCCTTATGCTCAAATAATAATGCTGGATGGAGATCCATCATCTGAAGATTTTCCACTTAGCAATGAAGAGTTTTTTATTCCCGGCAGGGAAATTGAAATCAAAGCAGGATACCATGGCTCCGTCGAAACTATTTTTAAGGGCATTATTATTAAACACGGACTGAAAGCAAGGATGGATAAGCCCCCAATGTTGGTAGTGGAAGCAAAAGATGAATCTGTAAAAATGACCATAGGGAGAAAGAACCGGTATTTTGCGGAAGTGACAGATAGTGAGATAATAGAGGAAATAATTGGGGAGTATGGTCAAATAAGTGACGTTGAGAGTACTTCAGAAAACCATCAGGAAATGGTGCAGTATTATTGTACCAACTGGGACTTTGTGCTTAGCAGGGCTGAAAAAAACGGTATGCTTGTAATCCCTGACGATGGAGAGGTGATCATTAAAAAGCCTGTGGTTGAACCTGAAGCTTCATTGAACCTGGTTTATGGTGCTACCGTACTGGAGTTTGAAGTAGAGATGGATGCAAGGAACCAGTTTTCAAGTATCAAAGGAAATTCATGGGATTATACTAATCAAGAGGTTGTGGAATCAGAAGCGGAAGATCCAGCTATTGACCAGGCAGGAAACCTGCAGGAAACAGATCTCTCAGGTGTTATTAATCTTGATAAGCTGGAACTGAACCATGGTGGCCGGGTCAGCGAACAGGAATTACAGGCATGGGCCGATGCAGCGGCAGTGAGAAGTTCCCTTTCAAAAATAATGGGAAGGGTCAAATGTCAGGGGTTTTCGGGAATTAAAATCGGTAACACGATTGAACTGGAGGGTATCGGTAACAGGTTTTATGGCCTAATGTTCGTTTCGGGAATTACACATCAGTTTGCAGACAATCAATGGACCACAGATATTTACACAGGCCTTTCCCCTGAATGGTTCAGCCGTTCAGAAGAAATTATTGATACAAAAGCCGGCGGCTTATTACCGGGTGTAAATGGTTTACAAATAGGAATAGTTACCGCACTTGAAGGAGACCCGGATGGCGAGAACAGAATAAAAGTAAAATGTCCCATTATTAATAAAGATGAGGAAGGTATCTGGACCAGGATATCTACCCTTGATGCAGGTAATAACAGGGGATCCTTTTTCAGGCCTGAAATCGGGGATGAAGTAATTGTAGGCTTTCTGAATGATGACCCAAGGGACCCAATCATGCTGGGAATGTTAAACAGCAGTGTAAAACCGGCACCCCTGACAGAAAGTGATGACAATAATGAGAAAGGATTTGTTACCCGCAGCGGTATGAAAGTACTTTTTAATGATGATAAGGTCAGTACGACTATAGAAACACCCAATGGAAACAAGATATTACTAAGTGAAGATGAAGGAAGTATCCTGCTTGAAGATGAAAATGGCAATAAGATAGAAATGACTTCAAATGGCATCTTAATGGAGAGCGCTTCAGATATGATTATAAAGGCTTCCGGTGATGTAAATATTGAAGGAACAAATATAAATATAAAAGCCAGTGCCAATTTTAAAGCCGAAGGCAGTGCAGGGGCTGAACTTTCAACAAGTGCAGCTGCAGTTGTGAAAGGATCAATTGTTCAAATAAATTAGTGCAACTAACTAAAAACTAAACTATATGCCAGCAGCCGCAAGAATAGCAGATATGCACACCTGCCCTATGGTTACCGGAATTGTTCCCCATGTTGGCGGACCTATTTTACCTCCTGGGGAGCCCACGGTATTAATCGGAGGAATGCCGGCAGCAAGGGTGGGTGATATGGCTACCTGTGTGGGTCCGCCCGACACTATTGTATTGGGTTCATCGACTGTGATGATTGGAGGAATGCCAGCCGCACGGATGGGTGATACTACAGCACACGGTGGCGTAATTGTAGCTGGTTGTCCAACGGTATTAATAGGTTGATTATTAACTATAAAAATATGACAGACAGTCGTTCATTTTTAGGAACAGGATGGAGCTTCCCTCCCACCTTCAATAAGGAGAAAAGAGGGCTACTTATGACTTCTGATATTGAAGACATCAATAAAAGCCTGGAAATCCTTTTTTCAACCTCACTTGGTGAAAGACTGATGCAACCAGGGTACGGCTCAAATCTGGAGCGCTTTCTTTTTGAACCCATATCAGAAACGCTCAAAACATATATGAAAGATCTGATCAATGATGCCATATTGTACCATGAAGCACGAATTAAACTACTGGACCTGAAACTTGAGGCCTTTGAACAGGAAGGGCGCATAGATATAACATTGGAATATATGGTAAAAGGGACGAATTCAAGATACAATTATGTTTATCCATTTTATCTGGAAGAAGGAACGAACCTTAGTAAATAATTATGAGTTGCGATATTAAACATCCTCTGGTCCGTGATGGCGTTAGTCAGAAACAAAGACTGCCCAAAGCATTGAAACCGGAATATGCAAAAATCGATGAAAGGTCGATGGGAGATTTACTCTACTTTCTGGTAAATTATTCCAAAGAGGTGGCTTTTTTCGATATCGACAACAAACTGAGCAGCTCCTGGCAAACTTTCCTTGAAAAAGATATTACAGTCATCATTGCGCTGATTGCAAAAAAAGATGTTTCCATAGAAAAGAATTTATTCAGCCAGCTTATTGACCGGATCAATGATACTACTTTAACAGAAGCAGAGATTAAAAAGAACTTTAAAACCTTATTTGACCTGCTGTTTACAATTATTTTTGAATTTGATAAATGGTATAAGATCACAACAGAAGGGCTTGGTATCCAAAGTTATTTAAAAAGGGTTATCCGTTCACAACTAAAACCTGAGCTCGAACGCTTACTGGCTTATTACAAGGGCGCTTTAAAAGACCCTAAGCTTTTTCAAACCATCACTGCACAGGCTATTTTATCCGTTGAATATGAATTAAAAGATGCCAAAAAGCTGTTGGATAATGGTTTAACTGATATATGGTATGCTAGTGATGTGTCTGGTTCCGGATATGCAAACTGGAGTGATTACAAGGATAGCATCACAGCAAATGAATCTGTTTACGGTATAGACAAATCCAATCCGGCAATTCCTGCATCTGAAAAAATAAGGGAAAGCCTGGATAGCTTTATCCTTTCGTTCAATAAAATAAATTCTTCCCTGCTTCAGGTCATTCAAAAAGCACCTGGATATATAGAAGAGACCCTGGAAAAATATGCAGGACATGAACCTCATTTGGGGCTCATTCTCTCCTTCCTTAAGCTTTTTAAACATGCACAGGACCATATAAATTCCATAACAAAAAGGCACCTTGATTTTTATTATGGAAAAGTTCTCCACTTGTCAAAATTGGAGGCTGTAACTGACAAGGTGCATCTAATCTATGAACTGGCAAAGCATATTGATACACATAAACTAAAAAAAGGTTCCCTGCTAAAGGCGGATAAAGATGCTACCGGTAATAAAGTGATTTACAAAACAAATGAAGAAACGGTTTACAACAAAGCAAGCATTGCCTCCTTGAAATCAATTTACATTGATAAAGATGACAAGTGGAAGGTATATGCTTCTCCGGTTGCGAATTCCGTTGACGGTAAGGGGACAGAGTCTGATGAAGAAGATCCTAAATGGAAAGCTTTTGGTGAATCTCAAAAAGGGCTGTCAGCTACTTCACGGACGATGCCTGATGCTGAACAGGGATTTGCGGTATGTTCACCAATTTTGTTATTAAATGAGGGTGAGCGGCATATTATTTTACAAATGGAATGCAAAACAGATATTCCCGTCTCAGGTACACCTCCTTCTGCTTTTACAATTGAAAATTTACCAGAATTTCTAAAAAATAATTATGAAACCTTCATTCCTGTTTCCAAGCATGATTTAACCGACCTTTTCAGGTTTGAGCTTACAGGTGAAAAAGCCTGGCTGAATAAAACTGATAATCCTAATATCACTTTTCATGTATTTTCTGCAGGTAAAATGCTCTTTGTTTACCTTAAGCTGGATATGGGTTTGCCTGCTGTTACCAACTATAATGCTAAAATACACGGTAAAGGCTTTGATACTGATTATCCAATCCTTAAATTAACGGCAAACCCTACCAATTCATCCAATCATATCAATAATATCCTGAATGACTCAAAACTAAGCTCGATAAAAATTGATGTACTTGGGATTAATATGAAAAATATTGTGGTTCAGAATGATAATGGTGTGCTTGACCCGGCAAAACCTTTTCAACCATTTACCGCACAACCAGCTATAGGTTCGAGATTTTACATTGGAAATCACGAAATTTTCAAAAAAGACCTTAATAAACTTGAAATTGCTATAGACTGGCATAACTTGCCACTCGACAATCTCGAAACATATTATAATTATGATGAGCTACCTGAGCAGCGAGAAAGTCCTTCATATCCTAGTAAAGATTACAGCCCAAACAATGGTTCATTTAAGATGGACATTGAAATCCTTGAAAACAACGATTGGAAAAGTTTATTGTCTGAAAATCTGTTCAATTCAGCTAATGCAAAAAGTCGAAAAGAGATTCCAATATCGACTTCAAACCTAAGTATAGGAGCAGACACTGACCTGGACAAATTTTCTGAGTTTACTTTTGGTTCGAAGCGTGGTTTTATCCGCCTTAGTCTTAAGGAGCCTGTCCACGCATTTGGTCATAAACTTTATACACCATTACTGACAAAACAATTGGTAAAGCAAAAAGCTAAAATACCTGTTGTGCCCTACACACCGGAAATTAAAAGTATTTCATTGAGTTATACCTCTTCAGAAGAGATTATTATTTCTTCTGCTGTTGATTTCAACAAAAGAACCAGCAAATTTTATCATATCCTTCCCTTTGGAACACAGGAAATCCATGCCAATCTCACAGGTAATAATCAGTATATATTACCTCAGTTCAAATATAATAACAATAAAGGTCTGGAAATTAAGCATCAGGGCTTGTTCTTAATCGGGCTAGAAGATTTTGAACCTCCACAGAATGTGTCCATTCTTTTTAAGGTGGCAGAAGGTAGTGCAAACCCGGAAAAAGAAAAACAGGATATTACCTGGTTTTACCTTGACAACAATGCATGGAATCAATTTGAAAAAGCAGAAATCCTGTCTGATACCACCAATGGATTGCTCACAACTGGAATTATCAAATTCGCAGTTCCAAAGGAGGCAACAGGTAAAAATTCCATTATGGAACAAGGTTACCATTGGATTATGGGAACTGTCCCTGAGCATACGGATGCTATTTGTGACCTGATAGAGGTTTTTGCCCAGGCCGAAACGGCATCATTTATAGACAAGCAGAATGATCCTGCATTCCTGGCAAAGCCCCTTGCAGCCAAAACAATCAGTAAATTAAAGGTAAAAGAGGCAGAAATCAAAACCATCACACAACCTTATGCCTCTTTTGGAGGAAAGGTGAAAGAAAGGGATAATGAGTTTTACCGAAGGGTGAGTGAAAGGCTAAGGCACAAGTCAAGAGGTGTTTCTATCTGGGATTATGAACGGATGGTACTCCAGGAATTCCCTGAAGTTTACAAAGCAAAGTGTATCAGCCATAGCACATATGATTTCAAAGATGAAAAAGACAATTTGCATGATTATGAGTTTGCACCCGGGTTTGTTACCCTCATTGTTGTTCCGGAATTAAAAGACCTGAATGCTGTCGATCCGCTGAAACCAAGACTGAGCCTGAATACACTAAGTAAAATAAAAACCTTTTTAACGAAATACATTTCTCCCTTTGCCGCAGAAAAATTAAA
>Ga0164313_10002100_pt1 | contig 17860 bp, 16 predicted proteins | sample GuaBasSedimGuay4_FD_113735 | JGI IMG/M metagenome (GOLD analysis project Ga0164313, IMG submission 113735) | Subseafloor sediment microbial communities from Guaymas Basin, Gulf of California, Mexico - Guay4, Core 4569-4, 0-3 cm | ecosystem: Environmental > Aquatic > Marine > Hydrothermal vents...
CAGCAGTTCCGCTGGGCCAAGGGCTCCGCTCAGACCGCGAAGAAGCTTCTTCCGATCGTGCTCCGAGCGAAGATCCCGTTGAAGGTGAAGATCGAAGCGGTCTTCCACTTGACCAACAACTTCGCCTACCTCTTCCTGATCATCCTCGCGGCGCTCCAGCTGCCGAACATGCTCCTCCGCCGGGGCATGGACCACCCGGAGCTCCTGCTCCTCGACATCCCGCTCTTTGCCGCGACCTTCGGCTCGATCGTGATCTTCTACCTCACGACTCACCGCGCCCTCTACAACGACCTCTGGTCCGCCGTGAAACGCCTGCCGCTGATGATGGCCCTGGGCATCGGGCTCTCGATCAACAACGCCCGGGCGGTCCTCGAGGGCCTCTTCGGCAACGACATTACCTTCGTCCGCACCCCCAAGCACGCCATCACCGGCAGCACCAAGGGCGGCCTGAAGAAGAAGAAGTACCGCGCCGGCAAGATGATCCACAGCCTGCTCGAGGTGGGCTTCGGCCTCTACTTCGTCGCCACCATCGCCCTCGCCGTGATCACCGGCTCCTGGGTCTCCATCCCGTTCCTGGTGCTCTTCATGGTGGGCTTCCTCTACGTCGGAACGCTCAGCTTCATGCAGGCAACGTAGTCCGAATCCAATACGGCTAGGCCGTGAGCGAAACAGGCGCCACAGCGAAATGCTGGGCGCCTGTTTTCTTTTGTTCGCGGGTGGGACTGATGTCGCAGCGATTCGGATAGCGGTAGAGGCGCGGTGCGCGAGCGGTCGGGGTGTGTTCTGGATTGACGGCGTGGGTGTGGGTGCCTCCCGCTGCAGGGCTTTGTTACGCGACGACCGGAGTTGGCGCTGTGAGGGGCGGGTGTCGTGTCGCGGGGACCGGAGGGTGCCCCGTTGCCGGACGCTTTGACTTCCGCGGGAGGCACCCACACCCACGCCTGCTTTGCCTGAGCAGAGCCACCTGTCGATGAACTGGTGGTCTCGGGTGACCTCGGTGGTGTTAATTTGAAATGGGGATGCTCCCGGTCCCCGCAGGGCGCGTCTGCTCCGCTCCTAACTTTCGCAGTTGCCCGAGTGGTGTCGCGACGACGGAGGATCCTTCCGTACCGCACGATGTACGTGGCTGCGCACGGGCCTCCGCATCCACCCCGCCGCCGGGACCTCGTGTTGATAGCTGGGTGAGCCGCCTTTCCATTGGCGAGGCGGGCTCGTTGGGGTGGCACGAGGCGCGAATCGGGCTCGCTGAGAGCCGAACCTGCGTGCAGGTGCGCCGGGCCCTCCAGGGAGGTTCTGGCGGTGGGGTGGGTAGCGAAACCGGCGCCGCAGCGAAATATCGGGTGCCGGTTTTCCCTTGTTGGGGACTGACGGCCCACGGTGGCTGTACGCTGCCGGACGATGAAGACGCGCTTATCGATATCGCACCGGAGCATCGCCCTCGTCGTGGGGACGGGCCTCATCGCGTTCACCGCGGCGTCACTCTTCTGGATTCGAACCCGGCCGACGTTCAGCGAGGAAGAGCTCGCCGAGGCAGCGCGTTCCGTCGACGCCCTGCAAAGAGAACCCGACGGTGGGTGGTGTCATCGCCCGGCGCTGGGGGATGCCTCAGAAGCAACGGCCCCGTCACTGGCGGCGCTGATCGATCCCTCGGGCGAGTACGTCGAGTGCCTTCGAGAAGCTGCGCGGGAAGATGTCCGCGAGGCCACGCAGGGCATCGTCGGCACGCCGGATGATGAGCACCGACGATGGATCTTCGATGTCTCGAACCCATGGATTCCGTACTCTGCGACACCGACTGGACGTATATTCATCACCGCGCAGCACCCCCCGTACCCCGCAGGTCAGGTGCCGTCCGCATACGGGCGAGTGGAGGAGGCTTGCGAGGGCCTCGCGGACGCCGTTACGGCCCTCGCCACCCGCGATGGCCAGTGCTCGCCCTTTTCGCCGGGTTCACCCGGGTGGATGGGTTTGCACCCGGAGTTCATCGATCTGAGCCGGGCGATCGGAATTGTCGCCCGGGCACGAGCCCGCAACGGCGACCTCGAGGGGGCGCTGACCTTGCTGGTCCACGGGGTCACCGTCGTCCAGGACCTTCGGCGAGGGCCCACCACTCTGTTCACGGCGTTGGCAAGCATCGCCGCGGAGATGGAGCACTGGGCCACGTTCAACACCTTACTCATGTCGGCCCCCGGCCCAACGGCCGCGGTGCGCGCGGAGCTCACCGAGCTGATCGACCGCCTGATCGACGCATCGCCTCATCCCCACGACACCTTTGTGGGACAGGCAATGGCTGTACCGGAGTATGCGAGCACGAACGCCACGAGCCACGAGAGGGCCTTCCGGCAAATGGTCACCAGCGAAGAAGCGCGGGGCGTTGGGAGGTGGTGCTCGCGCGACCAGGACCCCATCGACTGTTTCTCAGCCATCCCCGCAGTTCCCGAAGAGGAGGAAGAACCCGGCCTCCTCGTCGAGGCCTGGAACTTCATCCGTGGCCCGAACGCCGAGTTCGGTGCCCGGCAGATATCGTCGATGGTCGACTACGACTTGAACAGCTATCGCCATGCCTACCTCCCCCAGCTCAGCACGAGCCCCGTCGCCGTGCACCTCGTGAAGGTCATGCTCGCGCTCTCCGGAGAGCGTCAACGAGGCGTCTGCCCGACCGAAGCCGACATCGACGAACGTCTCCTCGACATCCCCTTTACCCGGGGTTCCGTCGAGACTTCGCAGTTCCACGGGCCCCAGTACCAAGTGGCCGCGCCCCTATGGGCCATCGGCGAAAACCCGGGGAGCATGGTTTTTTACGCAGTATGTCCGGCTGTCGGTGGACGGTGGGTCCCGATGGGCGCCGACTGATTCACTGACGCGTCTACAGCCGACAGCGCAATGGGCAGCCTCTAAACAAGACCAGCGCCGCAGCGAAATATCGGGTGCCGGTATTCTTTTATTGGGGACTGCCACGGTTGCTCTACGCTGCCGGACGATGGGGACGGATTCACCAAAGTCGCAGTGGCGTATCGCCCTCGGCGCGAGCGCGAGCCTCGTCTTGATCGCGGCGGCGTCACTCGTCTGGATTCGAAGCCGACCGGCGTTCAGCGAAGAGGAGCTCGCAGGAGCCACCCGCGCGATCGACGACGTGCGCAGGGGCCTGACCACTGTACGGTGTGATCGCCCTTCACTGGCAGAGGGAGAAGCCGCTCCGGAGGACTCACTGGCGGCGTTGCTCGACCCCTCTGGAGAGTACGGCGCGTGTTTTCGGGCGGCCGGACAAGAGGACGTCCTCGATGCAAGTCGGGGCATCGTTCGCGCCCCGGATGGGACGAGCCGGCACTGGATCTACGATGTGCCGACGCCCACGGTCCCTTTCGCACCGGGGATCGGTGACCGAGTGTTCATAAGTCCCCAACATCCCCCCTACCCGACGGGTGAGCAGCCCCCTGCTTACCTCCGGGTCCTGAGCGCCTGCGACGGGCTCACAGATTCGGTGAGGGCGCTGGCTTCCACAGAGGGCCAATGCTCCCCCTTCGGGCCGGGCACGCCGGGGTGGGGCAACCTGCACCCTGAACTTCTTCACCTAGCCCGAGCAATCTCCGTCCTCGCTCATCAGGCCGCGCGAAATGGAGACCTCGAGGGAGCGCTGACGGCCGTCCTGCACGGGGTCTCCATCGTCCAGGACTCTCGGCGGGGAAGCACGAGCCTGGTGGTCGCAATGCATAGCATCGCCAGCGAGATGTGGCTTTGGTCGACGTTCAATGCCCTGCTCACACCGGCGCCCGGTCCGACGCCGACACAGCGCGCAAGGCTCGCCGGACTAATCGACCGCCTTCTCGACGCGTCACCCCATCCCCACGACGTCTTTGCGGCGGAGGCTTTGGCCGTCGGGACGACTGGACCCACGGTGGTCGCGAGCGAAGACCAGTCTGTGATTCACATGCTCGCGGGTGAGCAAGCGCGGCGCGCCGAGCGGTGGTGCGCCCGCGACCAAGATCCAGCAGACTGCTTCTCTGCCATGCCCAGGGTGACGCCGACCGAACCCGGTCCGCTTCTCGTCGCTTGGCGAATCGTCGGGGGCCCGCCCATCGAGCAGCGAGCGGTGTTCGACGGGCTTGTCGAATACAACACTGAGGCCTTTCGCCATTACCAAGCACGTTTGCTCTCATCCCCCGTTGCGATGCGCCTCATGAAGGTCGCGCTGGCTCTTTCGGCGGAGCGTCAACGAGGCGTCTGCCCCACCGACGCCAACATCGAGGATCACATCCTCGACATCCCGTTCGCCACGGGCCCCATCGAGGTCACTCAGCTCTACGGCGCCCAGTACGAGATCACCGCGCCCCCATTGACCATCGAGCCCAGCTTCGAGCGCATGGTATTCGTGACGGTGTGCCCGGCGGCGAACGCAGTGTGGATGCCGTTCTCCGATCCCTAGCGGTAATCGGACGACGCCGGAGGCGACGTCCACCAAGCCAAGGGGGGCAAAGGGGACGGTCCGGGGCAAAGGGGACGGTCCGTAGTTTTCGTAGTTTTTCGCACGACCCGGACGAATCGATCCCGACCCTCGGATCAAAACTACGAAAACTACGGACCGTCCCTCTTGTGCTTTGGGGAGGCTCTATGACGAGCACGACCGACCCGGTGTGAAGCGCATTTTCGTGCAGGCGCGCCAGGCCTCCGGGCCCGTTGCTCTTCATATCGGCGATCAGAGCCCTTTGCTCCGTTGCCAACAGTGAGGCCGTCTCGCCCATCCCCGGATCAAAGGCGGAGCGCACAGTGCGAGTGGGAGGTTCTGGCGGTGGGGTGGATGCGGAGGCCCGTGCGCAGCCACGTCCACCATGCGGTACGGAATGAACCCACCGCCCCCGCGACCATCCTCCGGTGACTGCGAATGTTAGGAGCGGAGCAGACGCGCCCTGCCGGGACCGGGGTCATCCCCGTCTAATGCCCACAGCAACCAGGGTCCTCGGAGACCACCGTCTCAGCCGAAGTTCGCCCTCCTTAGGTCAATCAGGGGCGGGTGTTGGTGCCTCCCGCGGAAGTCAGAGCGTCCGGCCCCCGAGCACCTTCCGTCTCCCGCGACATCAACCCCGCCGCGCACAGCGCCAACTCCGCTAGCCGCGTCACAAAGCCCTGCAGCGGGAGGCACCAACACCCACGCCGTCTTCGCGCTCAATCGCGCCCTCATCGCCACCAAACGCGTCCGCAAAAACAAAACTGGCGCCGCGGCAAGCTGCCGGGCGCCGGTGTCATTCGTCTAACGCGAGGACTCGGGCTTATCTACAAATCCCGTCCGAGCAGCTCTGGCCGGTCAGGCAATCGCTCTGGGTGGCGCAGTCGCTCGTGGCTTCGTTGGTGGTGATGCAGAGGCTCTCTTCGCTGCAGACGTTGAACTGCACGTCGAAGCGCCGGCACTGCTCGCTCGTCTCGCACGGGGTGCGGCAGACGCCGCTCCGGCAGACGCGGCCTTCCATGCACTCGGAATCGTTGCTGCAGAAGGGGCGGGGGCGGGTGTCGACGACGCAGGCGCCGGCGGTGCTGCACCGGAAGCCGTCGCCGCAGTCGGTATCAACCGCGCACTCGGGACGGCACGCGCCGTCGACGCAGACGCTGTCCCCGCCGCAGGCGGCGTTCGAGGTGCAGCCTTCGGTGATCGGGGGCGTACAGACGCCGGCGAGGCACATGAAGCCCGCGTCGCAGCTGCTCGCGTCGGTGCATCCGGTGACACACTCGCTGTTGATGCAGCTGCGACCCTCACCGCACTCGTGGTCGAACTGGCAACGCTCGTCGTCGGCGAGGCACTCGCCGCTGATGCAGAGCTCGCCGGCCGCGCAGTCGGTGTCCGCGCTGCAAACGCTGTCGTCGGGGGTGCAGACGCCGTCGAGGCAGACCAAGCCGGACGCGAGGCACTCGTCGTTGGTCGTGCAGACGCCGGGGTTCGGCACGGGGATGGGCTCGGTCGGGGCGACGCAGGAGCCCGAGCGGCACTCGGTGCCCATCTCGCACTCGTCGTCCGAGGTGCACTCACCGACGCAGCCGAGGTCCGTGCAGGCCGTGCCCGCGGGACACTCGTAGTCACCTACGCAGGGAGGGCGATCTGGCGGGTCCACGGGACGGCAGCCGAGGCCATCGCAGTAGTAGCAGCCGGAGTCGTCGCAGAAGTAGTCCTCGGAGGAGCACCCCGACCCCAGCGCGCTAAACGCGGTCAGAACGAGAGTGGTGAACATCAAGGCGCGCATCATTCGTTTTTCCTCCATCGAGGGGACTGACCCGGGTCGACGGTCGAAAGTAATCCACGATCTGTGCCAGAAGCTGGCAACTCGCGAACGGGGAGGATCACAAAGGATTCGCCGAGAATCGCCCCGAGTCGACGGCAAAGCGTAAACGCGGGTTCACGGCTGACCCCGTGAACCGCCCACATGGTTGGTATTTCTCGGTTTTCTCTTCACACTCCCGCGGCGATGCGGGTCGGGCGAGGGTGGGCGAATTGGGCGCCCGTCGGGGTGTGGGCCACCACAGGGCTCTCGGCGTGCGTTCTGGTGTGCCTTTCCGCGTGCGTTTTGGCGGCTGGCGGCGCCGGAGCCGCGACGTCCGGGAATCCCCCAGCGGATGCCCTCGTGGCCTACGTCGCGGCCCTCGACAGCGGGGATGTCGCCGCGGTCCACGCCCTGCTGACCGAGGAGCTTCAGCATGAGCTCTCGGTCGACGAGGTCCGGGAGCTCATGGCCGACAATCACGACGAGCTCGCCGACCAGGGGGCCGAGATCTCCCGCGGGGCGAGCCTCGTCCGAGCTTCCGCAGAACAGCCCCTCCACGGGGGCGAGACGGCGCACTTGGTTCGAGAAGAAGGAGGCTGGGCGATCGACGGCGGGGTGATCTCCGCGCCGGGCCTCGGGACCCCGATGGCGACGGTCCTCGCCCTTCGCCGGGCTCTTCAACGCCAGAGCCTACCCGGGGTCATGCGCGTGCTCGCTCGGGAGCCACGGGCGGAGCTCGAGGCCGAGCTGACCCGGTTGCTCGAAGAAACCGAGGACCCCCTCGACCTCGAGATCGAGGTCCGCGGCAATCGCGCCAAGGTGCGCACGACCGGCGGGCGGTTGATCAACCTGGTCCGAGAGGCCGGGGAGTGGCGCATCGTCGACATCGAATGACGCCGCGAGGCGTTCAGGGGAACGGCTTGGTAGTGGTGAAGAGGTAGTCGTAGAACGGAGCGGTCACCACCGCGGCCCAGACCGCTACGACCAGGAGCGTCGCCGCCGATCGCGCGCCGGTCTTCCACCAGAACCCCGGCAGGGTCCACGGCGGCGGAGGCAGGGGAACCACCTTCGACGCCTCGAGGTAGTCGGAAACGGGAGCCGCTTCCCGATAGCCCGCACTCTCCGATGGCTCCATCTTCTGCTTCTGCTCGAGGCGGACCAGCACTCGCGCGTTGTCCTCGGCAAGAAGGTCGCGGAGCGAGGACGATGCCGCCGCGCCCACTTCGGCCTCGAGGGGCTCACCCTGGTAGGTGAGCAGGAGACCGGAGCCGCCGACCTCATTCGTGGCGGGCTGAACTTTCAGCCGGACGAACCCCGGTTGGCCGGCGCGTACTTCTTCGAGGGAGATGGCCTTGGGCAATTTGGGGCCATCGGGCCTCGGCCAGATCGCGACACCGATGCCCTTCACCCAACGGCCGGCGATAGTGACCATGCCGACGCCGCCCCAAACGCCGACGGCGAGTTGGCCTACCGCGACCACTCCGATGGCGAGCTGGCCGACGACGAAGACTCCTCGGGCGAGCTGCCCAATCGCGATGAAACCGACGGCGAGCTGGCCGATGGCGATGAACCCGACCGCCTCCTGGCCGATGGCGATGAACCCCGAGGCCTCTTGGCCGATATCGAAGAAGCGCACAGCTTCTCTATATCAGACGATCGCGAGGCCATGCTTGGCTGCATGAAAAAGCAACTTGCCGCGCAGGTCATCGACGCTGCCGCGGCACCGGGCGATCGTCTCGGACGCCAAGAGCAGGGTCCGCTTTCCGTCGTGTTCCGCCACGATGCACGGAAGCTCCCCTTCGACCAGGGGCAGGAGGTCCGGGGGGATCTCGTCCCGGTGCAGGTATTCGATGGGCGCGCCGAGGGCCTCTTGGCATTGGCGCCATTCGGACTTCTCGGTGACCAGCCCATGGGTGATCTGGCAGAGAGCGCAGCCGTTGATGCGCAGGACCTTCTTGGCGCTGTCGACGAAGGCGTCCCAGAGGCCGGAATCGGCGTCGAAAATGAAGAGCAGGCGGTCGACGGGGACTTTATCCATGGGGCGTCGCCGCCATCTTATGCGACTGGCAATCTTGTCGTTACGCCGGTTGACGGCGGCGCCATCAATTCATAGGGTTTTGCGCTACCCAAAAGGGGACGGAGAGCCATGAGCGGCCACAATAAATGGTCCACGATCAAGCACCGCAAGGGCGCCCAGGATGCCAAGCGGGGCAAGATCTTCACCAAGATCATCAAAGAGATCACCATCGCGGCCCGGGGCGGCGGGGGCGATCCGGACGGGAACCCGCGCCTGCGCCGGGCCCTCGACGACGCCAAGGCCGCGAACATGCCCAACGACAACGTCGAACGGGCGGTCAAGAAGGGCACCGGCGAGCTCGAGGGGGTGAACTACGAGGAGCTCGTCTACGAGGGCGTGGGCCCCGCGGGCACGCTCCTGATTCTCAACGTAGTGACCGACAACCGAAACCGAACGGCGGCGGAGTTGCGGAAGATCTTCGACAAACACAACGGCCAGGTGGGCGCGGGCGGGTCGGCGGCGTGGGCCTTCGATGAGATGGGAATCATCCGCATACCGGGGGATTCGACGACCGAAGATCAGCTCTTCGAGGTCGCCGTTTCTGCCGGAGCCGAGGACATCGAGCTCCTCGACGATACGTGGATCGTCAGCACCCCCCGGGGCGAGCTCGATACGGTCCGGAGCGCGATCATCGAGGCGAGCCTCCCGGTCGAGACCGCTGCCCTCGAGATGATCCCGAAGACCCCGAAGATCGTCGACGGCCGCGACGCCGAGGTGCTCGTCAACCTCGTCGGCGTCCTCGAAGACCATGACGACATCCAGTCGGTCTTCACCGACTTCGATCTCTCCGACGAGGCCCTGGCCAAGCTCGAAGCCGAGGGCTGAGCCTTGATTATCCTCGGTATCGATCCGGGGAGCGTCGTGACCGGCTGGGGCGTCGTCGAGACCCGGGGGGCCAACCTCCGGGGCATCGACGCGGGAGCCCTGAAGCTCGGCCGGGGGGCCCTCGAGGAGCGCCTGGTGAAGCTCTTCGATGGGCTCTCGGGGGTCATCGAAGAGCACACCCCGGACCAGGTCGCCGTCGAAGACATCTTCTTCGCCAAGTACCCCAACGCCGCCCTCAAGCTCGGCCACGCCCGGGGAGTCGCGCTCCTCGTCGCGGCCCGGGCGGGGCTCAGCGTGGCGGCTTATCCCCCGGCGGTGGTCAAGCGGACCGTGGCCGGCCGCGGACGCGCCGACAAGACCCAGGTCGCCCAGCTCGTCGCGGCGATCCTCGGTTGGCAGACCAAGAAGACCCACTATCCAATCGACGCCACCGACGCCCTGGCGATCGCCATCACCCACGCCCGGGCCGCGAGCGCCCTCGGAGCGGGGCTGCCGACCAAGGGTCGCAGGGCCCGCAAGAGTCGCAAGGCTCGCTAGGCTCACTAGGCTCGCTAGCGCCCGGCGCCAGCGCCGCTCGGAACGCCGGAGCCGCGCGGCTCAGCTGCGGCGACGCGCGAGGCCGAGCCCGACCAGGAACAGAACCGCAAGCGCCGGGGCCGTGGCATCGCGAGGGGAGAGAGCGCTCGCCGAGCATCCGCCACCATCGGGGGGCGGTGGAGCACTGGCATCGGAGCCCGCATCGACGACCGCGCCATCGGGCGGAGCGCTGCCCGAGTCGACTCCGGCGTCTGTCGATGTCCCCGCGTCGGCGGGAGGGGTAACGGCGGGGGAGATCCGAAGGTCGACCGAGAAACCGCCGACATCCCGGTTGTAGGAGTCGAGGGTGAGGGCATAACGGCCCGCGGGTACCGTCACCTCGAAGAGCGAACCCCGGTTGGTATCCGTGATGTCATCGTTGCACGCCAACTCGGCGCCGCCGCAGTCCGCGTGCAGGTAGAGCACGGTGTCGAAGCCCGAGCTCTCGGCACTCACGACGCTGCGCTCGGTGAGATCGAAGACCCAAACCCGGTCCGGTCCGCCGCCGCCGCCACAAGAGCCCCGGCTCGCGTCCGAAAAGCCGAGCAAGGAGCCGGTGATGGTCTGGCTGCGCCCGGGGAGCATGCGTGCCGTGTCGCAAGAGTCCGCCGGCGGGATCGGCACGCAGGGACCATCGCAGGTGCACGCAGAGGAGACGACGCCGGGGGTCGCGCAGAAGGCGTCGATGGCCGGGGCCAGGTAGGTGAGGGACTCTCCGTCGTCGGTCGGCGCGGGCGAGATGACGTTGACGATGTTGCACGGGCCGCTCGCGACGAAGTCGGTCTCGCCGCCGTCGAGGAGGGCGACCAGCGCACCGGTGTCGTCGAAGACGCCGGACCCCGAGTTGCCGTGGAAGGCGTCGAGGGTGGCCTTGAGCCAGATGCCTTCGCCGTTGTTGACGGTTACCTCTCCGCCCGACGCCATCTTCATCGGGATGCCGTTTGGGTGCCCGATCAAGGTCAGGGGCGTGCCGAGGGGCAGGCCCCCCGGCAGCGGCCGGAGCATCGGCGGGGTATGACCGACGACGGGACGGTCGAGTTCGATGACGGCGAAGTCGGCTACGCCATCGTTGAGGGAGGCGCGCACCGATACGCACCGGTAGACGTCATCTGCGGTGAGCGAGGCGAGCACACCTGCCGAGGTGTAGCGAAAACCGAAGACCCAGGGACGAGACCCGTCGCAGTCCCGGGCGGTGTCGACGCAGTGCGCCGCCGTCAAGAGATGACGGTCGTCGATCAGCGTGCCGGAGCAGATGCCGGGCTCGATCTGGTCCGCGAAGGCTTGGCCGGCGCAGAGGTCCTTGGCTTCGCCCAGGGTCTGGGAATAGGTAAAAACGACTCGGGACGGATTCGACTCGTCGAGAGCCCCGGCGTTGACGTTGATGGCCACGGCGCTCTCGGCAACGGCGCGCAGGACGGCGCTCGGGTGTTCGTACACCTCGAGTCGATCGTCCGTCCCGTAGACGACCGCGGCGCCGGTCGCTCCGGGGTTGGCATCGGGGTCGCAGGCCGCCGCGCCGAAGATCGAAACCGCGAGCATCAAAACTACGAAGTCACCGCGTTTGTACATCGCCAAATAGGTTACACGATTCGCCGGCGGAGCAACGCGCGGTGTCACGAGGACCGCCGCGAAGTGCGACGGAAAGTGCGACCGAGAGCCAATAGGCATACGACGAGGCAGGCCGGACCCAGGGCGCCGGCGCCGGTCGGCGCGCCGATCCGCGAGACCGTGCAGCTCGACACGCCGGTGAGGGCACCACGACTCACGCCGGTCCGCCGCACCGCTCCCGGGGTTGGCGCCCCACGGGGGTAGACGGTACAGACCGCGTCCACGTCATCGCTGCCGAGGGAGCGCTTGTCGATCTCACCTTCGGGGCTGTCGGCAAACATCGTCGCCGAGGGATCGGGGACATGGGCGAAGCCGAGGAGGTGACCTAGTTCGTGGGTCACGGTGTTCTGCACGTCGTTGAGGGTCGCGGTGTCGGCGGCGGTGGTCCAGAAGAAGCGCTCGTCGTTCAGGTCGATGTCCGCGTCCTGGATGACCCCGGTGCGCCGGTCGTAGACCACCGTCGTGAGCGCGAGGGCCGTGGGCGAGGCGGCCGTGGGCCAGGTCCGACGAAAGACGATTCGGTTCAGCCCATCGAAGTCTCCGCCGTCGAGGTTCGTCGTCAGGCTAGCGGGCATGCCCATGCTCATGAGCTGGATGTCGGTGCAGCCCCCGGCGTTCTCCCACTCGGCGAAGGCATCGAGCATAGCCACCTCCACGCCCGCGGGCCCGGTATTGGTCGTGCCATCGAACTGAGGAAAGACGGGGATGGTCCGGGTGGCCCAGTAGAGGGACAGGGTCGGGTTGTCGTCGACGGTCTGACGTTCGAAAGCACAAACGCGCGCGGCGGCGCCCCAAGTGAGCGCCGCCGCGAAGAGAATCAGTATGGTTTTGGGGATTCGGGGGATCATCGACGGTGGATACGGAAGCCCACCCGATCTTCCTGAGGGAGCGCCCGGAACTCGTCGGCGGAGACTAGGCCACCGCCGGCGTTGCCGGACATCACGTCGAGGAGGTCTTCGCCGATATCGTAGCAACCATCGCCATCGCGGTCGAAGACCACGTCGAAGGTCGCGAGCTCTTCTTCAACCACGGGGGGGGGCTCTTCGCCCGGAGCAGGGACGTCCTCGGGCAAGTCGATGGTGCCGAAGCAGGTGGGGCTCGTGTTGGTGCAGCCGCGCTGGGTGCGAACCTCGAGGGAGCGCTGGCTGAGCATCTCGAAGGGCACGCCGCCGCAGCTCTCGTCGATCATCGCCGGGTCGTTCCAGAAGGTGTCGAAGTCCTGGTGGGTCACGATGTGTTTGGTCGCAGCGAAGTGGTACTGGTGCATCACTGGGGGGTTCAGGTAGAGGAAGACCGACTCGCCCTCCATGTAGTCGTTGGCCCAGGTGCCCGTGCGGCCGTGGCTGTCGAAGGCCATGTTGGCGAGGACGTGGCGGCTGGTGCGGGCGCGCATCCAGGCCTCGGAGTACTGGATGGTGAAGCCGACGCGGCCGAGGCCGTCGGCGCCGTCCTTGCTGGAGGCGGCGAGGTTGCGGTCGAAGATGCCGTCCTGGTTCACGTCGACGAGGATGTCGTAGATGCCAACGTGGCCGAGGTCGGGGGTGAAGAGGGCGGTGGGCACGAGGGTGCCGTCATCTTGAACGGCGACCTCGACGGGGCCGACGATGTGGTCGGCGTCGCCGGAGGTCGGCAGGTCGCGGCCGATCCAGTCGTCGGAGTCGACGGCGACATAGAAGTCCACGTAGCTGCCGGCCGCAACGGCGGGGAATCCGTCGCCGGAGACGTGGACCGGGCCGCGGACCTCGTCGCCGCCCTCGCCGCCGACGGCGAAAGCGTTCTGCGGGGCACCGGACGCGTCCGAGGCGAAGATGTGGGGGGGGCGGATCTCCTGGATGTTGATGCCCGGAATCTGGAGCGCCGGGGGAGCGAACATGTCGACGGTGGTCGCCGCCGCGAGATCTCCGCCGTCATCGATGAGGCGAATCTCGAGGGTATCGCCGGCGATTACGGCGCCCTCTTCGCCAACGTCGTGCATCACGGTGGAGAAGGGCACGCCGCCGGTCAGATTGGTGAAGACCTCGGTCGCGCTGATGACCATGCCCCGGCTGACCACCTCCGCGAGGTAGACGGTGCTCGGAACGAGGTTGCCGATCGGCGCCTCGATCGCGAGGGACTCGCCACGGAGGAACGTATGCTCGACCTTGCCCGAGCTGCTCTCGAGGGCGAGCTCGGTGCTCGTCGCCGAGGAGCTGCCATACCAATCGTCCCCGGCTCCGTCACCGACCGACGCGGCGCAACCGCCGAGGGCCAAGAAGGCCAGCAGAAGGGAGAGGCTGAGAGAGACGAGGTGGCGATTGTTCATGTGCGGCTGCTCCATGAGCCATGACCATTACAAGCCGCGTGCCACACGAATCCGCCCACAAAACCGTGCTGGACGCGCCCTCGCGGTGGGGTCTGGCGCGTACTCAGAACCTGCCCCGCTCCAGAAGGTGGAGGATCGAAACCCCACTTCGAAGCGTCGGGGCAGACTCAGCGGGCTACGTGCAAGCCATAGGAGACGACACCCGGAAAGAGAGGGGTGACGATGGTTCCGTAGGGCGCCGCCGGCGTGCCCGGGGCGAAGGTCACGGGGTCGACGATGGCGCCGGACCCTCCGAGGACGAAAACCCCGAAGATACTAGTCGCAGTACCCGGAGCGACCGGCTGAAATGGGTCCTCCGCCGGGGCGAGGCGGGGCACGACGTTGAGGTAGCGGATGGTGCCCTGGTTCGGCGCGTGGGCGACATCGATGCCGGGGGCGGCGTCGTAGCCGCCCGACGCATTGATGTTGACGACCTGCCCAATGTAGCCGCCGTCCCGGTCGAGGCGCATGTCGGTCTCGTCCTCGAACGCCGCGATGATCGAGGAGCTGTCCCGAGGCATCACGACGACCTGTAAGGAGAAGACGTCCGCCGTGTCGTCCCGGGAGAGCGCCATGGCGTTGAGGGTGGTCGCAAAGCGCGTTGCCTGGCCTGCGCCGGGAATCGCCATGAGATCGCTGCGAAATCCGGACGGAACCCCGGCTACCACGAAGGAGCCGTCGGCCCCTGAGGGCTCCGATCGCAGCGCCTCCGGGGCGCCGGCCCAGGCGACGACGACGTCCGAGACACCGTCACACCCCTCGAAGCAGCTCTCGAAGTCGACTACTCGGCCACTCACCGTGATGGTCGGGATCGCGCTCGAGCCTCCGTCGGCCGGAGGACCCGAATCTCGACCCGTCGACGTCCCTGGACCCGGCGCGCAGCCGAGGATGAGGGCGACGGGGGCGATGAGAGCACCGATGAGGATCAAGGAAGAGCGACGAGCCACTGCACAGATCTCTAGCACGTTCGAGACCCTACCTCGGAGCTTCGCCTGGGGTTTCGGGAGGTCAATTGGGAGCACGGAACGCTCCAGGCTCCCAAGCCAAGGGATCGAGATCGTTGAATTTCCTGGAAAAGTCGGACGGCACCATCGTTGCACAGTGTTCAACCCGGAGGACATCCCGTCATGCGTTTCGCCGTCCACGTCAGCTACCTCGCCGCTCTCACCAGCCTCTTTGCCATGGGGTGCCAGGGCACCTTCGGTGACGGCACCCGCGACGATCACGCCGACGGGGAGTCCGTCGCCGAGACGCCGATCCCCGCCTGCCCGGTGGACCCGGACTGCGCCATCGGCGGGGACTGCACGCTCTACGAGTGCCCCGACTACTGGCTCTGCGATGACCTCGCCGAAGGCGGCAAGCGCTGCACGAACCCCGGCCCGGACTACCCCGACGACGGGGAGTGGACCTGCTCGGAGACCGGGCGGACCATCGAGTGCCGCGGCGATCACTACCCCGACGACGGTGGCGGGGGCAGCTGGAACTGCGAGCGCATCAACGATGTCGAGGTCGTTTGCACCGACGACAGCCCCGACTACCCCGACGAGCCCGGCGACGGCCCGTGGAACTGCCTCTTCGAGGGTGAGTTCCGGGTCTGCGAGAGCGGCGGCGGCGGTGGCGGTGGCGATGGCGGCGCCTGGTTCTGCTACGACACCCCCGACGGCCGCGAGTGCCGCCAGCGCACCCCGGACTATCCCGACGACCGCGACTGGGACTGCCACGACAACGCCGCCGGTGAGACCGTCTGCTCGATCCCCGGCGACCTCCCGGACGATGGCGGCGGCTCGGAGTGGGAGTGCATCCTGATGGGTGACCTCACCGTCTGCACCGACGACACCCCGGACTATCCCGATGACGGCGGCGAGACCCCGACGGACTGCTACTTCACCGATGAGTTCCGCGTCTGCGGCAGCGACGACGGTGGCGGCGGTGGTGGTGGCGGCGGCGGTGGTGGCGGCGGCGGTGGCGGCGAATGCGTCGCCGGCGACCAGCGCTGGTGCGACGACGCCATCTACTGCTCCTGGGGCAAGCAGGACTGCCTGCCCGACGGAAACTGGGGCCCCTGCATCGAGCCCCGCGTGACCAGCGCCGGTCTCCAGGACCGCCCGGACACGGCCTGCGGCTGCCGGTACTTCTACTTCAACGACGAGTGTTGCGAGGACCAGGAAGACCGCGACGGCGACGGCAACGCCGATTGCCTCATCCCCGACACCCACACCGCCCCGGCCTGCGAGTCCGACGGCAGCCTCTGCAGCTACTGCGATGTCGCCGGGGACTGCGGCGGTGCCGGCGATGTGTGCCTCTTCGCCCGGGACGGCTACGCCTTCTGCGCCGCCGAGTGCACCAGCGCCGCCGACTGCGGTGCGGGCTACGACTGCCAGAACATCACCACCAGCTCGGGCCGGACCAACCAGTGTGTCCCGACCTCTGGAACCTGCGGCTGAGCTACCCTACGCGCCCTCTCGAAACCTCCCCCCTTCTGTAACTACGAGCCCGAGGAGCATGCCCCCCATGAAGTCCCTTTCCCTACTGACCGTGATGAGCTTGCTGTCCCTGGTGCCCACCGCCGCGAGCGCGTTCTACGCGCAGTCCAGGTCCGAGGCGGCCGACGGGGGCGCCGCAGTGCCCATCGCCTACGACACGGCAGAAGCGGTCGAGTTTCGGATCGCAACGGCGGGAATGCCGGGCGGGGACGGCTCCGAGGTGGCGTCGATCGCGGCGGCCTTCCAGACCTGGGACGACATCGACTGCTCCTCCATCAGCTTCGTCCAGGGCGAGCGCGTTGCCGAACCCGCACCCCGTCACTGGATGTCGATGAGCGTCGATGACCCCGACTTCCAGCGCTACATCCTCGTCTACTGGACCGACGACATGGCCCAGTTCCCGACCCCCACGGTGGCCTTCTTCGACTGGGCCCACGACGGAACCGGCAGGCTCATCGGGGGCACCATCATCTTGAACTCCCGGGACCACGACTGGTCCACCACCGGCGCGGCGGGGCTCCTCGACGTGCAGTCGGTGGTGACGGCGATGGTCGGTCGCTCCCTCGGCCTCACCAGCACCATGGAGGACAACGCGACCTATCCGCGCTACGCCCCCGGGGACACCAGTAAGCGCACCCTCGGCGACGACGACATCGCGGGCGCCACCTACATCTACGGCGACGGCACCTGCACCATGGTCGGCACCCCGGAGGGCGTTTGCACCGGCGCGCCCCTCGAGATGTGCCCCCCGACGGTCGACCCCGGCGACGGCGGCACCGGTCCGGGAACTCGCGACGGCGGCAGCGGTGACCGAGACTCGAGCGTCATCATTGGACCGGGCGACGGTAGCATCATCCACGACGCAGGCACCGGAGCGGACGGCGGCACCGGAGCGGACGGCGGCTCTGGCGACGACGGCGGCGGCTGCAGCGTCGGCGACCTCGACGAGGACGGGACGCCCGGCTGGCTCGCCCTCATGCTCATCGTCGGCCTCGCCCTCCTCGGCAAGAACAAGCGCCGCTGACAGATAAACGGTCCTGATGAAGAGCCCGCCCGGTCTACGCCGCGGCGGGCTCGTTCATGTCAGTCATAGCCCGGACAGCTCTGGACGCAGGTCCCGTAAGCCACCTCACCTTCTTCGGGGTAGCAGCAGATGAGGCCCGTTCCGCAGGTGGTCCGGTCCGCACCACCGAAGTCGCAGTTTTGTCCGGGCTGGGCCGACCCGGTCGGGCCCGTGGCCTCATCGGCGGCGGCGACCGGGGCGGCGCCGGGAGGCCCCTCGGACGCGCTCGAGGACGTGCCGCCGCCGCACCCCGCGAGGGGCCCGAGGGCGAGAAAGAGAAAGACTGAAAGGGTAGTCACGAAACGCATGCCCCGAAGTGTATCCTCCCTGACGATGCGTTGGGGGCTCGTTGTGCTGGCGGTGGCCTTCGTCGTCGGGTGCGGCCCGGACGAGATCGTCGAGGTGACCGGCGTGGTCCGGGACGGAAGGACCGGCCAGGCGCTGCCAGGCGCGGCGGTCCGGGCGTCCGGCGGGGGGCGCGTGGACGCCGATGACGAGGGCCGGTTCACGCTGACGATGCCCGCCGGGAGCGACCGGGTCGTACGCGCGGTGGCCCCTGGACGTTGCCCCGACGAGACCCGCTTCGACGTTTCGACGGACGGCACCCCCGAGGTCACGGTCAACCTTTTCCCCCGCCTCGAG
>Ga0164313_10002101_pt1 | contig 17856 bp, 12 predicted proteins | sample GuaBasSedimGuay4_FD_113735 | JGI IMG/M metagenome (GOLD analysis project Ga0164313, IMG submission 113735) | Subseafloor sediment microbial communities from Guaymas Basin, Gulf of California, Mexico - Guay4, Core 4569-4, 0-3 cm | ecosystem: Environmental > Aquatic > Marine > Hydrothermal vents...
CCCCAGTGCGCCTTCCTGGCAATGTCCATTTCCACCATCTGATAATTATAAAATGGCATCACAGGAGCCATCGGCATGCCGGTGGTAAATGTCCGAACACCAACCACCTCCCCGGCATCAATCGATTCAGCCCGTGAGAAAACAATTTCTCCTCCGGCAGCTGGGTCCTGCGCGCTAGTCACACCATGCGCGAGATAAACGGCGGACATCATATCGTTCGGCGGTATCAGACCCGCCTCGCGTCCGCTGTTGTAGTGTGAGTGGGTGTCGACAATGCCGGGCATCAGGGTTTTTCCGCGCACATTGATTTTGTGAGTGCCCTTCTCCACACTGCAACGCCCCACGCAGGTGATCAGGCCATTCTCGACGACAATTGTGCCGTTCTCGTGAACCCTACCCTTGTTCATGGTAAGTACCACGCCGCCGACCAGTGCTACCTTACCGGTAAGCGATGAAGATGATACAGGCACCGTCAACTCAACGCGCGACAGCGCCCCGGCTACCACATCAAAAGTAATATATTGACGCCCATGGGAAAATTCAAGCGTACGGTTATCGCGCCAGCGCGGCTGTACACCAGCGGCTACAAAGGTCATATCGCTGAAATCATTTATAAGCCCCGACACATTTTTACCACTCTCGGGCAGCTCGCTCAAAAAAATATTTCCCAACAAGCCGAAGACAAAAAACTTTCCATCGGGCGACAATGCGAAAGCACTGGCATGGGAAACTTGTCCAAGCCTCTCACTGCCACTGCCGTCCAAGCCCACAGCATGGAGGGCGAGGGGATCAACTGTGGCGAAATTGTTTTCATCCAGTTCAGGCTCGCCAGCGTAGCCGTTAAAAATGACCATATCCTCGCTTTCAGCAATTCGCCCAGAGAGAAAGGCAACACGATTACCATCTAACAACGATGGTCTGATGAGTGGCGTCTCAGCACCAAAGGTTTCACTGGCACCCAGTATTTTCTCCTTGCCATCGGTTAGTGATACGCTGACCAGGGTGTAGTTAACGGATTGCCCCAGGCCGCGACCTCGAGCATTGGCACCATCACCGCGTACCGCCACAACATGATCCCCGTCCCGACTCCAGATGGCGCTGGTGTAACCAACACCTGACGCACCTACCTTCGCTGGCTCACCCCCAGTCACCGGAACCCGCCATATCTGAGAGTTGCCATTGGCCTCTCTGCCGACAAAAAGGATTGACTGTTCATCTGGTGATAGAGAAGGTGCATACTCTAATGGCGTAAAGGCGTCATCTGTAACACGTACGGTGTGCTGGGTGGCGATATTCTGTATCCACAATCTCCCCGCAGCCTGAAACAGTACTTTTTTACGATCGAGAAAGGCCGTGGCCCAACGGAAAAACTGCGGTGAAAATTCTCTGTCTCGAACCGGCTTCGAAAATTTCACAAGTTCGGAAATTTCACGATAAACATGAGTGGAAAACGGTATCGTGCTAACTTTTTTGGATGCAACTTCAACCCGACGCAGTTTTCCGCCGTGGTTGATGACTATGGATTGCGAGTCTGACGACCAACCATAATGCGGTAATAAGGGGGCGGCATAGCCTGTGTACTCTGAACCATCCACTTGTATCGGGTCCATCAGCAACTGCTCAGAACCATCGCTAAGGCTTCTCAACCACAGCGCTGTTCGCGGCCCGAACTCGTGCCCTTTATAACTTACAGTGCCATCGGAAATTCGCCGCGCAAAAGCCAACCACTTACCATCTGGCGAGATACGGGCCGCAACAGCACCACCGTTGGACTCATTAACCCAGGTACTAACGGTTTTACCACTGGTAAAACGGGTGACCTCTCCTGAGCTTAACTCAATCCGCTGAATTTGCTGGCAGCCCCTCATAAAATCTTCAAGGTAAGCGGGAGGGTCTCCCGGACAGGTGGTCATGGTAAAATAAACATACTCGCCATCCGGCGAAACCGAGGGTGCTGAGGCGTTGCCGGAGACGATCTGCATGCCCGTGCCACTCTCGACATTATATAGCCATAGGCCTTCAGACATGTCGGTACCACGGTGACACACCCGCTGTTTACGCACGACAATGGAAAGGCCATCCGGCGTCCAGCTGGGGTCAAAAACACAAACGTCGGGTTCGGCATGGACCGGGTGCGGATTGCTACCATCCACATCCATTGTCCAGATATTGTTATTGCCACCGCGATCAGAGATAAAAGCGATCGTCTTTCCATTGGGGGAGACTCGCGGGTGCATATTCACGGCAATACCACTGCCCTGGGTCAACACTTCTGACTCTCCTCCGCTCATCGGTACACGGTTGATATGCGCCAACTGGTCAAAGATAATCCACTTGCCATCTGGAGTAACGTCCACTGAGGATGCTGTTAACTCATCAGTGACAAAATCGATGGTTCTCGTTTTACCCTTGGGCCTGGTGACATCCCAGTCGCCGTCCTGTGCATATACAGAAGCACCTGTCCCCAGCATAACCAGGAGGATTACGGACACAGTCCATGAATGTAGAAGCAACTTCTTAAGATGACATGCAGTCATTACAAATCCTCTAAACCCCTAATTAGTATCCGTCCCATAAGCCTTCTTCGCGTAATCCATCCATCGTAGCTTCTATACTCTCTCTCAAGGTCGCGACAACAAAATCGATCTCCTCTTTGGTGATATTCAGTGGCGGCGACATAACGGTGAGATTGACGATGGGCCGAATGAGCAAACCACGTTTATCCGCTTGATTTGAAATCCATTTCCCGATATTAAACTCTTCTGGAAAGTTTGTTTTCGTTGCCTTATCGGCAACAAACTCCACGCACCGCATCATTTGTGAACCACGAACATCTCCTACAATGGGTAGATCAAGCAGAGTTTCGAGCTGTTCCCCAAAATAGGGGCCAAGATCTTTAACGTGCTCCAAAATACCTTCTTGTTCTATAATTTCAATGTTTTTCAACGCAGCAGCACAAGAAACTGGGTGGCCGGAGTATGTCAATCCATGGGCAAAATAGACGCCTGAGTCGGGAGCACTGATTACATCCCAAATTCTATCGGAAAAAATAGTGGCACCAAGAGGCAAGACCCCTGATGTTATTCCCTTAGCCGAAGTAATGATATCCGGTACAATGCCGAACTCATCTTCCGAGGCAAACCAGTGTCCGAGCCGACCAAAGGCGGTAACGACTTCGTCAGATATATATAATACATCATGTTTTTGACAGACCTCCCAGGTGCGCTTATGGTAACCCTCTGGCGGTACTATAACGCCACCGGCCCCTAAAATAGGCTCAGCAAAAAATGCAGCAACTTTGTCGGCGCCTAAAGAGGTGATTTTATCATCCAACTCTTGCACTAGAAAATCCAGATAATCCGCCTCCGTCATACCCTCGGGCGCACGATAGTAATTTGGGCAGGAGATATGGTGAACCGTATCGTTGAGGTAGCTCAATGCCGGCAAGCGGTCACCGGCTTTACCGCCCAATGAGCTACCGACCATAGTGGAGCCGTGATAGGCATCTACACGAGTAATAAAATTCTTCTTTTCAACGTTACCGCGGGCAAAGTGATACAGCTCTGCCAAGCGATAAGCCGCATCCACTGCCGTTGAGCCACCGGTGGTAAAATGTACCCGATTGAGATCGCCGGGTGCCCGCTCAGCTATTTTCTTGGCTAACTCGGTGGAGGGAAGAGAACCCAAATCATTAAAGGTACTGTTAAAAGAGAGCTTTTTGATCTGTTCTGCTACCGCTTCTGCCATATCGGCACGGCCCAAACCAATATTGTTGCACCATAAGCCTCCAACAGAGTCCAGGTATTTATTACCGTCTGTATCATAAATATAGCAGCCCTCTCCCTTTTCCATGAGCAAGGCGCCATCTTTATTAAAAGCGTGGAGGTCCGTCCACGCATGGAGGTGATGATCCCTGTCTGTTCGCCAAAGAGACGAAGTCTTAGAGTTAGAGTTACTAGCATTTTGCGTGTCCATTTTTATCTCCATCAGTTAAGCCATGATCGTCAAGCCTATTGCGGCAAGAATCGCGGGAAGTAAAACATAGGGAAGCTGTGTCAACGCATGATCCATGACATCACAACCACTACCCTGAGCAGCTAATACCGTTGAGTCACTGTAAAAGCAAGCGTGACACCCAAAGGAGGAAGCTGATAAAAGTGCACCCAACATTAAGGGAGCCGAAACACCGAGCCCCTCCGCCATTGGCATAAAAATGGGGATTGCAATGGCAAAAATGCCCCAGGAGGAACCTGTCGCAAAGGCCACTGCAGACATAACTATAAAAGTAATTAGTGGCAGCAATTTAGCTGTCACAACTGGCTGCACGGTTTCAATAATATATACGGGCATACCTAATTGATCATTGACAGTCTTAAACATGAAAGCAACAGTAATAATGGTCAACGCTGGCACCATCAACTTAATACCATCCAGCATCGCATCGAACATATCACCCCAGGTCATCAACCGCTGAGCACCAAACATAAGAAGCGTAATGCCCAGGGCAATCACCACGCCGACCAAAACATCAATTTCGTAAAGCCAGGTAAAAAATAGCAAGCTAATTATTGGTATCAGAAAGTTCCATACTCGATGCTCGCGAACATGTGCCGCCCCGACAGATTCCATATCATCCAACAGGAGATCATCTTTGGTATTACTCTCAATTACCATAGTATTGTTTTGAGCACGAAGCTCGGCCGATTTCATAGGGCCAATGAGCGGAAGGCGACCCATGACAACCAGGGGTACAAATGCGACAGTTAGCCATGCATAAAACATATAGGGAATAGCTGAAATATAAAGCGCCATCCCCTCACCTTCTACGGCAGCGCCGGAAGACTCAAGCACACCAGCGAAAAATACTGCCCAGGTAGAAACAGGCACCAGTACGCAGATGGGTGCGGCGGTAGAGTCCACGACGTAAGCAAGCATCTCGCGAGAGACCTTGTACTTGTCAGTCACTTTTTTCATGGAACTACCAACAGCCAAGGCGTTGAGGTAGTCGTCAATAAAAATAAGTAGCCCAAGAATCCAAGTTGAAAGCAAGGCTCCTTGTCGGCTTTGGACGCGGCCTGCAACCAGGTTACTAAACGCCAGAACCGCTCCGCTGCGCATTAACAATACAATCAGGCTGCCCATCAAACCACAGACGACAATGACCCAGGAAACAGTGTCATCCTGCACCATCTCAACGGCCAACTCAGACAGGTTTGGAATAACATCCCCAGGTGACATAATCAACAAGCCCACCACAGTGCCGGCCAGAAGTGACCCAATGGGACGTCGTGTGATAACTGCGATGACTATCGCCAAACACGCCGGCAGAAGGCTGATATATCCGTAGTGTTCCATAATATTAGTCTGTCAATCACCTCTGGCAAACAACCTGCCTGGAAGAGTAACGCCCAGGCGAAGCTTCCTTCGCATGGCAGAGTAGTTAACTCATTGAAGGGCAGATTTTGCCTGCCTACCGTGGTGATGGCTATCTCCTCATTAGGGGATAGTGCGTATCACAGTATCGGCTATATAGTTTGCGTTGTAATCGCGTGCAGCAGTGGCAAAGCATCAGCTTCTACCAATAAAAAAACCTTTCTTAGCCGGAGTCCTAAACCATGTTTATAAAAAAACCTCTAAGCCATAATATTGCCGCTGTCTCGGCCGCAGTTTTTCTGACGCCATTGAGCTACGCCCAAGGTGATTTTGCCCTTGAGGAGGTTTTGGTGACCGCACAGAAACGTGCAGAGAGCGTGCAGGATGTGCCAATCGCCATTTCCGCTGTAAGCGAGGATATTCTCCTCAAAACAGGGGTTAACAACGTGACGGCCCTTATCCCCATGATTCCGGGCCTGACTGGCTCCAGCCTGGGTGTGGGTACCAACACCTGGGCGATTCGAGGTATCAGCACCAATGATTGGACCATCGGTTCCGAGCCCTCCGTCGGCGTATTCTTCGACGACGCTTATATTGGTCGTAGTCCATTCGCTACCGGGTCTTTCTTTGATATCAGCAGAGTTGAAGTAGTAAAAGGCCCACAGGGAACCCTGTTTGGCCGCAATAGTTCCGTGGGCGCCATCAGTATTACGTCCAACAAGCCGAGCGAAGAAACCAGTTTTCTACTGGGAGGGAAATTCGGAAATGAAGGGCAACAGGAATATGATGTGATGGCGAACTTGGCGATTGGCGATAACTTCTCCGTGCGTGCCGCCTATTCCGGTTACCGCCTGGACGGTATTTGGGAAGATGTAGTGCAAGGTGAGGACGGATTTACCGATACCGATAGTTATCGCTTGATGGCTCTCTGGAGCCCTTCAGAGACATTTGAGGCTTTGTTGACCCTGAGCCACAGCAAGCTCGACAGCAATATGAGTGGTGAATACAGCCCGGCCTTGTCGATCGTGGAGCCCGGAGAAGAGTTCCCGGACAAGCTGGCTCTCAGCCAGAAGCAGCGCGAGGACAACGATACCGACGGCATCTATCTACGTCTGATCTGGGAGTTGAGCGACAGCATGACCCTGACCTCCATCACCGATGCGCGTAGCTATGACTACAGCTATACCCAGGATTTTGATGGCACGGCCGATGACGCAGCAATTGACGATCTCCTCGGGCCTATCACGGGCGGCGTGACTATTGAGTTCCAGTCCGGCCCTGTTAATCAGAATAGCATCTCCCAGGAATTTCGTTTGAACGGCAGCTTAGAAAGCCTGGACTGGTTTGTTGGCGCCAGTTACTTCAATGAAAATGCTGATAGCAAAGCCAACCTCAATCTGATCGATACCGCATTGGGTATAGGGCTTTTGGCCCAGGATCAAGTCCTCGTGGACGGGAAAACTGAGTCTATGGGCATTTACGGTGATGTGACCTGGACCTTGAATGAGGCGTGGGCTGTCACCGCCGGTGCACGCTGGTCCCAGGATGAAAAGGACTGGTGTACACAAACCTCGGCTGCATTAGGAATCCTCGGTGTCACTACTCCCGGACAATTATGCGACGACGAGGATTGGGACAAGGTCACCCCGCGGCTGGTGATAGACTACACATTCAATCAGGACCTAATGGTATTTGTCAGTGCGTCCACAGGTTATAAAGGGGGCGGCTTCAACCTGGCTGCGATTGATACTACGGGTGATTTCATGGGAGATACTATCTCTGCCTTCGACCCGGAAACAAATACTGCCTATGAACTGGGCTTGAAGTCCACTTTACTGGACGGTAGGTTACAATTTAACGGCTCTGTGTACTACAACGACTACGACGACTTGCAGGTTCAGACTAGTACCAGCGGCGGAATAATCATCACCAACGAAGCAGCTGCGGAGACCCAGGGGCTGGAATTGGAACTGTCATATATGCCACTGTCGAACCTGGTTTTGACAGCCAACTACGCCTATCTGGATGCGGAATTCACCGAGGGTGAGCTGGATGGCAACGACTTGGCCTATGCTCCCGAGAACACCTACTCCGTGAGTGCCGACTATGAGATGGACATATCAGTCGGCTTAGTGAATATGTATGTCATGTACAACTGGCAGGATGACTTTTATTTCGATGCCGCCAATATCGTGCCCGAAGACAGTTACGGCACTTTAAATGCAAAGCTGACGTATACCCCGCCAAGCGAAAACTGGGACCTGTCTTTGGCGGGAGATAATCTGACCGATGAAGAATACGCCGCCAGCCGCATTGACTACGGTTTGGGGGCCGGGGTGCAAATCAACCGCGGAATGCCCCGCCTGCTGCGGGTGGAGTTTAATCTTTACCTCTGACTCTTCTGGTGCGAAGAAGGGTATTTGGCCGGGCAATGTCCGGCCTTTTTTTGGGTGCGTCAGGCATGGAGCTGAATAAACCGAACAGCCTGGTATCCGAAACTGACAGCTCCCTGTCCTGGTTTGCCGGGGTTTCCTATTACCAGGAAGAGATCGATGTATGTACTCCTCGGGCGCTGATGAGGACATCATGTGCTTGTTCTTTATCGGCATCAGCTGCAATGACTTGTTCGGCGGTACATTCGTACCCAGCCCTCCGGGTATGCAGGAACAAAACCGGGTTAAGGGTAGCTACAATGGGTGGTCTGCATACGTCGACTTTTCCTTTGCCTTTAACGATCAATTGGCATTGGATCTGGGTGTGCGCTACACCTACGACAATAAGGAATTCTCCCAACATGCCCTGCCGGTCAGCAGTTCACTGGGGCCGTTTTTCATCCTGGGCTTCACAACGGAAGGTTTTCTCACGGGTGCAGGAGTTCTGCTCGCCAAACGCGATTGCCATGTGAGCAGGAGAGCAAGCATTCGCTGAACCCGCAATTATCACATTGAAGGAGCACTAGCTGCGTAAGCCTGAATCGCGAATTATTTCGGCCAGTAATCTCTCGTGCTTGTGCACCATCACGTGGATGCCGCTGACACCCGCTATCGGCCTGATTTGCTCAATTAGTTCTACGCAGATGCGCTTGCCTTCCTCAGCCTCATTTCTTGCATCCTGCAACCGTTTTATTAATGCGTCTGGAATATGGATTCCCGGCACGTGACTACGAATCCAGTTAGCTGATTTGGCGGAGATAAGAGGTCCCACTCCCACCAGAATGTGGCAGCGTTGGTGTAACCCCAATCGGCGGGTCTCTTCCATAAACGATTTAAGCCGCTCAATATCGTAGCAAAACTGTGTCTGGGCAAACTGTGCACCGGCAGCTATTTTCTTGGCCAACCTGAAGGGTCGTGCATCAAATGGTGGGATAAAGGGATTCAGTGCGGCACCGAGAAAAACATCCGGTGGCGTGATAATCGGCCGGCCAGACATAAAATGGGCATTATCCCTCATGGTTTTGGCCGTTCGCAGCAGACTGATGGCATCCAGGTCAAAAACCGGCCGGGCACCAGCTTGGTCACCGGCACTGACATCGTCTCCCGTCAGGCACAGCAGGTTCTTAACACCCAGGGCCGCCGCACCCAGAATATCCCCCTGCAGGGCAATACGATTTCGGTCGCGGCAGGCAAACTGCATGACCGGTGTAAAACCCAGCTCTCGTAAAATCAAGGAGGAAGCCAGACTCGACATATGACTATTGGCCCCGGAGCCATCCGGCACATTCACCGCATCAACGAGGCCTTCAAAGTATCTGGCGCGGCTGGCGATATCTTCCGGGTTGGCGGAATCAGGCGGTGACAATTCTGCGGTAACCGCAAATGCACCCGAACTCAGCAATTCTTCAAAGCCGTTTGGAGGATAAGGTGACGAGCGCCCAAAGGTCTCCTCCTCATCCAGCGGCAAGGCCCTCTCTGGTTTGGGGTGGATAACCGCTTGCTGCTCAATCACCTGCACCCAGGCAGATTTGCCACTGCGCACGGTTTCCGCCGCCCGACGGGGCATCATATAGCGACTATACAAGCCCGTGCTTTTTATGCCGCGCCAGCCCTCTACCCAAACACAGGGCATAGTCGCATCCACCTCACACGTTCCATCTGCGCGCACACCGCCGCAGGGACCGTTGCGGACGCGCTTTGGGCAATTCATGGGGCAGGCCATACCGGTTGACCCCAGCAGACAGTCTCCACACATACGGCAATCAAATAACAAGCCTTTGGCCGGTCGCTCCACCCAGGCAAATAGCCGATCCAGACGACTCAGACCTACGTGCTTCCACAGCGGTGTCAGGCGCACCATCCAGCGCTCACTGACCCCGTACAGCCAGGTAAAAAAACTGGCGCGGCGGACCACCCAATGACGAATACGGAGCATTAAGCGACAACCACTGCAGGATGTTGACCGATCTTCACCAACCCCCCCTGGGAGTACACCATACGCACATCCCTCAAGGCCTGGGCATCCTCAAAAGGGGATGTACCCAATACCACAAAATCTGCTGGATTATGTGCTTCGATATTTGCCAGGTGACAGTTCCACATGCGACGCGGCCTGCTGGTAGCGGATTCGAGAACTTGCTGCATCGGCAGACCCGCCTCCAGGAAAAAACCGAGTTCATCAATCAATGCCAGACCGTGACAAACCCCATAGCTACCGGCATCGGAGCCCGCCACCAGAGGCACACCCCTGCGGTGGGCTATCTCAACATGGCGCAGATGGTTGTCGAGAATTCGCCGCAAATTGTCGATGGTATTTTCACTCCATCGCGCCAGTTCCGGACGCGACCATTGGAAGTGCACAGGTGAAAATGTCGGCACCCAGGCTATCTGCTTCTCTGCCATTACATCCAGAATATCGGCCGTCATGAAAAAGCCATGCTCAATGGAATCAACACCCGCCTCCACCGCGATTTTCAGACTGTCCAGGCCGCTGCAATGGGCAAATGTTTTTAAACCACACTCAGCGGCCAGCGCCAACATCAACTTGAGCTGGGCCAAATCAAACTGGGGAGGTTTGGTGACCGCGCCTGCCTCAAAATCAATAATGCCGGACAGCAGGATCTTGAGGTCATTGGCTTGCAGCGCGGTTTCAGCAACCGCCGAGCGTATTTCCCTTTCGGTCGATACTTCCCGGGCCATAAAAGCGCCATACTTTTTGGGTTGCCTGAGGCCGAGCCCCGGTGAACGAATAGCAGGAGCTCCCTCGCGGGCGACATATTCCTGCCGAATGGCGTGGTTGACCCCATAGCGGTCTCCGGCATCCCGGATCAGGGTTATGCCAGCTGCCTGATTTGCCGCTACATTGCATCGGGCCGTCTGCAGCATTTTCTCCTGCGGGACCTTTAGATAGTCGCTACGGGCCGCATAGTCCAGCTCACCCCCATCGAGAAAAAGATGGCAGTGAGCTTCCACTAATCCCGGCATCAAAAAATCAACGTTCAACAACTCAGCATGGCTCCCTCCCTGGGGCAGGTCTGCCAGCTGGAACGGGGCTGATTGGATAGAAACAATCAGGTCATCTCTTATATGCAGCCTATAGGGCCCACGGTCATGATAGATACGACCATCAAAGTAACAGCGTGCGGTGATTATCAACTCTTTCATCGCGGTGACCCCGATCAGGAATAGAGCTTCCGTATGTGGCGAATGGCATCCATACCCTTCATCGCAATAATTTCACGGAACAATTGAAAGACAAAATCGTCCTCTGGCAGATCCTCATAGTTATGCCAGGGGGTAGCCAGAATTGTGTCGAAGCCATAGGGGCGTGCCAGAGTCAAAAACGCCCTTTCAATGCGGGTTTTAAGCGGTAGCCCATCTGATGCCGTAGGTGGCAGCATCATACCCACATTGCTTATCCCCCCCATCATATGAATGCCCGACAGGTCCGGGTCTTCACCGATCAATTTTATGCCCTCCAGCGCCATGCTGATAAGCCCTTCTCTGTCTGTGGCCAGGGTGGTGATGGACACGTCAAGAATAATATCGTCGAGACCAAGATCGTGATCCTCAATCAAGCGCCCTGAGAGACGCTTTGCCACTTGGTGTATTTGATGGGGTTCTTTATTGGGTTTGCCCACGCCCTCTTCCATACGCTCAGAAGCCATGACTACAATTCGACAGGGTCTAATATTCAGCGCTTCTACCATGTCCCAACGCGGCTCGGCTATTGAGTTTATTATGGGCTTTTCGCCGTTTGCTTTTTCTTCACTGTAAGTGTTCAGGCAGACCTCCTGAACCTTTAAACTCGGAAAATCAAAGGAGAGTGGAATAGTCACCGCTTCCTGAATACCCACAATCGCCTCACGCATAAAACCGTGATCATTCAGTGCCCGCGAACCAATATTGATATTCAAGAAGCTCGCCCCCGCCTCCGCCTGTTTGACAGCAAGCGCCTGAATACCCTCAATGTCGGAATTATCAAATAGCGCTTTTGAGCTTTTGAACCCCGGATTTATTCTCTCACCGATAATTGTCATCGCAGACATCGTCATTACTCGCTACCTTTCGCTCGCCGATTTTCTCCCTCTATTGATGATAACAACACAGTGGTTGATATCTTGGCGGAATCAGTCAATAATTATTTGCATATTCGGCAATTGAGCTTTGATTATTGATGCATCTGGATTTCTCACCCTTTGACACTTCCATCAAAGAAGATGGTATGGCGTTAGTGGAAGCGTCTCTATCCTCCGACATAGAAACAGATTTTGCTGTATGGGGGCATGACAGAATATGTCTGGTAAAGCGCGGGCAGCTTATTCTGGATTTTGTCGACGGAAAAACAAAATTGTCGGATCGGGAAATTCTATACCTTCCCGCTGGGTGTAAACATCGGTGGATTACCTCGGAAAAAAGCTCGGTCGCACTATTTATGATTTGTTATGACAGGGATTTTTTTGTCAACCCACCTGCCCTGGTTGAGTTACTCAGCGGATTTGGCGAACGGTTTCCAGCGCTGCGAAAATTTTCTCCGGACAGCACAATCCGTGCACCGACCATCCGTTTCCTGATCAACGAATTGTTGAAGGAGAAGCGCAGCAAAGCCGCCGATCAAAAAATAATCACCCTGAGTCTTTTCATGACGCTGCTCACTCTGCTCGCCCGTTCTCAACAGGAAATTTTGGAGCAGGAAAACCTGCTGCCGTGGGAGCAGTCTTTTAGCAAGAGCCTGAAATATCTGGAAGAACACATTCAGGAAAAAATTGGCATTGCGAGCCTGGCAAGCATTACCGGTCTTTCGTACAGACGCTACACAGAAATTTTCAAAAACCAAACTGGAATGACAGCTAACAAATATATACGCAAAAAGCGTATTGAACTGGCCCAACAACTGTTATTGGAAACGGGCAATATACTGCACGCCAGCCTGGATGCGGGGTTTGGAGACCTGGCGCATTTTTACAGGGTGTTCAAACAAGTTACCGGTGTTACGCCAAAGCAATATATCTCCAGCCATCAGAATCGTGAGCGTGCCTAGGCTGGAGTACTGCTACGGAAGATGCAGCTGCTTCATAAAGCGGCTCATAAACGTCTTCGAACCCGCTTGCTCTGTGTGAGTACTGCTTGTTGCCAATGTTCTGGCCTGCTGGCGCAGCGGCGCTGAAAGCAGGGCCAACTTTGCTCCAATAGCCGCGGCATTGCCAACCTGTTCAAACCGGCTCAACGGCAGATCCGGCAACATGCCAATGGTTATGGCACTTTCCAGGCGAATATAAACGCCAAAAGCGCCGGCCACTACAATCCGCTCCAGCTGCTGCTCAGTCAGCGAAGCTCTCTCCAGGAGTATGTCGATGCCCGCCCGTACCGCCCCCTTCGACAATTGCACATTGCGTATATCCTGCTGACTGAAGGTAAGGTCAGCATCATTTTTCGACAAAATCAATTGGGAGCCTGTCTCGCCCTGCCCTGCAAAACAGGATGCTTGATCGATATATCCCCTGAAATCAATAGCTCCCGCCCGGTAAAATTCTGCCACCGCGTCCAGCACCCCCGAACCACAGAGTCCAACCGGCTCACCCTCACCAATAGTTGTCAGCTCAATATTTTCACCGCTGACGCGGATAGCCTCAATAGCGCCGTTGGCAGCTCTCATACCACAGCTGATGTTACCGCCCTCCAGGGCTGGACCCGATGGGCTCGAAAGACTAAAAACTTTCCCTTTGTGTATCAGTGAAATTTCGGTATTGGTGCCAATATCCAGAGCCAGCACTGTACGGGTTTCCAAATCAGCGCGGATACCCAACAGCATGGCGGTATGATCGCCGCCTACAAACCCGGCAATATTATTCATTGCATGCAAGTACGCGCCTGGCGCCACACGAAGTCCAAGATAGTGTGCTTTCAAATCGGGTGTTGCATTGGCCACCGGCGTATAAGGCGCCACCCCAAGATGATCTACCGGCAGCCCCAGCAGTATATGGTGCATCGTCGTGTTACCAGCCACGGTAATATCTACAATAGATTCTGCATGCAAGGAATGCTCAACACACATATCCATAACTGTTGTATTGATTGCAGCTACAGTTGATTGTTGCATCTCCTGTAAAATTTCAGGCTTGCCCCTGGCATGGGAAATACGAGCAATAACATCTGCTCCGTACTTATTCTGCGGATTTTCAATACCCGCAGCTGCCACCGTGCTGCCGGTGCGCAAATCTACCAGCAATATGGCCATACTGGTCGTACCCAGGTCAATTGCCAGACCCAGCATATGACTTTTAGCTGGCAGCAGTGCAATAATTTCCGACTCTCTTATAACAAGCTGTAGTGACCAGCTTTCCTGCCTGACAAACGGCGATAGCATCTGCAGGACCTGAAAATCGATAGATTTGCAGCTCCCCGGTTCCAGTTGATTTACCGCCTGAATAACACGCTCAGCATCACTGATATTGTCTTCCAGAGTTGGCGCTGGCAGCGTGACTAATACCCCATTGACCAGTGGTTCCGGGTGTACCCAGATATCATCCCCAGCTACAAACAGCCTGCTTGCCCGGGCGCCGCTTCGTTTGGGAATTTGTACCTGGCTGTGTGCCTGCGCCACCGTCTGGCAGGCCCGGCGCCAGCCCTTGGCCAGCTTCGCTTCTGAAAAGAAAAACCGGTCCTGATCCGAAGGCTGTGGCATATCGCCCTTGGTATATCGAATCACACAGGATTTGCAGATGCCACGGCCACCACAAACACTGGCTATATGAACGCCGGCACGATCGGCACACTCCAGCACCGTCTCTCCCACTAAACAAGACTCGCGCTGACCACCCGGCGTGAACGTCAGGATTGGCGGTTCAAGCTTGTCAGAGCCTTCGGTCGAAGATTCCACCGTTAGTGTACCTCGTTACTCATTTTGTAACGTCTGGCCTTCCAATGCCAACCGATGGGGGCATTTCTCTCGGGAACGACAGCCTTCGCAATTTTTAAGCTGGGACCAGGTTGGCATTGACCGTCCCAGGCCATAAACAACGGTTAGTGAATGACGGGGTAACATCATGCTGGCAGAGCTTATCGATACGCCGATGGCCGGGGCGTTAACACGTTCCAGAATTGTTGCCTGCGTAGACAGCTCGAAGCCGTCATCGCCCGGGCTGAGTGGGCCACTAATGGTCAGCCCCCTTAGTTTGGCCTCTCGTGCACCATCTTGTTCCAACTCCGTTACCGCTTTCATCAGGCAGAAGTTTGCCACCTCATCTAATATGATCGCTTCCAAACGACTGCCATTGGCGAAGCGGCTGCTTATAGCTTCGCCAACCTCCTCCCCTAGTGTCACCACTCCCATAAACAGCTGGCTGGCTCTTTTAAGTCGATGCGCGGCAACAGGCGCCTGGAGTTTAGTGCCATCTGCCAGGTGTATAACACCATCTTCAACCTTTTTCACCGGACAGACATCAAAACTCAGCCTTCCCTGTATCAGGCTCAAGGTCTTTATTTCGGTAAGTAATTTCTCTATAACCGCAAGCGACCGCGGCCTGGCCAGGCCACGACAGCGTAGCCCGTGGTATTCAGACATCTCCTCCAGCTCCAGGGGGATAGCAACTGTTCGGCTGCCTGACATGGTGTTTACCGGTAAACTCCGTATTCTCGGGTGAAATCAAACATAGCCTGTACGTTTTCAGCTTTTGCCTCATCGGGAATACCAACACCGGCATCCATAATATAGCCACCTCCCTCGCCAACCACATCAATAAGCTCCTTGCATCGCTCACGCACCTGATCAGGGGTACCATTGATCAGCGTGTTTACCGGCATGCCTCCGCGGATGCAAACCGTATCACCAAGCACTTCTTTGGCTTTAAAAATATCGGTCCGTTCAAAAAAGTATATGCATTTTCCTGCGGGAACATCTTTGATGGTTTCCAACCTGGAGGTGCAATCTCCCTCCCAAAATAAACAGGGGTGCAGGCCAGCATCCACCAGGGTACAAATCACCTTGCGCAGCGTCGGCCAGAAAAAGGTTTCAAACTGGTCCGGCGACATAAAACCATCCAGCCCCCAGTGCAGGGGTATAAAGACAATTTTACTCGGCAGTCTTTGGGCTGTTCTCACAATATTTCGGGGAATGCTGTTTGCCGCTTTCTCCATTGCCGCCAACAGTTTTTCTTTATTGCGAAACATATCCAGCATGCCTCCTTTAGAGCCCCGCATATAATCCGATATCACATCAAACGGGGCAGTACCACTGGCAGCATTAGCAATAGGAAATCCCAGCTCTTTCATCTCTTTTACTGAGCTGCGAGCCTCCTCCATCATGGCCTGCACTTCCTCACCCGATTGGATCAGCCTTTCAATACCTTTACGAAACTCTGGTTGGGCAAAAGAGGACAATGTGTGCAGGATTCTGGTGTAGTGAATAGAGGGGTAATCCGGAATTAGTGCTAAAGGCTCAAAACCCTCCGCCAGGCGAGGCAGGTACTTTTGAAGATAAAATGCCGTTGGATCCTCCAGGTAATCATCATATTCCCCGGCCGACATATATTCGCGATCCAGGTACTGAAAGGAAACATCCGGATTTGTTTCCCCATCTCCGGGCCATTTCAACTGCTTAAATCCCAGTTTCTCCATGGTTGGCCCCAGGGCAATGACGGCATGACAAGGCATATAGGCATCGGGTTGTAATTTGACGATAGCCTCGCGCATTGCGCTCGACAACCCCTGATAATCATACATGGCCTGCTCACAGGTCATGCCAGCTTGCCTGGCCGCCCAAAAGGTACTGTAGAATATGGTTGGAACGCGATCTGGTTGGCGCAGCGCAATCGCATCGAGAAGCCGCTGCTCCCGTTCAGCGTACAGTTCATCCGCAGTCTTGTCTGGCTCAGTCATGCGGCGACTCCCATCCACTCTCGACACAGGTTTAAAGCGTCCATAGCATTGGAACCAAAGGCATCAGCCCCTGTGTGTTCCTTGATCGATTCATCCACCTGACCACCGCCGATCATAATCTTGCAATTATCTCTCAACCCCTCTTGCTCTATCGCCTGGATGGTTTCTTTCATCGAATCGAAAGCCAGGGTAAGAAAACCGCTCAGCCCGACAACAGAGGGTTCATTTTGCTTAATGGCATCGATAAAGTGGGAAACCGACACGTCAATACCCAGATCCACTACCTTAAATCCATTGATTTCCAGCATAAAGGTAACAATGTCCTTGCCAATGTCGTGCAGATCGCCATGTACGGTGCCAATAACAATAGTACCGTGACTCTGCTCTTCCCCCTCATCTTGTGAGGCAGTAATCAATGGTTTGGTCATATCCCCAATTTGACTCAGCATCTCGCCGGCCATCATCAACTCAGGTAAAAAATACTCCTGTGTTTCAAATCGCCTGCCCACTTCGTCCATCGCTTCACGGCAATGTGCCAGGAGTTCCAGAGGGTCATAGCCCGCCTCCAGCATCTGCCGGGTTAGCGCCAGAGCCTCATCTTCCTCCATCTCGATAATATATCCAATCAGTTGTTCTTTTTGTCCAGTCATAGCTTACTCCCCTGCCGAGCAGTTTCATCGGATACACCTGGCTGGTCGATCTTCGTCGGCCAATTAGTCTGCTCACCGGTGTATGGCCCGTTCGCGTTTATCATAAGAATTCATGGCACCTAAAATCTTGGCGAAATGAGTGGCATTTCATTTGCATATTCGGAAGTCAGCAACAGCCTCTGCCACCACTTCTGAAACCAGATTTCTCGTTTGTCACTGATACAGCCCAGCCTATGCTATTTGACATCAGCAGCAATATCCTGGGGAATGGCATCCACTTCCTGCTGAATCATTAGATCAATATGTACATTGTGCCGACGTAGATAAGTACGCCTCAACAAATAATACGCAACACCGAAAAGTACGTAGACCGACCCAATTAGGATTACCTTGAGATTTCTCTTAGCAGTTATGCCAATGAAGAACACACCATTCACAGGTCTGGTCCTATGAAATCGGTACCAAGGGTGACATGCTGGATGGACGGCTACGCCTGGATGCCAGCGTTTACTACTACAACTACA
>Ga0164313_10002102_pt1 | contig 17852 bp, 17 predicted proteins | sample GuaBasSedimGuay4_FD_113735 | JGI IMG/M metagenome (GOLD analysis project Ga0164313, IMG submission 113735) | Subseafloor sediment microbial communities from Guaymas Basin, Gulf of California, Mexico - Guay4, Core 4569-4, 0-3 cm | ecosystem: Environmental > Aquatic > Marine > Hydrothermal vents...
AGTGTAAATGCTACATTCTAATAAATAAAAACAAAATAAAATGAAAAAAATAAATAAAATACAAATCCTTTTATTTCTATTTCTTGGAATCACATTTATCTCTTGTGAGACCACTGATCTAGATTTATTAGACGATCCGAATAACATTACGTTAGATAAAGCTGACTTAAATCGTTATATGACTGAAATACAACTCGATTTTGCCAACTTCATCTATCAAATAGGTGATAATGGGTCTGAGTTAACAAGAATAGAATATATGTTTGGTAGAAATTATGTAAATAACTACCAACCTGTATCAAGTAACGGAATATGGTCACTTGCTTATCAAGCGATGTTTTCTGATATGAAACAAGCAGAAGCAATTGCTGTTGAATTAGGAGAAAATAATCATTTGGGAATAATTAAAATTTTAAAAGCTTATACTTTAATGACCTTAGTTGATTTTTATGGAGATGTTCCATTAAGTGAAGCAACTAATCCTACAGAATTCCCTTTCCCTTCTGTTGATGGTGGAGGATCTGTATATGCTTCTGCAATTGGAATGCTAAATGATGGTGTTGCTCTTTTAAATTTAAATGAAGGAGGAGCTTTAGAATTTGATTTTTTCTATGATAACGATTTTGATAATTGGGCTAAATTAGGTAATACTCTTAAAATGGCTGCCTACGTAAATACTAGATTAGTAGATGGTAGTGCAATGGCTAATTTTAATGCAATCGTTAACAGTGGAAATTATATCACCAATAATGCTGATGATTTTGAATTTCAATTTGGAACTAGTGTTATAAATCCTAATACTAGACATAATGCATATGATGCTGATTATACAGCAACAGGTGCTGGTAATTATAGAGCAAATTGGATTATGAATCAAATGTTAGTAGACAACGATCCTAGAATACGTTATTATTTCTATAGACAAACACCTTGTACTCCTGGAAATGTTGATGCTAATGGTATACCTTGTGAACCAGATCAACAAAGAATAATTTGTTCTACTCAAGGACCTCCAATTCATTATACTGCAGATATGCCCTTTTGTTCAGTAGCTAATGGATATTGGGGAAGAGATCATGGTAATGCTGAAGGTATTCCACCAGATAACTTCTTTAGAACAGTTGTAGGCGTTTATCCAGCAGCTGGTAAATTTGATGATGATGATTTTTCACCAGTTAATTTAGATTTAGGTGGTCAAGGTGAAGGAATTGTACCAATTATGTTAGCCTCTTGGGCTGATCTAATGCGAGCTGAAATGGCTTTGGTATCTGGTAATGCTGGAACTGCTGGCGCTCACCTACAAAGTGCTATGCAAAAATCTATAGACAAAGTTATGGGATTCATATCTGTTGATCCAGATGCTGATGGTGATTTTGAACCAACTGGAAGTGAAGTAAATGATTATATTTCTGCAAAAATATCCGAATTTTCTAATGTAGGATCTGATGAAAAATGGAATATTTTATCAGAGCAACATTTCGTATCTCATTACGGAAATGGAATTGAGGCTTATAATTTGTACAGAAGAACAGGGTTTCCTAAAACCTTACAATTTAATATTGAAGCTGCTTCTGGGAATTTTGTGAGATCATTTTTATATCCTTCTAACGAAGCTGATACTAATAGTAATATAGCACAAAAACCAAATGTTGATATTAAGGTGTTTTGGGATACTAACCCACCTTCACCTGGATTCCCATTTGCTAATTAATTTTAAAAAAATAATACATTATGAAAAATTTATATAAAATAATTTTAATGATGCTTATCGCCATAGGAACGACCGTTTCTTGTGAGGATGGTGAAGGAGCAATATACACCTTACAAAATGAAGTTGATACCTCTGGGGCTGTATTACGCTTTATAAAAGAACCAAGTGGAATCGTTAGCCTTATATCAGACACCCCATTTCCAAATGCACTAGATTATACAATGGAAGTACAAGAGGGAGATGGATCTTTCTATCCTAATTTTAAGGAAGTAAGAATTTTTATTGCAGCTTATGAAGATAATTCATTAGCGACTCTTGTAACTGATGAAAATGGAAATGACATTACTGAAATTTCACTTGAAACAGTTAGTGCAGCTCAATTCGTAGAATTAAGCGAAAATCATGGCTTGCCTATGTATAGTATTTATATGCCAACTCAAGAGGTTTTAGATTTATATCCTGAGGATACTTTACCGAATAATACATTCCTTAAATTACGATTTGAATTGGAATTAGAAGACGGTAGAGTTTTTACAGATACGAATGCTGCAGGAACTTTAGGAGGTGATTTTTTCATATCTCCTTTTGCTTTCAAAATAAAATTTAGAACTAATAATTAAATAAATTTAATTAAAACTAAATTTAAAAAAGAGGCTATCTATTTAGGTAGCCTCTTTTATTATTATAAAAATAAGACAACTGTTTAAAAACAAAAGGATTGACTAATAACCTAACCAAAAAGATTTTGATGATCAAAACCCAAATAATCAGTTGTTATATTCATTACTAGTGTTTAATTAATATAATTTGTTTTGGTTCTCAAACTTGAACTAAATTCTTTCTTCATCTTATCATATTTGTATTATTTCTTATATTTTTTAGAGTTTTATTAAATATTATTATTATACTTATATAATTGATATTCCGATATATACGCTATGGTTTTCGTGAAATAAAAGTTTTATTTAATCATTGACTATAGTACATCGAGTTAAAACAAATTTTTTATAGTTTTATTTTTATTTTAAATTTATTATTTATAAATTGCGTTATTATTAATCATTATATTTTAAAACATAACTATTATGAAAAAAATTTACTTATCTATTTTATCGATTGCGCTAATAGGAGCAGTTGTTACTGCTCAATCAACTGAAAATTTTGACAGTTATACAGCTGGTGTTTCTATAGGATCTCAAGCTACTGATATTGTCCCTTGGGGTGGTACAGCTGGTGCTGCTGATGACGCATTAGTTTCTGACACATTTTCTGCTTCACCAAGTAATTCATTACGTCTAGATCTTGGCCGTGATGTTGTATGGCACTTAGGTGATCAATTAGGTGGTCAATGGACTGTAGCATTCAATTGTTATTTAGTAGCAGACATGTCAGGTTTCTTTGGAATGTTACAAGCTGAAGATGTTTCTGCACCTGCATTTACTACAACCATGTACATGAATAATGGTGGTAGTGGATCAGATGTTATCGCACAAGATAATATTATTGTAGCTGAGGGTACTTGGTTTAATACTGATGCGTGGAATTCTGTTCTTATGCATGTTGACCTTGATCTAGATGCACTTATTGTTTGGATAAATGATGTTGAAGTCTTTAACGGTATTTATTTTGGCGATGGAAGTTTTGCATTAGGTGCTGCTAATATTTGGGCTCCTGGTGATACTCCTGATGCATATTTTGATGACTTATTCTTTGCAGAAGGACTTGTTACTCTTGGATCAGTTGATTTTGAAGCTACTGGATTCAGATCTGCTTTAAACAATAACATCTTAACGCTAAAAGCTAATGAAGAAATTTCTAACGTATCTATTTACAATATGTTAGGACAAGAAGTTTATAATTCTTCTGTTAATACTTCTTCAATCAATATAGCTAATTTTGCTAATGGAACTTACATTGTAAGAGTTAACATCAATGGTACAGAAGGTACTGTTAAAATAGTTAAATAAATTATTTTTAATTATATTAAAAAAGGCTGTCTTTATCGACAGCCTTTTTTTTATATTAATTTTTTAAATATACAATGGCAAACAAGGAACATACTATATTTGGCATTTATCCCATAGAAGAAGCTGTATCGTCTGATATTGTTGTGGATAAATTATTTGTCCAAAAAGATATTGTTAACCCTAAAATTGATAGTATCATAAAACAACTTGAAAAACTCGATACTACCATTAATTATGTTCCTATAGAAAAGTTAAATAGACTCACTAAAGGAAATCATCAAGGGATTGTTGCTTATACCTCCCCTATTTCATTCTATTCATTGGAGGAAGTAATTGAGAGTTCACTTTCAAAAAAAGAAAGCTCGTTATTTTTAATATTAGATCAAATAAGCGATGTAAGAAATTTTGGCGCTATTATACGTACTGCTGAATGTACAGGTGTGGACGCCATCATCATCCAAAAAAAAGGAGGAGCTCCTATTACAGGAGATACTGTTAAAACATCGGCGGGAGCAATTTTTAAAATTCCAATCTGTAAAGTAGACCATATCAAAGACGCAATCTATTATTTGCAAGCTTCTAATATAGAAACTGTTGCTGCAACAGAAAAAGCGACAGAAAGTATATATGACCTGGATCTGAATAAACCAATAGCCATTATTATGGGTTCTGAAGGTAAGGGAGTTTCAAATTCTGTGTTAAATATAGCAGATCATAAAGCTTCACTTCCTTTAAAAGGCCAAATAAACTCTTTAAATGTTTCTGTAGCTAGTGGAGCCTTTTTATATGAGGTTGTGCGCCAAAGAGGCTTATAAATCCTTTTTTTGGCTATCTGAATCTTTTTTATAAGTATATCGGATCGTTATTTTTCTGGGACTGGTTTCTTCTTTTATTTCATCCTTCAATTTTTCGGGCTTATTTTCAATAAAATTTCCTTCATCATCAAAATGCTTTAAAAAAGCATCTTCCTCAGGATTATAATTTTCTTTTTCCCATTCGTATTTTTTATCTTCTAATGGATTTTTATTAAATAATAAGGCAAATAGTAATCCTACTATAAAACCAGATAGATGACCCTCCCATGAAATTTTTGGATCTGTTGGAAAAATATACCAAATAAAACTTCCATAAATGAAGATTACAGCAAATGATAAAGCGGTTAATTGATATTGTTTTGAAAAGATTCCTTTAAAAAGCAAAAAAGAAGTTAACATATAGATCACCCCACTTGCTCCAATGTGCAAGGATGGCCTACCTATTATCCATGTAAATAAACCTGTAAGTAAAAATCCGTAAAGTAGTATTTTCCAGCGATTTTCTCTGTAAAAATAAAACAGGGCTGTTGTCAAAACGACTAAGGGTACAGAATTATTAAATAAGTGTTTGATATCACCATGTATAAAAGGCCCAAAAATAATACCTCGTAAGCCTTCTATTTTTCTAGGATAAATACCTAAATAATTAAAATTCCAGTTAAACCGAGATTCCAACCAAAAAACCATCACTATCGCAAAAAGAAATAGTAAAGGGTATAGAATAACATCGGTTGAAAAATGTAATGCTTTTTTATTTGACATAATTGGGTATATTCAAAAAACATTCCTTATTCAAATGTATGATAAATTGTCAGTAAAAAAGCTATAATAAATTGTACTTTTACCGGTATGAGTAGACCCCTAGCAGATCGAATAAGGCCCAGGACCTTGGATGAATATTTGAGTCAGGAGCATCTAGTAGGGTCAAAAGGTGCCATAACTGCACAATTAAAAACTGGAGTCCTTTCCTCCATGATTTTTTGGGGACCGCCAGGAACTGGCAAAACCACTCTTGCAACTATTATTGCCGAATCATCTAACAGACCTTTTTATTCATTGAGTGCTATAGATAGTGGTGTAGCAGCAATCAGAAAAGTAATAGACGCAGCTAAAAAAAGTGACACGCTATTTTCCACTAAAAATCCCATTCTTTTTATCGATGAAATTCACCGTTTCAGTAAATCACAACAAGACTCCCTTCTTAAAGCTGTTGAAAAGGGTTGGATCACACTTTTTGGTGCAACCACTGAAAACCCCAGTTTTGAGGTGATCCCAGCATTATTATCCCGTTGCCAGGTATATGTTTTGGAATCTTTCAGCAAGAAAGATATGGATACCCTATTGAAACGAGCTTTAAGCAAAGATGAATTGCTTTCGAAGAAAAATGTAATACTAAAAGAAACAGAAGCCATTTTGAGGCTATCTGGTGGTGATGCCAGAAAATTACTCAACATATTGGAATTGGTTGTGCTTTCGGAAAAAAATAAGAGCGTAACTGTTACCAATACCATGGTTCAACAAAAAGTTCAGCAAAACACGGTACTATATGATAAAACCGGCGAACAACATTACGATATCATTTCAGCTTTTATAAAATCTATTAGAGGAAGTGACCCAAATGCAGCGGTTTATTGGTTGGCAAGAATGATTGAAGGTGGTGAAGATTTAAAGTTTATCGCAAGAAGACTTCTTGTTTTAGCTTCAGAAGATATTGGTAATGCAAACCCCACAGCATTAGTATTAGCAAATAATACTTTTCAAGCGGTAACGACGATAGGATACCCGGAGTCTCGTATCATACTAAGTCAGTGTGCTATTTATCTGGCAACATCTCCTAAAAGCAATGCATCGTATATGGCTATAAAGGAAGCGCAATCGCTTGTGAAACAAACGGGTGATCTATCTGTTCCACTGTCTATAAGAAATGCTCCAACAAAATTAATGAAGGAGCTAGGATATGGGAAAGAATATCAATATGCCCATAATTATAAAGGAAATTTTGTGCTGCAAGAATTCCTTCCTGACGAAATTAAAGGAACGACTCTGTATCAGCCTGGAAATAATCCGAAAGAAAATAATTTCAGAAGTTATTTAAAAAATCTGTGGAAAGATAAATATGATTATTAATCGACTAATTTATATACAGTCGTTTTAGAATCCTTTATAACAAATAAGTTTTTTGAACTATCGAAATAGGCGGCTAATTTATTTGAATTCAGTTCGATAAAAATAACTGTATCAGCAAATAATTCAATTTTACCTAACAGTAATAAATCATCTCCCGAATTTGCACTTTCCTCATAAAAAGAATATCCATTAGACGTTTTTCTGAGTAAAAATGTCTTGTTATTATGGCTATAGCTAGAATATTTTGACGACGGAAGATTTTCTTTAGCAGTTGTTTGTGGTGTTTCTGTTATGGCTTCTGTTTTGCTACTCACTTCATCTTTTTCGGCTTTAACATCAGCATCAACAATTACAGCTGCTACAACAAGTTCAGGGGTTTCAATTTTTTTGTCACTTACAGGTTTTTCAGCAATTGGTTCCAATTTTAATTCTTCAAGCTCATTAACTTCATTAAGCTCTGGGGAATTTATTGTGGTATTACTTTCCTTAATAGTATCAGCAATTACAATTTTAGAATTATCAATATCCTCTTTTGTATTGGAGGCTACTGAAATTAATTCTTCCCCATCATCAATTTCTTTCTGATTTACACGTAGACTTTCAAGACTTTTAAAAGCTTTTCGCATCGATTCGTAATAGGCCTTTTTATAATCTTTTACTTTACTGGATCCTTTAGCAGTTCTAAAAACTTCTTTACCATTACAATCTGTTAGTACCACTTCTAGTTTGGTATAAATAAAGCCTGGAGAACCTTCTGCATCAGCCCACAAACCATCGCAACGTTTTACATTACTTGGCACTTCTCTATTAAAATAAGCATGAAATCCATGTTTGTTAAATAGGAATTTTGTTAGGGAATTCAATTCATATTTATCTTTTTCGTCTTGAAAACTAAATTGCTCTGAAACGATTACATAACTATAATCGCTCAATGTTTTCTGAGAAAAACTATTTGGAATATAGCATATTAAGAAAATTACTATTAAAAATATCCTATTCATTTTTTTTAGATTATAGATTAAATTTTCAGCCATAAAGATACAATATTGCTTTTGCATAAATACGCAAAATAAAAGCTAGCATCTTTAAATCAACGAGGTTTAACTATTACAAATGACTTTTTATCTCGGGAAGGCTATCCACAACTTTATATTTACTTGGGATTGTGTCATTTCTATAGTTATAAAAAAGGGTTTTCATACCAACTGCTTCAGCTCCTAATATATCTGCTTCAAAAGTATCGCCAATCATAATACTATTGTTAGCATTTACTTTCGCTTTTTTTAAAGCTGAAGTGAATATTAGTGGGTTTGGTTTTTTTACACCTATTTCTTCAGAAGTTGTCACTGTAGAAAAGTGTTTTTTAATACCACTGTTTTTGAGTTTTAAATGCTGAACATCTTTAAATCCATTAGTGATAATATGAAGAATATATTTTTCAGATAAATAATCCAATATCATTTCAGCACCAGTAAAGAGGTGGTTATCTCCGGGAAGTTCTTCGATATAGGAATCTGCTAGTACATCAATATTTACAACATTGAAATTCAGATTAAAAATAGAAAATGCATCTATAAGTCTTCCTCTCCTCAACTCTTTCTTAGTAACTTTATCCTCTCTGAATAATTTCCAATAATTAAAATTAATAGGTTCATATTCTCTTATAAAGTCTGTTATCTCAATATCTATTTTATGCTTTTTAAACACGCGTGCAAAGGCAAGCATCGAATTTTTATCAAAATCCCACAGGGTATGATCTAGATCAAAAAATATATCGGTTACTATCTGATTGCTTTTCATTTTATTTATCACTTGTATTTTTTCCAGTTAGATTGGAAAATAAATTTCGCCATACTCTATTTCTTTTAATTGATGAAAAATCCCTATTGGTAAACACTATAGAGAAGGTACCATCAACACTTTTTACAGAATTCAATATAGCATTTACCTTTTTCACTTTTTCGGTATCTCTTTTCCCCTGTAAAGCTTTTGTAGTTATCGCCAAAGGATGAATTATTAAGGGTGTTACAATTTCATAATCAAGGTCATAAAATAAAAAAGGAGTGCAAGAACCAGCTCTAAACCCTATTTTATTTTCAAATACCATGGTAAAATCTCTTTCTACTTCCAATTCGACAAGATTTCGATAATTTTCTGGAAGACTTACTAAATATTGTGTGTTCATAGAACTTATCAAACCTCTATTTGTAATATGCTCCAATTGTTGTTTTTCTTTTTTAAGAATATCAAATTTTTTAAGGGAAGCAATTGAAAAGATCAAGCCAACCTGTTTATAATCGGATACAGTCTTTATAAGCATTTTAAATTGCTCTCGCCTGGCATTGGTTCCTTCATTAAAATTAATCGATTCTCCTAGCAAAAAGAATATCGAAAGTTTTGTAGTACTATCCTTTACTTTATTTATAATCCAATCGAAAGTATCATAGGAATCTTCCTTAAAGCCAAATAAAACACCACTTCTAGTAAAAACAGCTCTAAGTTTAAATTTAAACAGATCCTTAGCAAAACCAATACAAGATCGTAAGGCACCTTTTTGTTTATAAATAAAAGGCTGACTAGCATCAATAATATTATAAACAGTCATGGCTCTTTTTGTGAATGATAATTGTGGAAATGTAGTCTTAAGCAATTCTTTAAACTTATAGGCCCAAATATCAACAACTGGATATTGTAAAAAATCTTCCTTGAACGCCAAGCTTTCAGTTGCCGGAAATCGACCTTTTTCATCTTTAACATGGGGAAGATATTCCTCATAGCGACTCAGCATATAAAAACTTGCCGAAAATATATCGAAAGGCAATTTGCTTGATTCACCTACTGAAAAGAAGCATTTTGTTTCCTCCCAACTTTTAACTGTAATATCAATACTATCAAAGCCTTGCTGAGTTAACAAGCCATAGCTCTGAAGAAAAAATTCATTCCCTAAAGGCTTTTTCCCATAGGACAGTTTTGGCCCAGCATGAGCTATAAATTCTTCAATGACAGAAGTAAAATCCACTTCAATTCCTAAAACACGCGTACAGATATGCTTAAAAACATAAGAGATTCTATAAGAAGATTTTTGGGTATAAATTAATAGCATAAAATATTATAGTAGATTTTCGTCAGCAAAGCTAAAATACGCTTTTTCGGTAATAATGAGATGATCTAAGACTTTTATATCAAGACTATTCCCTGCATTTTTTAGTTTTTGTGTAAGTTGCTTATCTGCCTGACTTGGACGCAGAGTTCCCGAGGGATGATTGTGTGCTAAAATAATTCCAACAGCACCCAATTGCAATGCATTTTTAAGGACTAATCGTATGTCGACTAAGGTTCCTGTAATCCCTCCTTTACTGAGTTGTGATTTTTGCAAAACCCTATTGGAATTATTTAAATAAACAATCCAAAATTCTTCATGGGGTAAGTCTCCAATTATGGGTTGCATAAATTCAAAGACTGAACTACTGGAAGTGATTTTTTTTTGTTTAAGTGCCGCTTCCCCTCTTCGTCTTTTTCCGAGTTCCATAGCGGCAATAATTGAAACTGCCTTCGCTTCCCCTATTCCTTTAAAGTCCATTAGATCTGTTATAGAAAGCTTTCCTAATTCGTTTAAATTAGTATCTACTGAAGCTAACATCCGTTTACTTAAAGCTACGGCACTTTCCTGCTGGTTTCCGGAACCTATTAATATTGCTATCAATTCTGCATTGCTTAATACACGATGCCCTTTCTGAAGTAATTTTTCCCTGGGCCGATCTTCTTCACTCCATTCCTTTATTGAAAAAGATGTTTTTTTATTTTCCAAAATGCATGTTTTTATAAAAAGGGGAGACCATAAAGATAATATGTTATATTTAAACTGAATTTAAAAGAACCGAAAATTATGAAATCATTACTTGAAGCGGACGCACTATCTGAAATAACTGAAAGAATTGGAAGTTTAAACGATACGACAAGCCCTTCCTGGGGAAAAATGAATGTTGGTCAAATGGTAAAACACTGTCAAGTTCCTTTTGGAGTAATAAATGGAACAGTGAAAATGGAAACTAAAGTTGGTTTTTTAAAAAAAATTATATTTTCAATGATGAAACCATTAATGTATAATGACAAACCATGGAAAAAGAATATTCCAACCGGAAAGGAATTTATTATTAAGGAAGATGTTGATTTTGAAAATGAAAAAAGTGTTTTATTAAAATTAATTAATGAATTTCACAATAAGAAAAATCAGGTAGAATGGCTGCCACATCCTGTATTTGGAAAATTCACCAAAGAGCAATATGGAAAGATGAATTATAAGCATTTGGACCATCACTTAAGCCAGTTTGGAGTTTGATTCAGTCTTCAGTAATTGAACTAAATTCTAACTCTTATAAAACATCCTACCTTTGAATAACTACCCTCAGCTCATCAAAATCCAATCCCCCGTAATTTCCACTACTCATAAGTAATAAGGAGGTATTATTAAATTCCTGAGAAAATAAAAAAGCTTTAAAGTCGGTTGGATTTGTATAGATAATTAGGTCATCTCTTTGAAAGGCATCTGCAATTTGTTCAGCTTTAATTTCATCCAACTTTTTAATTTTCACTGCGTGAGGAGAGTAGAAGACCACTGCCAAGTCTGCTGGATCCAATGCTCCTTTATATTCATTTAAAAACTCTGGGTTTAGACTGCTATAGGTATGCAACTCCAAACAGGCAATAAGTTTTCTGTTGGGATATTGATCTTTTAATGCTTTTGTTGTCGCTTCAACCTTAGATGGAGAATGAGCGAAATCTTTAAAAGCAATACAGGTTTCACTTTCAGTAATTTTTTCGAGACGCTTGCTAGCTCCTTGAAAGCTCGCGATTGCTTCATAAAAATCATCCTCATCAATTCCCATTTGTTGGCAAATCCATTTAGCGCCAGCCAAATTATTTAGGTTGTGCTCTCCAAAAATTTCAATAGGCATAGAACCTTCTTCGGTCTCCAATAAAGTAGTACCATTTTCTACTTTATAATTTGGTGTTTGATATGGAAATTTTCTAATGGTATTATCTGATCCTTCTACTACATTCTTAACCTCAATATCTTCAATATTATAGGTAATACTACCCCCTTCCACAATTGAATTTACAAAAATACTGAACTGCTCCACATAACCTTTATAGCTTGGAAACACATTGATATGATCCCAGGCAATTCCGCTTATCAAAGCAATATTGGGTTTATATAAATGAAATTTAGGGCGCCGATCTATGGGAGAGCTTAAATATTCATCACCTTCTAAAACAATGAAATCATTCTCGTTTGTGAGTTTTACCATTACATCGAAACCTTCTAACTGTGCACCTACCATATAGTCAACTTCAATATTATGGTAATGCATCACGTGTAGGATCATTGACGTTATTGTTGTTTTTCCATGACTTCCTCCAATTACAACACGGGTTTTGTGTTTTGATTGTTCGTATAAAAATTCTGGGTAGGAATATATTTTTAAATTTAATTCCTGAGCTTTTAATAATTCGGGGTTATCGGCTTTTGCGTGCATTCCCAACACTATAGCATCCAAATCAATTGTTATCTTTTCAGGAAACCAACCAAACGCTTCGGGCAATAATCCCTTAGCTGCTAACCTGCTTTTTGAAGGGTCAAATATTTCATCATCAGATCCTGTTATCCAATCCCCTTTTAAATGAAGTGCAAGTGCTAAATTGTGCATGGCAGATCCGCCAATTGCAATAAAATGTATTCTCATATAATTGTCCCGCTTTGAGCGGTGTATCTTTTAATAAAAACAATTTCTTTATAGAATTGATAAATTCTAATTTGAAAGTAAAGATACATATTGATTTCAGATTTCCGAATGAAGTGACTCGATAGATTTAATGAAATTTTGGCTTCGAGATGTAGTCTTCGACAAGCTCAGACTAAAACGACAAGCTCAGATAACAACAAAATTACATATTAAGAATCATTTTCTTTTCATCAATTGCTTGCTGAAAATCAGATTGAGTGGCTAATGATTTATTTACCCAAGCCAGTGCATTAACCTTATCATTTTTGTGCTTATAAATCTGTGCAAGTTTTAAATATGCCCATTTGATTGGGATTCCATCCTTTATAGAATAGTTATCTATAAATTTGATTAAACACATCTCTCCTTTATCCAATTCTAAATTATAAGCTGCACAGACCTTTCCCAATTGATAGTTAAGAGAATTTCTTTTTAATTTTTCCTGAGCCTTTTCTATAGTTGAAATAGCTTCCAGGGGCTGATCTTGGTTCTCATAGAAGGTCGATAATTTTTGAAAACAAGTTATGGAACCACCTACATCGATAGCTTTTTTATAATATCTCTCGGCCTGCTCTGGCTCTTTATTATATTCATAGATATATCCTTTCGATAAATAACCATCCACTTTAGATAGCAACTGTAATTGATTTGCATACTTTAAAGCTTCCGGTTTACTCCCTCCAACTAAAGTGGGGGTTTGCACATAAAAATCGATTAATGCCCATCGAACATCTATATGGTTTGGGTCTAATCTTGCCGCTAATAACAGTTCTTTTTCAACATCATCAAGCAAAAAAAAGGCTGCTATTTTATTTACATTTATAGCTTTCATACCCAGTACCCCACCCAATTTATAGTGGTAATTTGCATTGGTGGAGTCTTTATCTACTAACACTTCAAAAATTGAAATGGCATCATCCCATTTTTCCTGAAAGGCATAGGTTTCTCCTAATAATTCGAGGGCTTCCGTTTCTTTTGGATTTTCATTTAAATAAGAAGTGAGTACGCTTTCAGCTTTTGGATACTCTTTTTTCTGAAATAGTAATGCTACATTTTCAGAAAGTGACTGCCCAAAAGTTAAAAATGGAACTAATAGTATTATGAAATATTTTATCATTTTTATTATGACGGAGAAACAAAACTAACCTTTCTGTTGATATAGAATTAATAATTTTAAAAAAGATAATTTTTTATTTCATATCTTTCAATTCTAATCACAAAATTAAATATTATGAATTCTAAAATTTTTATGGTTGTTCGAATAGTATTAGGGCTTTTTGTTTTAGTATTTGGATTCAACAAGTTTTTTAATTTTATCCCTATGGAAGCTCCAACAGGTGATGCTGGCGCTTATTTTGGAGCACTTATGTCTTCAAAAACACTTATGCTAGTAGCTATAGTTGAAATAGTCGCTGGATTAGCACTCATCTTTGACAAGTATGGTGCTTTATTAACTCTAATTTTAATGAGTGTTTCTATTAATGCTGTTTTATTTCATGCAACATTAGATCCAGCAAATAGTATGGGAGCTGTGGTATTATTGGTCTTAAATATTGTTGCTTTATATGGGTATAAGGATAGTTATAAGGCACTGCTTTAAAGAAGGTAAAGACTGTCTGAAATTCTTTGTGGTACTTTGTGTATTCTTTGGGCAACTTTGTGAAATAACTAAAAGCTTTACAAATAGGTTCTCAAAGAGGTTACAGAGATACACAGCGTTATAGAATGCATTACACCTCTATATATAAATTTATTTAGCGTCTATTTTATTTTTTTGGAGGGTAGCCTTTTAAGATCTTACTAATTATATTAAAGTAATAATCACTTTTTTGTGCAGGACTTGCTTTTACTTTTAGCTCGTCTGTCCCAACAGCTTGCCAAATCAATTTATCATCTTTATTATCGATAAAATCAAAAGTGAGTTGTTGATTGATTATATTTCCTCCTACAGGTATCCCGCCACTTACGCCAACACTTCCATTAGATCCTCCCCCGCCTACTCCTATCCCAATAGAATTTTTGGATTCGGTGATGAATTCCTTGGCAAAAAAATTGATTAGAAAATGTGAGGAATCACTTTTTACAAAACCCCGCATTTGCAAGATACTATCTGTAGCTTTCATGATCCGAATATTATCGAGATCACTTAAACCTGAACTAATATTGGGATAAAAATCGTAGGTGTTATATCCAGCAAAATTAGTGCTGGTATCGTAATCGTAACTAACTGTTGCGCCACAAGATGCTAAAATTACTGTCGCTATTAAAATTAATATATATCTCATTGCTTTTTTTATAAAGATAGATAAAAAAGATAAACTTAATCTTGTTCTTTATTCAACATTCCCCAGAGTTTATCTTTAAGCTCTGTTAAACCCTGTTGTGCTACTGAAGATATAAACAAGTACGGAATGCCCTTAAAGTCTTTATCCAATTCTTGTTTCATTTCGGCTTTCAACTCCTCATCCAACATATCGGATTTTGAAATAGCAATAAGCCGATCTTTATCTAACATTTCAGGATTGTAACGTCGAAGTTCGTCTAGTAGAATATCATACTGTTTTCTAATATCATCAGCATCAGCTGGGATTAAAAAGAGTAAAGTAGAGTTCCGCTCTATATGTCTAAGAAAATAATGCCCCAAACCTTTGCCTTCAGCAGCTCCTTCGATTATTCCGGGAATATCTGCAACTACAAAAGTTTTGTAATCACGATATTTTACTATTCCTAAATTGGGTTTTAAAGTGGTAAACTCATAATCGGCTATCTTAGGTTTTGCCGCAGTAATAACTGAAAGCAAGGTTGATTTCCCTGCATTGGGAAAGCCAACTAATCCAACATCAGCCAAGACTTTTAATTCTATGGTAACATCTGCTTCTTCACCATCCAATCCGGGTTGAGCATATCGAGGTGTTTGTCTGGTAGGGCTTTTAAAATGGTCATTTCCTAATCCACCTTTTCCGCCACGAGCGATGATTTTTTCTTGCCCTTCCTCTGTAATTTCACAAATAATGCTTTGTGTTTTTGAATCGCGTATTACAGTCCCTAAAGGAACTTCAACATACACATCCTCACCATTGGCTCCGGTACTGGTTTGTTTCCCACCAGCCATACCATGACCTGCTTTAAAATGACGTTTAAATTTTAAATGATAGAGTGTCCAAAGGTTTTTATTTGCTTTTAAAATAATATGACCTCCACGTCCTCCGTCACCACCATCGGGGCCACCCTTGGGTATGTATTTCTCTCTACGCAAATGCGCAGATCCCTTTCCACCTTTACCTGAAGTAAGGTGCATTTTTACATAGTCTACAAAATTACCTTCTGTCATATCTATTCACCGCGAAGGCGGGATCTTATTGTCTTTCCGAACTTGTTTCGGAATCTAATTATACATTTCGATCACTTCAAAAGATTCCGAAACAAGTTCGGAATTGCAATCTAAAATGTATCAAAAACTACACACAAACGTTCCGTAATCTCTTCTATACTTCCCACTCCATCAACTCCATAATACTTTTCTTGAGCTTCGTAGTAATCTTTTAATATTGCCGTTTTTGTTTCGTATTCATTAAAGCGATTTCTGATCTTACTTTCATCCTGATCATCTGGTCTTCCACTGGTTTCTCCTCTCTTTAATAAACGAGCAACCAACAGATCCTCGGGCACTTCTAATGCAACCATTCCATTAATTCCTTCACCCATATCAGATAAAAACATATCCAAGGCTTTTGCCTGAGAATTTGTTCTTGGAAATCCATCAAAAATAAACCCTTTAGCTCCTTTGTTTTTTACAACTTCGGCCTTCAACATATCGATCGTAACTTCATCGGGAACAAGATCACCATTATCCATAAACGATTTTGCTAAGATTCCCAATTCAGTTTCATTTTTTATATTATATCTAAACACATCTCCTGTTGAAATATGCACCAATTGATATTTCTCCTTTAATACTTCAGCCTGAGTACCTTTTCCAGCTCCCGGAGGGCCAAACAGTACTATGTTTTTCATTTTTAATTGTTTTAACTTATAAATGTCATTCAAATTTCTACCTAAACCATTATAATCTAAGCCATAGCCAACGATAAAATCATTTTCAATTTCCAAGCCAACATAATCTATTTTTTGGTCTTTCGTATATGCTTTTGGTTTGTAAAATAAGCTTGCAATTCTATAACTTTTTACTTCTTCCTGGCGAAGAATCTCTATAATCGCTTCGATTGTATTCCCAGTATCTACAATGTCTTCAACAATAATTACATCACGTCCTTTAAGGGAAGGTTCAACTCCCATTACCGTAGAAATCTCGCCACTAGACTGTGTTCCTTCATAAGATGCTACTTTAATAAAACACATTTCACAATTTCCATCAAATTTTTTAATGATATCTGAAGCAAAGAAGAAAGCCCCATTCAATACGATTAAAAAAACAGGAGACTTTTTTTTGTAATCATCATTAATCTGAACGGCAACTCCATTAACAGCTAGATTAATTTCGGTTTCAGAAATAAATTTTTTAAAAAATAAATCGTGTAATTGAATCATTGTAAATCCTTTAAATTTAATGTTTAACCTTTCGATAAATAATTTGCAAAGATAAGGATTTACTTATTATTTCACGAAGACTTCGCAGTTCGATTAGAATGATTTATTTTTGCTTTTTTATGAGACCATTATTATGACCCATTATTTTTCATCAGAATTTACTTTAGGCATCCTTGGAGGAGGTCAATTAGGTAAGATGCTTCTTTATGAAACACGGAAGTATGATATTAAAACCCATGTTTTAGATCCCAGCGCGGAGGCCCCTTGTAAAATAGCATGCGATCTTTTTGAACAAGGAGATTTAATGGATTTTGAAACTGTTTATACCTTCGGAAAAAAGGTAGATGTACTCACTTTTGAAATAGAGCATGTGAATGTTGAAGCGTTAGAGAAACTGGAGTCTGAAGGCGTTTCAGTTTATCCATCTCCTGAAACCTTGCATCATATTCAGGATAAATCTCGGCAAAAAAAGTTTTACCTAGAACATAAAATTCCAAGCTCACCTTTTCAAATTTTCAGCACAAAAAAGGAGCTTTCTGAAGCCATTATCCAAAAAAAATTAAAGCTCCCTTTTGTTTGGAAAAGCACAACAGGAGGCTATGATGGCATGGGTGTAGCCATTGTTAAAAAGATTGAAGATATTATCTCCCTACAGGATACTCCGTGTATCACTGAAGATCTCATTCAATTTAAAAGAGAATTAGCTGTTATCGTTGCCAGAAACCCAAAAGGAGAGATTAAAACGTATCCTGTTGTTGAAATGGAGTTCCATCCTGAAGCCAATCAGGTAGAATATGTAATCTGTCCTGCACGAATTGATAATCTGGTTGCTGAAAAAGCCAGAAATATCGCTGTACAAGTTTCAGAAGCTTTTCAACATGTTGGTTTATTGGCAGTAGAA